>Ga0099364_10008643_pt1 | contig 14283 bp, 11 predicted proteins | sample TergutTh196P3_FD_73070 | JGI IMG/M metagenome (GOLD analysis project Ga0099364, IMG submission 73070) | Microcerotermes parvus P3 segment gut microbial communities from Pointe-Noire, Republic of the Congo - Th196 P3 | ecosystem: Host-associated > Arthropoda: Insects > Digestive system > Gut ... | reverse complement strand
GTTGCCTATCGCAACAACTGAGAGACTGGAGTATGGAAGTGGAATTGAAGAAGTGAGCAGTGTTATGAATCAAATGTGTGAACCTGCCTTGCCACTTTGAAGGCAGCATTTCCGGGAAGTGGCAAGGCAAAAACTTTTAAATGGGAAAAATAAAATGGACAATCAGACACAAACTATCATGGTACCTTTTTCCAAAGATGGCTCGTATTTTCATCCGGGATTGCGCACGCAGGACAGAAATTACTATCAGGTGGGTGACAAGGATGATGCAAAACGGTTTGAAACATTTGAGGAGGCTCTCAAGTATTTGAATGAGATGAAAGTAGCCAAAAAGACTCCCAAATGGCGTCGTCCAAATGAAAATGGCAATTGGGGGCTGGTTTCTGCCGTGAAATGGGATGTGCTTCCATCTTCAGGCTGAGAATAACCTGCAAGGGACCATCTCAAAAGGTCCCTTGATTTCTAATCAGCGCATCCTTAAAGGCTAGGTGATAAGGTGGTTGCTGGTACTGGGCTTGGAGAACAAAGCCAAGAAGTAGTAGCCTGGTCTGGAAGTTGAATCAGACATTTTGTGTTGCGATTTACTTGATTTTTGCTTCTTTGTAGAGGACGTACTTTCTTGCCTAAGGAACTTGACATGATGAGTGTGCAAATAAGGAACCCCTGCGGTATTTATAAAGGGAGCCGGTTGGTCGCAAACCTCACATACTCCCGCTGCCCACTTTAAAACTGTTTCCTTAACCTTTATGCCTCTTTCGTATTGTGGTCTGGGTGCTGTTTTGCGTTCCGGTGTTCTATTTCCTTCCGGCACAATGATTTCAATGCCAGTTCGCAAAGCCATTGCATCAATTTCCGCAGCAACTAACGACTCCATGTTCTCATCTTCCTGCACGGCATAGATAAGTTCAAGCAGTTCCGCAGTTTCCTTGTCAATAGATATCGCAGGGTCACAACCCGTCAGCCAATTCCGCCCATGTACTCTCAGCACAAAAGATATGGCCTCAAAGATTTTCTCAATTTCCTTGATTGAGATGCTCAACTCGCTTTGCAGTTCCATAAGGTCAGCCACCAAATCGAAAGATTCACTGGCGGAGCACTTTGCCAACATAGCCCGATAAGCTTCAACCACTTTTTCTAGCGCTTCTTCTGACCACTCAGCAGGAGGCGTAGGGTTTGGATTAGTGCATAGTGAAGTCCCCAAATCTTTTGAAGGAGCAACGAGCTTTTCTGCTTCTTGCACAGCCCTTATCAAGGCTATGCTTTCCCTGCTCAACATGCTCAAATAAGCTTCTGGTAATGGCATCCAACCATCCTCAACCATAGCTCCCGGGGCCCCTTTTTTGTTCGCCCGCCACCAGCGAGCCTTTCCCATCCGACTCAGGCGAATTAGCGCCTCAGCATAATCGGATATTCTGTTTTTTGACTCTATCTTTTTCCCTCCGATCAAAAAATCTCGGGCTCGCGGACGCTCATTCTTCAACCCAGGGTGGAAAAAAGAACCATCTTCCGCATAAGGAACCATTATTGTTGTCTGTTCTGTATTTTGCATATTGCCCTCGTAGTTTCTAATTTTGTGTAAATGAATTCCCGGAAGCGCCAAACAAAAAAGGGCGGCCTTTCGGCACCTGCCCTTCTCTTTCTATAATCAATTGTCAATTTTGTTTGACCTGTTGAGAACCCCTTATTCAATTTCAATTACCACAACTTCTCAGTCGAATGCTCTCACGCTGACTTCTTACTTGTACCGATGAGCTACAGTTATGATTTCTCCGTCATCAGCTACAACCACATAACAATCAAAAAGTTCTTTCAGTTTTGCGTAACCCGATCCGGCATAAGCCTTCAACCGTTTTTCTGATGCCTTGTCCCAAAAAAACGATGAACTCCCCTTACCCGCTCTTTCTTCAGCCCCGAAACGAAGCAACAAGTCAATTGCCATTTCTGGGATCCCACGCTGGTGCATTCTCTTTACTGCATGGCCAGTAAACTTCAGTTCTCGCATTCCCGTGCCCTCCATCATTGCTCTAAAAAACAAACAGTGCGCCTTTTTTGAAGGCGCACTGTCGCGATTTCTTGCACTGCCTGCTACGGCATTTCAATACAAACAAATTTTTTGAAACTTTCTAAAAATGATAAACAAGAAGTATAGGCTTTCGAACACTTGAGTTAGGCAATCTTCAAAATATTGACCTGGATCAAGCTTTTTGATGTCATTTTGACAACTCTTGCCGCAGTATTAATGGGTGAGCAGAATTTATTGAATTTTAATGCCGGATTCAGGTTGTTTTTGGAGTGACCAAATGCTTTTGAGCAACTTTTGACTTGATTGAGTTTTTCATGATGCATAAAGAACCTGTTGCACAAGAGGCATAAGGCGAACCGAAAGTGCCAGCCAAAAGCACGGGCGCTGCAAAGCAATCCGCATCTTGATTCAATCATTTTTATATCCTCACAATATTTTTTTGCACTTCCTTGCTTAATTGACTGTAGAATTAATTGATATGATTCTTTAATCATTGCTTGAACAATAGTTTCAGGAATATCACCTTCTAAATAAATCGAGTTCCAATGTTCCTTATTCATGTAGTAATACCAATTCCGGATTGATTCCTTCTGTAATTCGAAGCACATTGCCTTAGGAGCTTTCAGTAAATTACGCAATGTTTTTATTCGAAATTGGTATCACAATCACCTGGAACAATGTGTCAATCTCCCGGGCCACCTGTGGACTGAGAGTCTACACTACGGCATGACCAAAACGCATCGCTCTGAAACAAAGGCAGATTCTTTATCTGCATTCAGTATATAGAAATTATAATCTTCTGATGGAATTCGAATGGGACGACCACAAAGCGACAAACACCATGAAGTTTCATTTGATGAGGCTGCGCTTGTTTTTCAGGATGAAAGTCGGATTGAAACCTACGATGGGCGACAAGACTACGATGGGTAACGATTGGACTTGCCTAGTCTGCGCTATTTTACGCGGCCTACACCGTTCCCGATGATGAAAACATCCGCATTATCTCCACGAAAAGAACCAATGGAAACGAAAGAAAAAAATATTTTAAGGAGAATCATTAACCCAGGTAAAAAACCGATCCTGACCGATGAGCAAAAGACGCGCCTGGACACTCTTGCCACGATGCCAGATGACCAGATTGATTACAGCGATGCACCCTACCTTCCCGATGCTGACTGGGTAAAAGTTGCAGATTTGCCAAGCAACAGGCAACAGATTACGTTGCACCTGGAGGACGAGGTACTGGACTTCTTCCGTAAAACCGGAACTCACTACCATTCAACCATCAATGCTGTACTACGCACCTATGTGGACGCACAAAAAGCACTTTCCGAGTAACATGTGCCTGTCAACAGAAACATTCAAGTAAGAGATAGCAAAGAAATGTAATATTCAGGAACAGGAGGCTACTTATTATTTATGCAACTGTCACCTCACACCACAATGCGCATCGCTCGGGATAGCGATTCAGTATTAATCCGGACGCATAAGTGTGTAACTATATTGCCGATGCTGATAAAATGTTCAAGTCTTTGCGCTTTTAAAAACGAAAATGCTGTATGAATCACCTTAAGCTATTGAAAAAAATATAAACATTGAGCAGATCAAAGTTTATGGAAGCTTGTGCTTTGAATATTGAAAACTTTGTTGGCGAATCCGTTAAGGAATTTCGCAACCTAGACTTTCGCCTTACGAAAATAGAGGCGACGTTGCCCCACCTCGCCACAAAAGCAGGTCTGAAAGTCGAAATATCGGGCCTGAAAGAAGATATGGCAAAAATGGAGGCGAGATTCATCAAATGGTTTGTCGGTTCGGTTATAGCCATTGGTGCGCTTATTGTTACTTCTGCCGGTATTATCCCCGCGATTCTGCAACAACTCCTTTAATATTACCCCGGCCCTCAAAGTCAATAATTTTTAAGACACTGCACAGTCGCATAAGCAGGCGAAATATGTATGTTAAATTATTCTTAATTTTGCAGGCCGGGGTAATATCAACTTGATGAACCAAAACTTGTGCGTAGTGGGGAAGTTCACTAGCGGCAACTTATCGTGAAGGATTACTCGTGGATCACGTTTCGTCTCATTCTGCATCGGCTTCGCACATAGTAATTGACACCGATTTAGGTTTGGTAACCGTTGCAGGAAATGGTCGCCCTTCGTACGGTTTCGCACCTTTCTCGAATAACCCTTGCAATAATGCTATTACTGTCAATAATGATGGTAGTGTGAACGCAGTCTTCGGAGGGAGAAGCGAGAGTGAAGATGTTACTGACAACTTGGTCATCGTTCACGGAGGTAAAGTTGAGACATTCATCACCGGAGGCTCTAGTAATGAAGGCGCAGCAAAAGAGAACACGGTTTACATAGAGGGCGGTGAAGTGAGTGTCGTTATGGGAGGTGGTAGCGAAAATGGCGTTGTGAAGGGAAACCGCGTTAGCATCAGCGCAGGTGCCGTTTATGAAAGCATCATTGCTGGAAGCAGTATCAACAGTGACGCAAGAAACAATGATGTCGTCGTTAGTGGAGGGCTAGTGTCAGGCCCAATCACAGGAGGTTACAGCAGTAGCGGTGCTGTTGAAAACGACACCATTGAGATAAGCGATGGAATAGTGTACGGTAGCATTATCGCTGGCATGAATTCCAGTGGTCTTGTTATCCGTAACACCATTACCGTATCTGGTGGAACAGTAATCAATTGTAGCGGTGGATATACAAAATATGGCGATGCAATAAAAAACTCGGTTATTGTTGAAGATGGGACTGTTAGCGAAATTACAGGTGGTTCTAGCGTATATGGAGACGCTAAGGACAATACGATTTTGATAGCAGGTGGTACGATAAGCGGGACACTCACTGGAGGGTTTACTGAAAGTGGTAATGCCGTTGGTAACACCATTACTATCAGTGATGGTGAAGTAGATGGATATCTCTATGGGGGGGGTGGGGGCGATCTTTTAAATACCGACTATTTTTCTGGTAATACCCTCAACCTACGCACAGCCGGGCTAACAGTGAACGGCATACACAACTTTCAATACCTGAATTTCTTCTTGCCAGCGAATTTAAAGAAAGGTGAGGTTATGCTTAGCGTCAACGGCATAGCGACACTGGGCTATAAAGCTGGCTTGTCTTCCGTTGTCAGTATTACTATCTGTGACGAAGTTCCGCACCTGAGCGTTGGTGACAAAATTATTCTCATTGACGCAAGTGCAGGAACACTCGCCACTAATACTGGCCTCAACACTACCGCAATCTGTGTCCTAACTCAGGATGCAGAGTTTAGCATTGAAGTAGTAAACAACCAGCTCTTGGCGACTCTAACTAAAGGTTGGAGGAAAAGTGATGAGGAAGAGAATAAACTTGTGAATACGTCCGTTTTACAACTTGAAACTATGGATGTTAGGGAAGAAGAGCGAGCAAATTTTGCTGCCTCTGTTGATTTTGAAAAAAATACAGGGTTTGCATACGACAGATTTGAAAAGTTCCGTACGCGCTTAGTGGAAACGACTGTGAGGAACCGTCTTTTGAATTACAGGCATCCAGTAGCATCCTGTATCCGAATAATTGATGAGGTTCCGGATCAACTATTTTCTGTCCTAAAGGACGGGATCAAGCTGGACTTTCTGGCAGTTCCTCAGCCAAAGCAAAGAGAGTTGCAGGAAGCTATTGACTCTGATTTACTCAAAATTGAAAAGAAATCTGAGATTCCGCCAGCAGAAGTTTGGGCAAAGCACTTGAAGTTTAATACAGAATACGAGCTTCCCGAAAGCAGTTCCAGTGAAAATAAGCATAACGATAAATCAATTCAAACACTGCTTTATGAAGTCCATTTGGATGCCCGTTTACGCCAAATCAAGAGTCGAGCTGATACCGCACTTAGCGAAAGTGGGGTAAATATTTTGTATCTAGCATTTGGCTTTTTGGAATGGTACGAAAGTGAAAACTCCAACAGATTATTGCTTTCACCTCTATTTACGGTTCCAGTTGCACTGGAGCGAGAGCGCGATAAACGAACCGGGCGAGTCAAGTACTTCGTTAGTATGAAAGATGAAAGTTTGTTGACAAACATTTCTCTTCGAGAACGACTAGCGCATGACTTTGACTTGCTTCTGCCTGACATTGATGAGAATGAAAGCACTCCTGAGGCTTATTTCCACCAAGTCCGAGAAATTCTGTCAAGCTCATTTCCGCGATGGAAGATAAGACGTTACGGAACATTGTGTTTGCTTAATTTTTCAAAACAGGTAATGTACAACGATCTTGATTTGAGTAATTGGCAGGAAGGAATCGGATTTTCTGAAAACGATGTTTTAAAAGGAATTTTTGCAAGCAATTCAACAGAACTTGAGTCGAATGTAAGCGGTGTAGATGAGCCATATGAAATTGATGCACTAACGGATGTATACGAAAAATTTCCTCTCATTGCTGATGCAGATAGTTCGCAGCATTCCGCATTAATTGATGCGGTAAGTGGACATAACCTTGTCATAGTCGGACCACCAGGAACTGGAAAATCACAAACAATCACCAACTTAATTGCAGCCTGCATAGCAAATGGTAAAAAAGTACTGTTTGTCGCTGAAAAGATGGCCGCCTTGAATGTGGTTAAGGATCGATTGGATAAGTCAGGACTGGGCGATTTTTGTCTCGAAATACATAGCCACAAAACAAACAAGGCCGAGATAGCAAAAAGTCTCGGTGAAAGTCTTGAACACAATAGAGAATTCCCGTCCATCAGGCACATTGACGATCAGATTGACATTTTGAGAAAGTATGTGCGTCAGTTAAATGACTATGCAGGAATAATCAATTCTAAATGGGGAAAAACAGATTTAACCTTACATGAAATTTTTTGCAGGGCGGTATACCTTCGAGAGTCATACCCTACCCTCTCTGAGAAAATAACAATTCCGGGCATTGACCCACTGACAATTACTCCGGCAGGCATCAGGCAGTTGCAGGATGATGCGAAAGTTTTGGAGTCACTATATCACCAAGTTGCGGAGCAGACATCTGACGGGAAAATAACTTCTCACTACTGGTACGGAGTCCGCGATTCAAACAGTTCCCAGCAAATAGTTCAAGCGTTGGAGCAATGGACAAGCTCATTGAAGCAGCTCTTGCAGAAGTGGAGTGACGCTTCAATTAGACTCTCTTCAAATGCGACTCAAAGCGTGACGCTTGAACATATAAATGAATTTTTAACAGCGGCTAAAAATCTTCCTTCGCTGAAAGAACCGAGGTTGCTACCTGAGTTTGCCTTTTTGCATAAAAATGCTGCGCAAATAGAATATTGGCTTGAGGACTACAGACAAATCTTGTCAGGGCATGTGACGCTAAGTGGTACCATAAAACAAGATGATATCTTAAATCAAGAGTCTCTTGAAATTATCCGAAATGCAACAGAGTTCCTCTTGTCTTCTGGAGTGTCAGAGAACCTGAGCATAACTGACATTGACTCAGACACCGGAATGATATCTGAGCTACATAAGGTTATGCAGGAACTTGAGCAACAAGTCTCCGAAGTAAACAAGCCTTTACCAGATAACGTCAAACCAATTTTTGCAACTTCAATGCAAGGATTGCGACGCCTTAAGACTTTTTTGACAATTGCAAGAAAATTGCCGCACGAACTCTGGGGTGAACGTCACCATATCTTTGATGCACATGAACTCGATGGGTTTCTGGAAGAATTTGAACCGATCTTCTATGATCTTAACCAGATACATGGGAGACTGATTCAACGCTTCGCGCTTAATGAACTCCCTGGCACTGAGGTTCTTCGAAAACTACAAACAACACTGGAAGATGGCGGTTTTTTCAGATGGTTTTCATCTGAGTGGAGAGCCAGTCGAAAAACTGTACTTTCTTTTTCACTGAAACCCGCTTCTGATAAAGCTAGTATGCAGGAATGGTTCCCAGAAGTCGTTGCTTACTCAAGAAAAAAGGATGAACTCGATACTTTGCATCGTAATAGACCACTTCTTGGTGATCTTTACAAAGGTCTTTTCACCCCATTAACCAGGATCCAGACGTTACGAAATTGGTACAAAACCATCCGGAATGAGTATGGATATACCTCTGGAGAAAATGCATCGTTGGTTCAAACGCTGTTTTCCTTAAGCAAAGAAACCTCATTTGCTTTTTTAGGTTCAGAGTGTGAGCTATTGCTAGCTCAAATTGAGCTGATCGAAAAAAACCTCGACTTTATCTCCAAAAGATACCCAAGTCATAGTTGTTTCAGGCAGGGTAACAACCCTTTTTCCCTTGAAAGCGATACGATTTACGATCTGGAAAAGAATCTTCGAACATTGAGTGTTGGCTGCTCCAAAATACTGAATTCATCTGCAACTACCATATATGACATTAATGCCATATATGATCAACTGTTCCTTTTGCAGACCAAGTTTCAAGATTGGCAGGCCCACGATTTAACTCGAAAGTGGGTGCCGAGCGTATTTTCATTATTTCCACCAACAGAACAAGTCTATAGCGTCGTAAAGAAAGCTCTTGAAAATGGAATGATGGTTGCTGATGCTATTCATCAATCGAAGCTTGTTACCGTTTTTCTTTCGCTAGAGCCAACAAGAGAACGTTACATACAACTGAAAGATATTGCGGACAGTATTCAAAGTGCCTGGGTAACGCAGGATGCAAATAAACAGCGTTTTAGTGATGTTAGCAACATAAATTACCAAGCGTGGATTGAGGTATGTGGCTCTGAGTTGAAATCAATCATAAGGCGAAATCAGGCAGCTTTGTCCAAATTGGATTGGCTAACTCCTTGGCTTGAGTATATGCGACTGCGTAAACGATTGTCAGATGATGGATTACAAGATGTTCTTGAAGAACTTGAAAATCAAGGAATTCAAGCAGAAAACCTCGTCGAAATAGTTGATTTGGCAATAAACAATGTTTTAGCAAAAGCAATACTTGATCTGAATCCTAGTCTAAAGCAGTTCAGCGGTATGGTGCATCAGGCTTTGCGAGAAAGATTCCGCGAAACTGATGAAAAACTGACCGAGTTGCAGCGCCAAAAAATTGCCCACCAAATTTCCTCCAGCATGAATTTGCCTGCTGGTATTGGAACGGGTCCAGTCAGAAATTTCACTGAACGACATCTCGTGAAGCATGAGGCAAAAAAAAGGCGGAGTCATATCCCGGTACGTGAGCTACTCAAAAGAGCCGGGGCAACAATACAGGCTTTAAAGCCGTGCTTTATGATGAGTCCGATGTCAGTCGCACAATATCTGGAGCCAGGTCGGCTCGAATTTGACATTGTCATTATGGATGAGGCCTCCCAGATTAAACCTGAAGATGCTATTGGTGCTATAGCCAGAAGCAAGCAACTTGTTGTAGTAGGAGACCCAGAGCAATTGCCGCCAACGACATTCTTTGACAGAATTTTGGGAGATGATGAATTTGATGAGGATCAGCTTGCTGCTGAACAGTCAGAAAGTATACTTGATGCCGTAAGCAATATTTTCCGAAAGCGCTCTTTGAAGTGGCATTATCGCTCAAGACATGAGTCACTCATCGCTTTCTCAAACATGCAGTTTTACCGAAGCAATCTCATAGTTTTTCCTTCCATACACGCCAAATCTAAGGAGTATGGCATTAAGTTTGAGTATGTAAATGGTAGGTTCATCAGTCGTAGAAATTCAATTGAAGCGAAGGGGATTGTTGAAGCACTTGCTTTGCAGTTGCTGGAGAATCCCCATGAATCAGTTGGCGTTGTTGCCATGAATGCTGAGCAAATGGAGGAAATTGAGAGGACGCTGGAAAGTGCACTTGAAAGCGACCCGGTGTTAGCTGAAGCTCATAATGTAAGTCTGCATAACAAAGAACCATTTTTTATCAAAAATCTTGAAAACGTTCAGGGTGATGAAAGAGATGTGATTTTCATTTCTATGACTTACGGCCCAGAAAATGTAAACGGGAATGTTCGACAAAATTTTGGTCCAATCAATAGAGAGTATGGCTATAGGCGATTAAATGTCCTTATGACACGTTCAAAAAAGAGAATGCATGTTTTTTCCTCAATGAAGTCTGCTGACATCAATGTCAGACCTGAGAGCAGTAGAGGAGTCCAAGCCTTGCAGGCGTTTCTTTATTACTGCGAGACAAAACGCCTTGATTCCGCGCCCAAGGCGACAGGTCGTCAACCAGACAGCGATTTTGAAAGAGAAGTCATGCGCCAACTTAAAGATCATGGATTTGAGTGCGAGCCACAGGTAGGAGTTCGTGGATTTTCTATTGATATAGCTGTGCGCGATCCTGGGCGACCTGGTCAATATCTCATGGGTATCGAATGTGATGGCGCATCTTACCACTCGGCAAAGTCTGCTCGCGACAGGGACCGATTGAGACAACAAATTCTTGAGGATAATGGCTGGTTAATCCGGCGTATCTGGTCGACGGATTGGTTTCGCAATCCTCATGCCCAAATTTTACCTATTGTAAATGAGTTGAATCGCATTAAAACACCGGTAATTGAGTCTGGTGAACTGATTCACGAAGTCGAAGCAGTCCGGGTTGGTGCAGGCTCTGCAGTGACATCAGAGGAAAGCGTACCAGACATAGATGACGTGGTCGGCACCATCGTCAATGATGATGAAGAAAGACTGTTCTTTCACGGTAATATGAAAGAACAGTTTGCCGGTTATTTGAGAGAACGAGGTTATAAGGGCAGTACCCTCAATATCTACCCAAACAGCATTGAAAAAGTATGCAAGTTAGAAAAAACCACATGGGAAGGGCTAGCAAAAAATATTTCGTCTATTGTTGTACTGTACGACAAAGGTGGCGAAAAGGAAAATGATGGAAGCCAGTCTAACAATCAGTTAATAAATGCATTAAAGCGATTTTCAGAATATTTGGCTACATACAAAGATGGCGTGGTGGACATCGCCTCCAATGATGAAAGACCGTTCTCTCACGTTAATGATGACGTTATAGTAAAAGAAGAAGACGATTTGAAAGTGCATTTAGAGACTTTGGAGAAGAAAATCAGGGAAGCGTTCCCCGATACCGATGAGAGCAAGCGATTGTTAAGACCAGAGATGATGCGCATTTTCCTTGAATATAAACCTTTTAGCAGAGCCGACTTTGGCGAACTTGTTCCTGAGTATCTGCGCCTTTCAACAGACGTTCGTGAAAGCGCCGATTTTCTGGATGAAGTGCTGAGAATAATCGAGACATACGCTTGATTTTGAAATCTGTTAATTCTTGTGGAAATTCCAAAACTCTCGCTGAACATACTTCGCCCGAATATAACCGAGCGGGATGCTTTTTTGTCTGTAACGTTGTCAGATATTACCCCGGCCTGCAACATTAAGAATAATATAGCTTTGGAAGTTCGGTGTAATAACAAAACACCCTCTTTCTTCGCCTTCATTTCATGCGGAGTGCGTCTGTCTGCGCTCAAAAAGCTCCATGAAGCACATGGCCACAGATATTTCCCGCTTGCAAGAGGGGAATATCTGTGGCCATTATTTACCCAGCCCATTTTCAAGAACATTGTACTCCCGCTGCAATTCCAGTCGCAACTCATCCTCTGTTGGAAGATAGGGCATATACCGGGACGTAAAAATCTGCGTGTTTCCTTCCGGCAAAGTGTATTTTACAACCGTATCACTCCTGTCTGCACAAAGTACCAGGCCTATGGGAGGATTATCCCCTTCGTTCGTCATTTCACGAGTATAGTATACTAGTGAGCGATAAGATTGACGCATTATTGACTTTGTGAGACAATAGAGCAAACCATTTAGTGGGGGATATTCTATGGACGAACAAAGTAAAGAAAAGCGAGCGCCAGTCTCAACGCTCGGGCTGGACTCCATCTTAATCACAAAAGCAGTTATACACTTTCTCCAGCAGTATATGACGGAAACACTTGCCAAAAGGCTTATTGGAATTGTGCTAATTGTTGCGGGCATGCCGAATGAAATCATTATCAAAAACACGGGACTGAGTGTGCGTAGTATTCAACGGCTAAAGAAACAAATGGAAAGTGACACTGTTGACGATATCTTTGCACTTGGGTACGAAAGATGTGGCAAAGCGAGCAAGGTAAAAGGTTTGGAAAGCAGCATTGCGCAAGAGTTGGAGGCAAACAACTATCACACACGCCAACAGATCGCCGATATGGTGTACGAGAAATTTGGTATCACCTGGTCTGTTTCCGCAGTTGGGAAGTTTCTAAAAAAAAACGCATCAAAAAATTGAAAAGTGGGTCACTACCTGCCAGGCTGAATGCCTTGCTCCAGAGGGATTATTACAACAATGTTTTACTGCCACTCATCGAAAAGGCAAAGAAAGGCAAAGTGGTATTGTTGTATTTGGACGGGTCCCATTTTGTGATGGGTGGAGATTTTCTTGGTTATATATACGGGACAGTTCGCAGGTATGTAAAAACATTTTCTGGTCGCAAAAGGTACAGTGTTTTGGGTGTACTGAATTTTGTTACGAAAAAAATTACTACAATTTCTACAGTCGAATATATTTCAGCAGTAGAGGTCTGTGAGCTACTGAGGAAGGTGGCAATAGAATATGTCGGCAAGCCCGTGCATATTGTTTTAGACAATGCCCGGTATCAGAAATGCGCAGCTGTAATAAGTCTGGCTAAAGAGCTGGGTATTGTGCTTGAGTACCTTCCCGCGTATAGCCCGAATTTAAACGCAATAGAGCGAGTCTGGAAGTATGTGAAAAGCAGATTGCGCTCGAAATACTACGATCAATTTGATGCTTTTAAAAAGACTATTGATTCCATTATTGAAGATAGCGATAAAGGAAGCAAAAAAATTATGGACCTGTTAATAGGCGAGCGGGTTCAGGTTTTTGACAATCTCATTTCCATTAATGACAACACCTTTGTTGCCAATGGAGCGAGTTTGTCTTGACGTGCGTCGCGCCAATTTCATCGCTCGCCAGTATAATATCCAGAGAAATAAAGCAACTGACGAAACCGCCTGAACCGGGTCAATCTTCATCCCAGGCATCCAGGATTTTTCGCAATTTGTTTTTTGTGCTCGCGGACAGCTTCTGATATTTGCGGAAAAACGCCAGGTCCGCAACCTCTTCATCTGGTGTCAGCTGGTGGTCGTTTAGCAGATACTCGGTTGTGACGTTGAGCACTTCCGCAATTTTTGCGATCTTTTCAGCCGAAGGCTTTACCCCCTCCCTGTTTTCCAGCTCCCACAAATAACTCCTGCTGGAGCTGGTTGCTGCACCCAGTTTTTCATAGCTCAGCCCTTTCTGTTTGCGCAACTCACGAATTTTATGGTCCAGAAGCGATGACATAGCCTGCCTTCAGAAATGTACACAAATGTTGTTTTCAGTCTCACCCCCCTGACCTGCATTCGCAAAGTGCCATAACGCTCCAGGGCTGGGGACTGCCGTACACAAGTGCCACTGCCGACACTGTATCGCGTTCAATCGGGATAAAACCTGTATGTATCTTTTCTTTCAGGACGTTTCACCGATAGATATCCCGGAACGTGTTGACACGAGATCGCGCCGAAATTAAAGTGCTTGCATCTTTTACAACGTTATTTTCCGACTGCCTTTAAAAATCCCGCCTCGTGTCAACAGCCCCTGCAGCAGTGCGAGCAGAGCAGGACCCGTCAAAGTTCACCCTGTTCAACAGCAAGTCTGTTTACTTCAGAGAGTGGCAAACCTGTCGCGGCTACAATACCGTCAAAAGGCATGCTCCTGCGCAAAAGAGCCCGGGCAACATCGTATTTTGTCTCCATTCGCCCTTGTTGTCGCCCTTGCTCTATCCCTTGCTCAAATCCCTCCAGCCAGGAATCCCGCATTTGTGAAACCCTGTCCCTGTGAACCTTTTCCATAAGCCTGGCCATTGCCTCTTCCCGGGCATCGCCAGTCAAATATTCTGTGGCCCAGGTTTTTCCAGTAGCAGGACAATTATCCGGTCAGTTTTTATAACCGGAATGAACAGGAATTTCAGGGCATTGCCATTGATGTACTGACTGAAATTGGAAAACTGGCCGGAATTGAATTCAGACTTGCCAATACGGAGAAAGATCCCTGGGCAACTGTCTTCGAGAGACTGCAGAAAGGGGAAGTTTCCATTGTTTCGCATCTGATTCAGACCGAGGATCGCAAGGGCAGACTCCTCTGGCCTGATGAGCCGTACACCTCTACGCGATATGCCTTCATTTCCAAGATAAACTATCCCGCTCTGGTCATATATCAGGCTTTAAGAGCAAAGGCAGGCGTTGTACGTGGAACTGCTTA
>Ga0099364_10008642_pt1 | contig 14285 bp, 12 predicted proteins | sample TergutTh196P3_FD_73070 | JGI IMG/M metagenome (GOLD analysis project Ga0099364, IMG submission 73070) | Microcerotermes parvus P3 segment gut microbial communities from Pointe-Noire, Republic of the Congo - Th196 P3 | ecosystem: Host-associated > Arthropoda: Insects > Digestive system > Gut ... | reverse complement strand
ATATCAATGAATACAAAGGAGATGAAGAAAGGAAGGTCAAGGAAGTTAAAAAAACTCAAAATAGAAGAAATCCACAAAAAATAATAACATTGGCAAACAGGTTGAGAACTGACGGGATAACACAAATTCCCTCGACTGATAATTCCGCGCCTAATATGGAAAATGGCAAAGTTAAAAACGGAAATATTATGTTCATATACTCTGAAAACGAAGATATCGCAAAAGTAAAACAATTTTTATCTGAACACCATGGCTGGAACTTTTCAGATACAAAAGAAACAAAAGAATTGAATCTGACTCACAATTTAATAGCTGACAAAGCAGGTTATAGAAAGTTGATGGATATTTATGATAAAGATTACATTTTAGATTACAAAAAGCGAGTTAAGAATTACATAAAGAAAAATGGCATTACTACGGATTTTTCTACAAATACTTTCGGAGAGGTAATAGAAATTTTACGAAGCGGGAAAACGGGGAAAGATTTAAATGCAGTCAATCCAACACCTGTAATGGTGCAGTTTATTAATAGTAATCCGGATTTGTACCAGACAGCTTTGAATTACAATTATTACGTATTTTCCAAAATCTATGTAGACAAAGACCAGCTTATTGACGACAAAAAACAGGACGAAGATGATGAAAATAAAAAAGGATCAAAAAGAGATAACTTAATAAGACATTTATTTAAACTGCAGACTAATATAACTTTATACACAAGCAAGAAATACAACGAATTTTTAAGAATTACCGATTATAAGCGGATAAACAGAATTGAAGATAAAAGAACATTGAAGCGAAACATCGAAAACCTAATCAACGTTGGCGACTGAATATGCCGTTCGAGTTGAACACCGGCGTCGTTTGGGATTGAACACCTGTGGCGCATAAAATGAACATTAGCGTCGCTTAAGATTGAACACTCACAGCGCAAAGGTTGTACATTGACAATGAAATGTAAAGACGTTTACGCTAAAGATGCTTTTGCTCATAACGGAGGATAGGGCAACGCTGGGGAGCGACCTGAGCGCCGTATGAGATTTGGCAAAGAGAGAGTGGTGCCGTCAGGTATCACTCTTTTTGTTAGATATAGAATCAGACAATCAATCACTCTCTCTTTGGAAAACAATAAGCGATAAACCCTGGGAGTTTGAGGGCGAAGCCCTCAATAGGCCGCAGGCCTAATTTTCGTTGATTCCTTTACGTTTTCGCATACCATCACCGTGTATGATGATTTTGTAGGAATCATGCACGATGCGGTCACAAATGGCGTCTGCAACCGCCGGGTCGTTGACTTTGTCGTGCCAGCCTTCGGGCGCGAACTGCGAACAAAAGATGGTCGAGGCGCGCTTATGCCTAGCGTTAATGATTTCGAGAATATCTCTGGCGTCTGTATCGGTGATCGGGAAAAGCAGCCATTCGTCGATAATCAGCAACCGGACTTGTTTATACAGCTTGGCGATTCTGGCATACCGGCCTTCAGCGCGGGCCACGGCCAGTTCGCCGAGCAATTCCGGCAGTCGGATATACTTGACTGTATAAAAGTTGCGGTTGGCAGCCATACCTAAAGCGTTAGAGACATAGGTTTTACCATTGCCCGTAGCCCCCATGACAATGATATTGTGGTGCTCTTCGATGTAGTTGCATGTGGACAAACGCGCGATTAAAGTTTTGTCCAGCTTGCGGTCGGGATGGTATTCGATGTCCTCAATACATGCGCTTGGGATATCATACCCGGCGTTCTTGATTAACCTTGTCAACCGATTGCTTTTTCGGGCAGCCCATTCTGCATCCACCGTCAATCCGAAACGCTCTTCAAAAGGGAGGTCGTAAAAGCTCGAATCCGTTAACTGGCTGCGAAACGTTTTTGCCATGACGCTTAACTTCATTTCATGGAGTTTGGTAATGGTGTTATTGCTCAACATCGTTTACACCCCCTTTATAATACTCAGCGCCGCGTACGAATCCGTGCGCGCTTGGTTTGGGAGTGCCGGAAGTTGACTGCAGCTTATCCGTTCCTGCGTTTAAAATAGCCGATACGCTTTTGTAGTTGGGGCGCGCAGTATAGGACAACGCCCTGGCGCAAGCCGCTTCAAGCCGTTGCGGTGTAAACTTTTCTGCGAGTTTCAAAAGCGCCATGCACGATTTATAACCCTGTTGCTCGACTTTATTTGTGGTCAGGAATACTTCGACTATTGCCGCCGTACTTTGACCAATATTTGCAGCCCAGGAACGGAAACGGTTTCCGTTCCATTGCATGTATTTCTGATGGTTGGGCGGCATATGTTCTTCTGTTGTGCTGTATTGGTTGGATCTGCCGTATAAACGCTTGTGGGAGCATATGCGGTCGTTGTCGCAAAGCACCTCGACTGTATTCCTTGTCAGCCTGACATCCACTTTCCGCTTGATATATTCGAATGGCACGGAGTAGTTTTGGCCATCGACGCTGATGTGGTAGTTGTATTGAACAGTGGCGACCTTCAACGTGGAATACTCATAAGGCTTTGCGGGCAGCGGTTGCAGGAACATCCGCTCTTCGGCAAACGATACGGCACGGTTGCCTTCTTTCTTTTGAAACGGCTTATGGTTGAAGTCATGCAGCTTTTGTTTGATAACAAGGTTTAGCTCATGCAAAGACAAAAACTGTTGATTCCGTATGGCCGCCAGTATCCAGTTGGAAATAATGCCAACCGCGCCTTCAACGGAGCTTTTGTCCTTCGGCGCCCTGACCCGCGCGGGAATCACGGCGGTGTCATAGTGTTGCGACATCTCCTGGTATGAACGGTTGATTACGGTTTCTGTTTTCGTGACTTTCTCAACGCCCGTTTTGAGATTATCTGGCACGAGTATGCGAGTAACGCCGCCGAAAAACCTGTACGCATTCACATGCGCGGTAATCCATGCCTCTTGATTTTGCGATAAAAACGCCTCGACATAGGAATATCCGCTGTATGGCAGCGAAGCCACAAATACATAGGCCGGAATGAGGTCGCCGGTATCTGTATCTGTTACATACGCCGTTTGACCGGCCCAATCCACTTCCATTGTTTCGCCCGGGCGACGGGCGATGTGCATGGTTGCCTTTGTCTGCTGTAAATAATCACGGTAGTACTTCTTGAATTGAGTGATCTGGTACGGAATATCACCGCTTACGGTACAGGCGTCACAGTATTCAAACCATAACAACTGCAACGTCATCCCGCTTTTTGCCATTTCACGGTGGATGTAGTCGTAATCAGGCATCCTGTATGCGGGCTTGCTTGACTCGTTCGGGAACAAGGCCTTTGAAACTTCCTTGTTTGACATCGCGGCGGCTTTGGGATATGTCAACCCCGCTTCGCCGGCTCGGCGTTGCACTGTGATTATGGTGGTTCGTGAGCAACCCAACCCGGCTGCAATCTGGGAATTGTTGATACCGAGGCTCTGTAGCCTCAGAATCTCCTTGTAATTGGTCATCGCTGACCCTCCTTTTCAGTTTGTTACATCGGGATATCCGATGTACAAGCCAATTATAGGAGGCTCAACGGGTGTTCAACGGGCGCGTCGCCGGTGTTCATTATGCGCCGACGCCGGTGTTCATTTTAAAACGACGCAACTGTTCATTTTCGCCGACGCTAGTGTTCAGTTTAATGCGACATATTCACCTTAGCTCGTGTTATAGCAGATAGCAGGCCCTTATACGAATACGCACTACATCAGGTGTGGGTGCTCTAAATGAAATACGGCTATAAGACGTTATGCGACAGTTGCGCTACTATTGTATAAAAAGATGTACGGGCAGACGTGATTGATCCTGCGAAATTCGATTTCGTGCGCGCAGGCTATTGGGGGCTTGATACAACGGCAAGAACCAACACGGATATTTCATGAGATTCTACTGCACCTGCGAAAAGGCGCATGTCCGAAACGTTGCGCTTGTTCGGTCTCACAGGCATTTATAAAGTGTTTCCTTGAACTTGTCCCAGCCGGTTCGTTCTATAGCGACGCGAAATCGCTCACCGGATTTTGCGTGCCTGTCGAAGAAATCCAGCGCCGCGTCCGCAATCCTGAGCAGGGTTTCTTTGTCACGGATGATAGGCAGAAATTGTTTACCACTGGCAATCAGGTTTCCGAATGTTCCTCCAAATGAAAGAATGTACCCTGGTTCGCCCTTCCAGGCGTCAAAGGGACAGGATTTTGCGCACCGCCCGCAGTTGTTGCACCTGGATTCATCCAGCAAAATCCCGTCGCTGGTCTGGGTGACGGCGCCCTCGCGGCAGGCTTTGGCACATACGCCGCAGAGCGTGCATGCATCCCTGATCCATTTTATGGTGTATCCGCCCTTGACGCCCAGGTCGTTTCCCTCGGCTTTAAGGCAGTTGTTCATGCAACCGGTGACGCCGAACTTGAATTTGTGCGGCAGTTCACGGCCGAAATACCGGTCGGAAATCTCAACCGCCAACGGGTAGGTGTCGATGCAGCCGGAACGGCAAACTGCGTCGCCCTGGCAGGCAGTGACCGTGCGCACCCCCGGGCCGCAGACTCCGGTGTTCAATCCGCCGGCTTCCAGTTCAGCTTTGACCGAATCCACATCCGCAAGCTTGATGAATGGAATCTCCACACCCTGCCGCGAAGTAAGATGAACGTGTCCGTCGCCGTACTTTTTGCTGATTTCGGCGATGATGAGTAATTGGTCAGCCGTTAAATTGCCGCCCACTACCTTGAGCCGCAGGGAAAAATGGTTTTTCTGAACCTGACGCATGAACCCGCCCTCTTTCAGCGCCTTATAATCTACCGCCATATCAATCCCCCCCATTTTAAGGGAATCTCTAAATTTCATAGTCTTTTTCCCATATGGCTACCTTGCGGTATTTTCCAAAATCTCTCGGCGTATTCCCGTTCGCTTCATTGCCATTCGCGTCATTGCCATTCGCTTCATTGCTATTCGCTTCAATGCCGTTCACATCCAAAACCGGAACATTCACATCATGCCCGCCGAATCCGGTAAAGATGCCTTTTCGGATATTGGCGAATCCGGAATCGGCCGGTATATCAAAATCGGAAGGATAATCAAATCCGGCGCTTTTCAGAGGCAGAGAATCTTCTGGCTGATATACTGCGGGAGCGGGACTGTGACGCAGCACCGCGTGAATATCCGGGTGATAATAAAAGCTGTCAAAAAGCCCGATGGAGATACAGTAAGAACCGTCCCTCAGCGTAACGCCGTCCCGTTTTCGATTTCCCGCCGCTTTAATGACGCCGCAGGCCGCCGTAGCGTGGTTTATACGGTTGATCAGAATCAGCTCGCCCAGGGTTTTGTGCAGACGGAATTCGTCCAGCACCACAGGTTCCGACAGCACAATTTCGCAACGGACAATTTCGTTTTTGCCGACAGAATCCGCCGAAAGGAGCATCCCCGTATTGACGTCCACCTTATGCCGGATTCCGGCGACAATGCCGGGCAACAGTTTTGTACCGATTTTGATCCAGTAATCCTCGCCGGGAATGAGTTTCCGGTCGTCCATCCAGAGTAGCGCGGCCTCAAATTCCTTGACGGTTTTCAACTCCGCGTTTCGCGTGAGTACGCAGCCTCTGGAAACATCCACCTCACGGTCAAGCTGGATGGTGACCGGTTGACCGGAAACGGCGGATTCCACCGGAGCGTCCGCTGCGTAAATTGACGTAACAACGGCCATTTCGCCGCCGGGTAAGACGGTCAGCGTATCGTTCACCAAAACCGTCCCTGATTCCACCTGTCCCTGGAAGCCGCGAAAGGAATGGTTCGGGCGGCAGACCCGCTGTACAGGCATGTAAAAGCCCTGTTCCGGTTCAACGCCGCCGATGTCCACCGTTTCCAGCAAAGAAAGCAGAGCGGGTCCATCGTACCATGGCATGTTTTCGCCGCGCCGTGTTACATTGTCGCCTTCGGTAGCGGATACAGGGATAATGATCGTATTCGGCAATTTTAGTTCATCCGCCAGTTTTTCGATATCTTCTGAAATAAAGGCGAACCGCTCACGGCTGTAACCTGCCAAATCCATCTTATTTACCGAAAAAACGAAATAGCTGATGCCCATCAGGGCGCAAATCCGGGCGTGGCGGCGGGTTTGCGTCAGCACGCCTTGAGTGGCGTCTACCAGAATCACCGCCAGATCGGCAAAGGAAGCTCCCACTGCCATATTGCGGGTGTATTCTTCATGCCCCGGTGTATCGGCCACGATAAAGCTGCGCTTTTCGGTGGTGAAATAACGATATGCGACGTCGATTGTGATTCCCTGCTCACGTTCGGCAATCAGTCCGTCGAGAAGCAGGGAGTAGTCAATAGCCCCGTCCCGCGAACCCACCCGGCTGTCCAGAAGCAACGCTTGTTCCTGGTCGGCATACAGGAGTTTGGAATCGTAGAGAATATGCCCGATCAGGGTTGACTTGCCATCGTCAACGCTGCCGCAGGTAATGAATTTCAAAAGTCCGTTTTCCGCGCCGCTCATCAGAAATACCCCTCACGCTTGCGGCGCTCCATGCTGCCCGCCGCCTCGTTGTCAATCACCCTGCTGGTGCGTTCGCTGGTGACGGCGGCCAGTGTCTCGGCTATCACTGCGTCCAGCGTATCCGCATCCGATTCCACCCCGCCGGTAAGGGGGTAACAGCCCAGGGTGCGGAAGCGGACTCTTTTAATTACCGGCGTTTCTCCCGGCAGAAGGCGCATTCGTTCGTCGTCAAGCATAATAATGTTGCCGTCGCGGAATACCACCGGGCGCTCCGCCGCGAAATAGAGCGGCACAATAGGGATGTTCTCCCGGCGGATATATTGCCAGACGTCTTTTTCCGTCCAGTTGGAGATTGGGAAAACCCGTACACTCTCGCCTTTGTTGATTCTGGTGTTATAGAGCTTCCACATCTCCGGCCGCTGGTTTTTGGGATCCCAGACGTGACGTTCGCTGCGAAAGGAGAAAATCCGCTCCTTGGCGCGGGACTTTTCCTCATCCCGCCGCCCGCCGCCAAAGGCCGCCGTGAAACCGTGCTTCGTAAGAGCGTCCTTTAGCGCCCGGGTTTTCATAATGTCGGTATAAGCCGCACCGTGGTCAAAAGGATTGATTCCCCGGGCGATGGCCGCTTCATTTCGGCAAACCAGCATGTCGATTCCAAGTTCACGCGCCCGCCGGTCACGGAAGGCAATCATTTCCTTAAACTTCCAGCCCGTGTCGATGTGCAGGAAGGGAAAGGGCGGCTTTTCTGGATAAAAGGCTTTCATGGCGAGGTGAAGCATCACGGAAGAATCCTTGCCTATGGAATAGAGCATAACCGGGCGTTCGCACTCGGCGGCTACTTCCCGGAAAATGTAGACGGCTTCGGCTTCCAGTTTATTGAGATGGCTAAGAGACATATTTTTTTCCTAATGGCAACCTCCGAAAACCCCTGGGTGCGCGGGCGTCTCGCCCCGCATCTTGTTGAAAAATGCGGGCAAGATGCCCGCGTACCCAGCAAAAAACAAGGTTTTCAGAGGTTGCCTAATATTTATTCGAATCACGGCTGTCTGTTGTGATGCTTTGGACGGTTCCGTCCGGCTTTGTCACCGTCCAGCGCAGCAATGTGTTTTCCCGCCGCGCGGTCATCCTGCCGCCCAGGCCGCCCATATCCTTGCCCAAAAACAGGGCGATTGCCTCGGCTGGACACTCTTTCACACAGGAAGCGCAGCCCCAGCAGCGTTCCGGCAACGGGATGAACGCTTTTCCGTTGTCCAGCCGGATTAAGCTGCCCGGACAGATTTCTGCGCACCCGCCGCAGCCGATACACTGGTTCCGCCGAATCTCAATGCTCATAGATTTCTCCATCACGTACCAGCGGACGGAAAATCGCGCGGATTCCGCCGTTTTCCAACCGGGAATTAACGTATAAATTCCATTCGGCGCTGCTTTCCGGATAATCTGTACGTTCGGCAAAGCTGTGCCAGCGGGTTTCTTTACGGGCGGACAAATGAGCAATCACCGATCGGCAAAGGGTGAGACGTTCCTTAAGTTCCAATGTATAGACCAGTTCCCGCGTATCGGCGGCGGAAAGCCGTTCTGACTGCCGTTCCAGTTCACGGATTTTTTCATCGGCGATTTTAAGCGTATCCTCTGAGTAACGGTAACAAGCGCTGATTCCGCCCGCATATTCATCCATAGCCGACTGCATTGCCTCTTCAAGCTCATCCGTAGTAAAAGGGGATCCGGTTTGCGTGAAATGGCGTTCCAGTTTCCGCTTCATCGCTTCGGTTTCGCCCGCGTCCAGCGGGACGGTTTTGCCGTCCATATGCCGAGCCGCCGCTCTGGCCGCGATTTCTCCTTCGACCAGAGCGCCGGTCACATATTTCTGCGGGCATCCCCCGGACACGTCTCCGGCAGCGAACAATCCACGAACCGTGGTTTCCCGGTTTGTATCCACCCAATAGCCGCTTGCGGCGTGACCGCCGACGATATAGGGTTCAGTACCCTCAATCTCCACATCTTGAACGCCAGGCGTCCGGCCGCTTTCCATCCAACGCAGAGTTTGGCCGGGAGCCATGTTGAGATATGCTTTCAGTAAATCCTCTTCCTGTTCTTTTGTAATTCCGACTGTGCGCAGATAACATGGGCCGCGACCTTCCAGATTTTCCATCACGGTTCCATGCACCCGTTGAGAAGTGGCAGCGCCGTACCTGTTCTCATATACCTCGCCAAGCGCGTTGATCTGTTTCGCGCCTACTCCCTGCGCCAAAGTCCCGGCGGGCGCGATGGTATCCCTGCAACGCAGGGCGATAAAACGCATTTCAAGGGTGGTCATTTCCGCTCCCGCGCGGATTCCCATGGACAAACCCGATCCGGTGTTGAATGGCGGATACCATAATTTGTGCCTGGAAAATCCGGGATGGTTTGGGCGATATAGTCCTGAAGCCCCGCCCGTGGCGCACAAAACCGCTTTGGCCGAAATCGCGTACAATACCGGCTCGTCAACTCCAATCGCCCAGACGCCCAGAATCCGATTGTCTTTGACGATGTATTCAAATACGTTCACCCGGTTAAATACGGCGACGCGCTCCCTGGTTTTAACCGCTCCGGCCAGAATAGGCTTGATATTTTCGCCGTTGATTTTGACATTGCGCCAGCCGCGCGTGACATACCGTCCCTGTTCATCTTTGAGAATGGTCAGTCCAAGCGCTTCCAGCCCGGCGGCGGCGCGGTTCACCCCCTCCGCCATGCTCAAAAGCAGATCGTTTCGCGCAATGCCCCCGGCGTCGGCGCCGGCGTAATCTACGTAATCCCGCGGCGTTTTACCGGGCGCTATGTATGCGTTGAGGGCGTTAACCCCGGCGGCCAGACACCCGCTGTGCCGGATATTGGCTTTTTCCGCAATCAGAACGCGGGCGTTTGAATGTTCACAAAAAGTCAGAGCCGCCCAACAACCAGCCGTACCTCCACCTATTATCAGAAAATCCGTATCCAGGTATTTCACATTCAAATTCATAAGCAGGTTCGCTAAATGAAAAACGCGGTTTCGCTTTTGATGGAGCTGTTTTCAACCTTTAGAACATCCCGATCATTGCACAGATACAAGCGGTAAATCAGCACGCTGACATCTTCTCCCACGGCAAAGGCGTCGCCGTCCAGCGACTGGTATGCAATCATCCTTTGACCTCCCGAATTTACACGCAGTTCCAGTGTGCTGCCTCGGAAGAAAATCTCATCTACGACGCCGCGCTGGGATGCATGGGGATACATCTCCTTTTGAAGTTTCGTCACGCGGACAAATTCCGGACGGAGAACCGCCCGGTCGTAGCCGGGAATCTGCTCAAAGCCGTGAAGCCTGCCGTAATCGGAAACGATTAGAGATTCCCCGATGAAACCGGCGGCAAACGGCGTCTTTGGATTTTTATAGATATCGGCAGGCGTGCCGATCTGTTCCACCTGTCCTTTGTTGGTGATGATGATTTCATCCGCCACCTCTACAGCTTCCTCCTGGTCGTGGGTAACAAAGATGCTGGTAATGCCCACTTTGCTGATCGTTTCCCGCAGCCATGTCCGCAGTTCCTTGCGCACTTTGGCGTCAACGGCGGCAAAGGGTTCGTCCAGAAGAAGTAAATGTGGATTCGGCGCAAGGGCGCGGGCAAACGCCACCCGCTGCTTCTGCCCGCCTGACAACTGATGAGGTCGGCGCTTTTCCAGCCCCTTAAGTCCGATCAGCCCGATCAATTCGTTTACCCGGCTTTGGATATATGCCTTATCTTTTTTCTGAACCGTCAGACCGAACGCGATATTGTCGAAAACCGTCATGTAACGGAAAAGGGCGTAGTTCTGGAACACAAAGCCTATCCCTCTTTTCGCGGCGGGAAGATTGTTTATACATTCGCCGTCAATGAAAATATCTCCGGAATCGGGTGTCTCCAGACCGGCAATCATGCGCAAAATCGTGGTTTTCCCGCTGCCGGACGGGCCAAGCAGGCCGATCAGCCGTCCTCTTTCTATGCCGAAGCTCACATCTTTGGATGCCTGAAAGTCGCCGAACCGCTTATTCAGGTTTTTCAGTTCAATATACATAATCAGATCTCTTTGCGCTTAAGTTTGTATTCCACTATATTGCGCAGAATCAGAACGATAACCGCGATGACGACAAGAATGGACGCCACTGAGAAGGCTGACGTCAGCCGGAATTCGTTGAACAGGATTTCCACATGCAGCGGTATGGTGTTGGTCTTACCTCGCAGATGCCCTGATACTACCGACACCGCGCCGAATTCCCCCAAAGCGCGAGCGGTACAGAGGATCACGCCGTACAGAAGTCCCCATTTGATATGCGGCAGGGTAATTTTGCGGAAAATCCAGAAACCTCCCGCTCCCATCAGGGCGGCTGCTTCCTCTTCATCGCTGCCCTGCGCCTGCATCAGCGGAATCAGCTCGCGTGAAACAAAGGGAAATGTGACAAAAATGGTAGCCAGCACGATGCCCGGCACGGCAAACACGATTTTAACATCCCACGCCTCCAGAATGGGATACGCCCAACCAATTCGCCCGAATACAAGGATAAACACCAGACCGGCTATAACCGGCGAAATGGAGAAAGGGATGTCAATCAACGTGGTCAAAACCTGTTTGCCCCTGAACCGGAACTTGGTGATTGCCCAGGCCGCGAAGACGCCGAACACAGTGTTGACCGCCAATGTAATGACCGCCGCCTGTAATGTCAGTTGCAGCGCTTTGATCGCATAATAGTCCGTAACGGCGGACACGTATGTCTCCCACCCCTGCCGCAAGGCGTAAACCAGAACCGCAATCAGAGGTATGATCAGCATAAGTGTGATAAATGCCGCGCCGGCGGCGATCAGCGCCCATTTTACGATTTTCGTTTTCATTAAGCCGCTCCTGCAGCGATTTTGTTGACCCTGGCCTGCAAAACGTTAATGCCGAAAAGAACGACAAAGGAAAAAACGATCATCACCAGGGCAATGGAGGTCGCGGCCAGATAGTTGAACTGCTCCAGTTTGAGCATTATGATCAGGGGTGTTATCTGCGTCTGATAGGGAATGTTCCCCGCGATAAACACCACGCTGCCATATTCTCCGATGGAACGGGCAAAAGCCAGTCCGAAACCGGTCAGCGCGGCCGGCAGAATCTCCGGGAAGATCACCCGGAAAAATACACGCGTCCGGCCGGCGCCCAAAATCATGGCGGCTTCTTCATACTGAGTATCCAGTTTTTCCAATACAGGCTGAATGGAGCGCACAATAAACGGAATGCCGATAAAAACCATGGCGATGGTGATGCCTGTAACGGTGTAGGAAATCTTTACGCCGATTTTGTCAAAAAGCGAGCCTATCCAGCCCCGATCTGAATACAGCGTTGTCAGCGCGATGCCGGCCACCGCTGTGGGGAGGGCAAATGGAAGCTCAATGAGACCGTCCAGAATCCTCCTGCCGGGGAATTTGTATCGGGTCAATATCCATGCCAGCAAAACCCCGAATACCGCGTTTATAACCGACGCAATGAGCGCACAGGAAAAACTGACCCTGTACGTGGCGACCGTCTGCGGATCTGTCGTTACTCTCCAAAAATCCGCGAAGGTAAAATCTTTCAGAATGAGCAAAACGGAGGCGAGGGGAATGAGTACAATCAGGCTAAGCAAGGTCAGAGTCACACCCATGGAAAGCCCGAAGCCCGGGATTATGTTGTTTTTGCGAATACTCAGAACGGGCGCGAATAGCCGAAATATTGTTTTCAGACTGAACATAAGTTCATTACCCTTTTTTACGTCTTTACTTTCTATAAATCTGATCAAAAATCGCCCCATCGGCGAAGAACCTCGCTGTAGCCGCTTCCCATCCGCCGAAATTGTCGTCAATGTTGACCAACTGGATATTCAGGTCAAAGAGGTTGGAGAATTCCTTCAGAATGTTCGGGTTTGACGGACGATAATAGTTTCTGCCCTGCATCCGCTGCGCTTCGTCGGAATAGAGGAACCGCAGATAGGCTTTCGCAACTTCTTCCGTTCCATGCCTTCTGACATTGGCATCTACCACGGCAACGGATGGCTGCGCCAGAATGCTCAGCGAAGGGACAACGATTTCAAAACTATCCGGATACTCGTTCATGACCAGGAAGGCTTCGTTTTCCCACGCCAGCAGCACATCGCCCTGCCTGTTTTCCACAAAGGTCGTGGTGGATCCGCGCGCGCCGGAATCCAGAACCGTTACGTTGGAGTAAAGCGCCCTGAGAAATTCCATATTTCCGGACTCGTCGCCATTATTCCGTTTGTCGGCAAAGGCCCACGCAGCAAGAAAATTCCATCGCGCGCCGCCGGAGCTTTTGGGATCGGGCGTAATGACTTGAACGCCGGGTTTCACGATATCGCCCCAGTCACTGATGTTCTTAGGGTTTCCCTTGCGAACCAGAAGGACGATGGTGGATGTATATGGAGCGCTGTTTTTGTCGAATTCATTGACCCAGCCGACGTCAATCAGTCCGGCCTTGCGCAATTCGTCTATATCTTGTTCCAGCGCCAGCGTGACCACATCGGCCGCGTTGCCCTCAATAACGCTCCGGGCCTGCTTGCCGCTGCCGCCGTGTGATTGAATGATTTCCACCTTCTGTCCATTTTCCTTTTCCCAATGCGCCTGGAACAGCCTGTTGTACTGCTCATAGAACTCACGGGTGGGGTCGTATGAAACATTTATGATGGAAACAGTTCCGACACTTGTGTTTTTACCGGTGGACGCACTGCCTGTGCAGCCGGCCAAAAGGCCAATAACAGCAATAAGACTGAGTGTTGGAATCAGAGTGTTCATACTTAATTTTTCAAGAAGATGCGGGCGAGCCGCCCGCGTTCCCAGGGGTTTTCGGAGCTTGCCACAACATTACCGTGGGCGCATTTGCAAAACCGTCCGGACGATGGCTGGAAAAAGCCTTTGGACGTTGATGATTCTCGCTGTCAATTAATGGTCGTCTGCATGGAAGCGTGGTTTCTGGCGGATCGAGCCGGATTGAAAAAACATTTCGGCGGTAATTTCGATGAAGGAAAATTGCCGCCGGAAAACCTGGCGGAAAGTCGGACAAAAAACGTAATTGAGACGGCCTTACGCCAGGCGACCCGAAATACTCCCGCCGCCGAATACCGAAAAATCCGCGACGGCGCAAAGTTATTATCGAAAGTGAATCCGGCGACCATACGCAAACATTGTCAATGGTGCGACCGCCTTTTCACCGCACTGGAAACCGTTATTAGATAAGTCCATTAAGAATTAATCGGAGGGTAATTGAAGCGTGAGCCGTAAAAGAGCAACAACAAACTTTGAAGCCCGCTTACTGGCAGAGGTAGACAACCTTTGCCCTATGTGCGGGAAAAGTTTATTGGGAGAAAAAAACGGAAAATCGGTGAAGTATTATGATATAGCGCATATCTACCCGCACAGTCCAACAGACAAACAAAGGGAACTCTTTAAAGATGTACCAAAGTGTATTGATGCAGAGTCATTTGAAAATCTGATTGCTCTATGTAAAACCTGTCATGTGAAACAGGATTTTCACACGACGGTAAACGATTACATTAAATTGTATCAGATGAAGCAAAAATACATGAGAAATTCTCAGGCAATTGAAGCCGCATCGGCGGTACCGATTGAAGATCAAATTAAAGATGTTTTGTTGAAATTGCAGAATGTTGACTGCGTCACGATAATGCCATTATCCTACCATCCGGTTGTTGTGGAAAATAAAATTACTTACGAGAATATCCTGCTTATGAATAATGTCAAGGGTATGGTGGTGCAGTATTTCCTTCTGGTTCAAGAATTATTCAGA
>Ga0099364_10008641_pt1 | contig 14285 bp, 16 predicted proteins | sample TergutTh196P3_FD_73070 | JGI IMG/M metagenome (GOLD analysis project Ga0099364, IMG submission 73070) | Microcerotermes parvus P3 segment gut microbial communities from Pointe-Noire, Republic of the Congo - Th196 P3 | ecosystem: Host-associated > Arthropoda: Insects > Digestive system > Gut ... | reverse complement strand
AGTCTTCGGAGTGACGTGGCCACACAGGGAGACCCTTTCTACAGTGAAAGCAACCAGGCTTTTTTAAGAGAAGCCGTCGCCGCCCTCAACGCAGGGAAAGGCATTGCGCGGGAAATCGTTGAGATAAGCGATGAATAATGAGTGACGCTACCGGTAATTATTCAGAATCCCAATAAAAAAACAATACGTACATCGTGACATTCGGCGTCGCCCGCGTGTGGCAATCTTCGCGAAAGTGTCGTATACTGTCGGCGGAAAGCTAGGTGGTAACACGCGTGGAAAATAGGAAATTTATGCCTGTGAAGAGTGACATAATTTTTCGTTTATTCTTCGCGGACGAACGCAATGAGGAATCCTTGATCGGTTTCCTAAAAGCCGTGCTGAAATTACCGGAGGACGACTACGAAATAATAGAGATAGTCGATCCCCATCTTCTGCGCGAGTTCAACGGAGATAAACTCGCGGTCATAGACGTGAAACTGAAAACAAAAAGCGGCAAGATAGTCCACATTGAAATTCAGCTAAAAGTTACGCCTGAGCTGAAAAACCGGATAATCTTTTACGACGCGAAACTGATTACGGAACAGATTGCCGGAGGCGACGGTTATGACATTATCAAAAATGTCGTAAGCATCGTCATTACGGATGAAAAACTTATTCCGGACAGCCCGAGGTATCATCACCGCTTTACGTTTTATGACCCTGAAGCGGGGGTAGAGTTATCCGATATAATAGAGATCCACACTCTCGAACTTGAGAAATTACCGAAAGATACGGACGGCACGGAGTTGTACGATTGGGCGAAATTTATCGCCGCCGAAACAGAGGAGGAGTTGAATATGATAGCCGAAAGGAATCCGCAAGTAGGGCAGGCGGTCGTCAAATTTCGTGAGCTATCCGCCGACGAACGAACCCGTGACCTATACGAGCGCCGCGAAAAGGCACGGCGCGATGAAGCGATGTGGAGAAAATGGGAGCGACAACAAGGACTAGAGCAGGGCGATAAGAAAAGAGCGTTAGCTGTTGCTCGAAATATGTTAACGGACGGGGAGCCCGTTGATAAAATCATGCGATATACGGGCTTGACCGGCAGAGAAGTAGAAAATTTACGCGACGCCTGCTAATAGGTCATACAGATGTATCGGCAAACCCGAATGTCAAAACCGCATTTGCAACTGCGCTATTAATTCATGAAGGAGGCTTGCTCTCACCCAATTTCTTTGTTGATCATTCATTAGCAACTGTCCCAGCCCATCAAGTATTTTTGTTGGCGATACTTTTTTGCTGATAAAGTCGACCAGTTGTTGATAATATCGCTCAACCGTTAAATTGGTTCTCAGCTTAATTATCTCCGGTTCGACTTCCCAGCCTGCCTTGAGCATAAAATGGAGGATTAACTCGTGGCGTTTTATCTCAAGCATAAGCGATCAACCTCTCCACTGTCGCTGCTAATGATTGTTGTTGATAGATTGGCGCAATTTCTTTAAGCAGATCGAAATTAACCGGGCGCAGATTGTCAAACCCAAGGTTTTTGTTTAGATAAAGCATATCGGCTACAGCCCTCTCCGGAGACGCAATGTTGTAGGCGGAGCCTTTGTTGATGCCTAAGGGACTGAAAAAAACGTCCGGTTTTAATTGGTGGTAGATATATTGCCAACCTTGTATTTTGTAGTTGATACTTTTTGTTGCCATACAATGAATCTGAGTGCCATAATCTTGAAAGATTATCCCGTGATGAGTAAGGGCGGTATAACCGCTTATGTATGAAGGCACTACCAATTTTTGAGCGATTTCCAAAGGTTGACTGTCGCCAAGAGAATACAGACCCGAGCGAATGCGTGTCAGTCTCCCTCGTCTTACATAATCTCTTGCTGACTCTAAGATGTCTTTACGCTTCAACCCTGTCCAGTACACACACAAATCGTCGATGGTAAAGACAGTTTTTCCGGATTTCAATAAAATTTCGATTTTCGTCATTAATTTCAGCCTTGATCATTGAGAAACGGGCATTTTCTCCGATTTTGAGTGACGCTACCGGTAATTATACAGAATCCCAATAAAAAAACAATACGTACATCGTGACATTCGTCGTCGTTGTGTAACTATATAGGCAAGCCTCATTTGGGCGGATAGTTCATAGTTCACTAAACATACCTCGATCCAAAATGCGCTTCACATCCTCCGTACAAAATCGGCGCCCCTTTAATTCAATCTTCATAATGCCCTTTGCAGGAAATAATTCGCAACGTTTGATTATCGCCGGCCATGTAAATCAGCCTGTTGTACTCATCGATCCGCCGGCTGTAAGCTTTGCGGGTTTTTAATACTTCCGGCTTACCAATGCCGGACATCAGCCCATTGCGCCGGATGTCTTTAATCAGCGCATTGATGCGATCAAATATCTTTCTGTTTACTGTCAGCCATTCAAGGTATTCGTCCCATGCTTTGTCTGAAAAACTCGGATCATACATTCTTTATCCATTCTTCCCATTCGGCAAACGTCATCTTCACAACCTCACCCTTATCGTGCTGCTGAAGTGACAAGTCTATCTTCGCGATATACTCCGCGTTACGACGCGCCTTCGCCTCATCGGGGGTTTCGATTTTTTTCTCCTCCAAAGCTATAGTTGTCATGCTTATCGCTCCTTAACGCCGTGCTCAATTTCGATACGCCTATTATACGTGAATGAGAGAGCATAGCACAACTTGTGCATAGCGGTTGGCGCGGGATACCGTCACCTGCTTTGAGCTTGTAGAATCCTGGTTATTTTTTTATCTTTTTTATCATAGTCGCCTCTTTTCCATAAACTATTCTCATTTCGTCCCGTAGCGCCGGGCGGCGGTTGTTTTCCATGATGATAATTTTGAAATAACTCCGGAAATCATCCTCCTGTTTCAGATAAACGAAAATATCCCGCAAAACACACATATAATACGCAGCTTTCGCATAACTGCTCCTATTGCCTCCGCCTATATGAAGCGCCATCATCCCCATCATTAAATTCGCGCCGCGCCGCAACAGGTCGGCCTGCCGCGCGGCATCTCTGTTATCGCCTAATCCGATCATGTCTTCGATGGCGTCTTGTCCCGCAGCGGATGTCAGATATTCCGAAAGGTTTTTGCCGATACCCGACTCGCCGTTTACCGCCCGATAAATCAGAGAAAGAGCAATATATTTCCGGTCATAATAATTCCGATCAATGTCCTGCGACAGAGCCAAATTCAACATTTTTTCAATTTCACCTTCATAGGAATAAATTTCACACAACAGGTTTTTCGTTTCAAAACCACGCGCGCGGCTAACTACGTTTCGTTTTTCACATTCTTCAATCAGAGAGAGAAACGCGGAAGCATCAGGCCCCTTTTCAGCTAAACTCCGGGCGCGTTTATACAGCGCAAATTTCGGCGCTTCCAGAAACATGATTTTCGCCGCCTCGAACGCTTGCGCGAAATTCAGAAGATTCTCATATGCGTCCGCGAGCTTTGTTTGAATAGCGGCCCGTATATCATTTTGGATTTGTTCCCGGGTCCAATACGTTTTGCCGGTATCAATAAAGGGAATTTGCGGCAGCGCAATATTTGCCGCTTCAACTGCATCCTGCCAGTATGCCTGTTCACAAAAACCTTTCACGACGAATAGATAAAAATAAATATTATGGTTTACCAAAGCCTTTGCCTGCGATACTTTGTCAAAGTTTTTACCCAAGCGCGCGTATAACCGCTCCAACAGTTCGAAGCATTGGCGCTGACAAGCCCATTCCTCCGCATTTTTCAATCCTTCCAATATACGGCATTCAGCCAAAACAATATCCTTTACGTTATCCAAAAATCCTTCTTCGCAACGGACGCCGAAAAACATCCAAAGGTTGAACGCCATTTCGATTGCCTGTTTTTGATCCGTGTGATATTTGAACAAGGCGTCGTAATGCAACGCAAACAGTTCATCCCAATTCACTTTGATATTTGAAATCGGGCAGTCCGTCCCCAGATAGCTGTCGTTGGAACTCACTTCCTCCAAACAGGATAAAAGCCGCGCATTTGCTACATAACCCGTTGCGATACCTCCGCTCCGTATGTGCATCATTGACAAATTGAACAATCGAGTAAAGTTTTTAGCCCATTCCGTGTTATTGTAAAACTCATCGTAATCCCACTCATCATGATGAGAGTAGCCGTAATTATTTTCCGAAAAATAAATATGAATATCCTCTTCATCGGTATAAAAAGCGCCGTCCAGGCAGCCCTGACAAAACTCTTCCACTTCATTCAAAAACACGCCGGAATCGTCAGCGCCGAGCCGTTTAAGACTTGTTTGCGCGTCGATGTGCCTGGCGATAAAAATGACTTGTTTCTTTTCGCTCATTTCATCCAATGCAGCCAGAACAATTTTTACCAATCGCGCCGTCGTCATCTCCGATAACTTCTTTTCAATATACTCGATCATATGATATTTTCATTCCCTTCTGACAAGCGTTCTATCGCGGGCAGTCCGCCGCCAATTGTCAGCGTTCCTTTTTCGAGTTTCAAAGCAATTTCCCAAAATGAAACGATACTGACATATTTTAAGTTTCGCCTATCTGCAATAGTTTTTCTTGCGTTCTCGGATAGTTTAGGGGAATTTTCCATAATCCATATTAGTACGTGGGTATCAAGCAAACATCTCATTACATATATTCTTCAAATTCTTCCATAGGCGCTTTGAAATCGTCCGACATCCAAACCTTACCCTCTAAACCTCCAAATTTAACCTCTTTGGCAAGCTGCTGCTGCGGACCGCTTTCGTCAATAAAATCAATAAATGGTATGTCTCTTAACATAGAGATAAAGCCGTTTATCATATTATTATCCGCATTTTCTTTAATGGCAATAGTATATTTTTGCATTAAAGCACCCCGTATAAAGCATTCCTATCATTATCATTATAACACGTGATAAATTCTCTCCTTGTGTCGTTCGTCTGTGATAATGTCCTCTCGTAACTCATCTCGAAATGTCCTCATGGGTCTGGAGCGAGTGCGATTGAGCATGAACGAGTTGATTATCTGAACCTATACCCCGCGCCCCACACCGTTTGGATATGGGCGGGGTTGGAGGGGTCGCGTTCGATTTTTTCGCGCAGCCTGTTGATGTGGACCGCCACCGTCGCGACGTCGCCCAGCGCGTCCATGCCCCAGATTCGCTCGTAGAGCGTCTCCTTGCTGAACACCGTGTCGGGATGCGACGCGAGGAACAGGAGCGTCTCGTACTCCTTGTTCTTTAAATCTATCTCGCGGTCGTCGGCGAATACCCTGCGGGATTTGGTGTTTATACGCAGGCTGCCGGTCGTTATCTCGTCACCGGAAGGGGGAGAAGAACCCGCGATGCGCTCGAACTGCGCTAAATTCGACTTCACCCTGGCGACAAGCTCCGTCGGCGAGAACGGCTTTGAGATATAATCGTCCGCGCCGAGGCCCAGGCCACGCACCTTGTCGGCCTCCTCGGTCTTCGCGGTCACCATCAGAATAGGGACATTGACCGTCGCGCGGATGCGCTTCGTTATCTCCAGGCCGTCGAGCCCCGGAAGCATCAGGTCGAGCAGGATCAAATCGTATCCGCCGGACGACGCCTCGCGCAGCCCGTCCGTTCCGTTCGACACGATGACGCACTCCATCCCGTTTATCTCAAGAAAGTCGCGCTCTATCTCCGCTATTGAGACGTCGTCTTCCACTATCAGTATCTTTTTGCCGGACATATGCCTATCACCTCACGGCGCCTCCGGAAGCCTTATCTCTATCTTCAATCCGCCTCCGGGCGCGTTCTCCGCCGTTATTTTTCCTCCGAACTGCTTTATTATCTTCGCGACGATGGCAAGCCCCAGGCCGCTGCCCTTGCCGGGATTGCTGCGGGCGCCGTCGTTCGTGTAAAACAGGTCCATCAGCTTCGGCAGGGCGTCCTCCGGGACGCCGGGGCCGTCGTCGGTCGCGGACAGCGCCGCCTCGCCGCCGTCGCGACGGGCTTCCACGATCACCCTGCCGCGTTCCTTATGCTTGTACTTCAAACTGTTCTCGAAAATATTAATCAGCACGTACCGGGTCTGCATCGCGTCTATGTTGACGAACAGATCCGTATCGGATATCCGCGTCTGTATGTCGAGGCCGCGTTCCCCGTATTCGCCGGAGATACCGGAAACGACCTCTGAGACGACCGCCCCGAGGTCCGCGCGCTCGATGCGGTAGGGAGACCCGCCGGTGTCGAGCTTCGAAAAGAGGAACAACTGCTCTATGATATGCTCAAGATCGCCCGCCTTGTTTTTTATCGTGTCGATGTATCTCTTTCTCGCCTCGGGCGTCGCCGCTATGCCCTGCTCCAGCCCCTCAATGTATGCCTTTATCGAAGTAAGAGGCGTCCGGAGATCGTGTGAGATGCCGGCGATCAGCTCCCTGCGGCTCTGCTCGTCGCGCGCCTTCGTCTCGGCGGCTGCCATCAAATGCCCGGCCATTTGGTTGAAATCGTCGCATACGGGGGTGAATTCGTCGGAATCAGGGTAACGTATCCTGTAATCGAGATTGCCGTCGCGTATCTGCCGGACGCCGTCGGTGAGGATACCCAGCGCGCGCAGTATCCGCTTGAACACGAACCGCGTCAGGTACAGGCTCATGAGCGTCACCATCACCGCCGCGATGACAAATGATCTGAGCATATCGTTGAACATGGCGCGCCTGTAATCCGGCGGCCCTTCCACAAAGCGTATGTCCGAGTAAAATACCGCCCGGTAATCCCCGACCGTGTGGGCGTTCACCGTGACCCGGCCGAACGCGGTCGCGTCCTCGCGCCTGTCGAGGACTTGGCCTATCGCCCTGCCACTGGGGGGAGGGAGGGAGAGAGGCGACGGGGTGATCTGCTCGCCGTTCCGAAAGAGCATGATCACCTGTCCGCTTTCGGCGTGGCGTTCGTTGAACTCCACCGTTTCCTTTATCATCGAGTCTATGTCGGCTCCGGTGGCGATCCAGCGGTTCACCGTATCGCCCGCCATCCTCATAACCGCGAACGGCCTGTCTGCCCGTCCGCGCCCTTCCTCCAAACCGGAAAGGACGGCAAACACGCTCACGCTTCCGAAGTAGACCAATATGCCGACCGCGATGGGGATCAGCCACATCAACAGGTATGAGATATAAAGGCGGCGCTTGATGTTCACGCTGGTCGCAGAACCTTCCTATTCGAATCGCAGGGCGTCAATAGGACGCAGCATCGAGGCTTTCCACGCCGGCCAGAACCCGAAGAAGACGCCGATGAAACAGGAGAACCCCGCGGCAAGCGCCACCGCGCCTCCCGACACCTCCGTCGGCCACCTCAGTATCTCGGACACGCCGTAAGAAGCCCCCCAGCCCAAGAGTATCCCGACGATCCCGCCCAACAGGGACAGAAGCATCGCTTCGAGCAGGAACTGTATCCTTATGTCGAACGCCCGCGCGCCGACGGCCATGCGGATGCCTATCTCCCTCGTCCGTTCCGTGACGGATACCAGCATGATGTTCATTATCCCGATGCCCCCGACAATGAGCGATATCGACGCGACGGAACCCAGCAGCAGCGTCATCACCCGCGTCGTCTGGGCCAGGCTGTCCATCATCTCCGTCATGTTGCCCAGGTTGAAGTCGTCCTCGCCGCCAATGGGTATCCTGTGGCGCTGGCGCAGAAGTCCCGCTATCTCGTCCATCGCGCTCTGGATCATGCTTGAGTCGCGGGCCTGCACGTAGGCCATGGGTACAGCGTCCGACAGGCCGCTGCGGGACAGGCTGCGCATGGACGTCGTGATCGGCACGACTACTATGTCGTCCTGATCCTGGCCCATGCCCGACTGCCCTTTGGGCATCAGCACGCCGACGACCTCGAACGGTATGTTCCTGACGCGGATGATTCTTCCTATAGGATCGGCGTCCCCGAACAACTCGCGCGCCACAGTCGTGCCGAGCACGGCGACCTTGGCGGCGGTCCGCTCGTCCTCGGCGTCGAGAAGACGCCCCCTGTCCAGCCTAAGATCGCGGATGGTGAAGAAACCCTCCGTGGTTCCGTTGATCTGCGTCGGCCAGTTCCGGTTCTCGAATATCACCTGCGCGCCGGTGTTGGACATCGGGGCTACGGCGGCTATAGTCCAGCACTCCTCCTCTATGGCCCTTATGTCCGACAGGGTGAGCCGCCCGCCGGTTCCGGGCCCGATGCGCACCGCGCCGCCGGCGTTTGGAGCGCCGGAGCGGACCATTATCAGGTTCACCCCCATCGACGAGATGACGTCCCTCATCTGGCCGCTCGCCCCGTTGCCCACAGCTATCATCGCTATGACCGCCGCGACCCCTATCACGACGCCGAGCATCGTCAGGATCGAACGGGTCTTGTTCGCCCAGAGGGACGATATTGCCGTGCGGAAAACTTCGAACATTTTACATCTCCTCGCTTAATTCGTTAAAAACAATAATAGTCAATTACTTTAAGCGCTTTTTTGTTCCAAAACACGCTTATCTGAAACTTTTTCTTCCGCGCCGGCGGCGCGCCTGGGGGTCTGCCTCCTGTCGCTGACGAGGCGGCCATCCCTGAACGTCATCACGCGGGAGGCGTATTCCGATATGTCGTGTTCGTGGGTGACGAGGATGATCGTCCGTCCCTCGTCGTTTATCGCGCAGAGCAGGTCCATTATCTCGACGCTGGTTTTGGAGTCGAGGTTGCCGGTCGGCTCGTCGGCGAGTATGATCGACGCTTCGCCGACTAAGGCGCGCGCGATGGCGACCCTCTGCTGCTGTCCGCCCGACAGTTGGTTCGGCCTGTGCTTCATGCGCGAATCCAAGCCGACGCGGGCGAGGCTCTCCCGCGCCCTACGCGTCCGCTCGCCCGCGTCCATGCCCGAATAAACGAGCGGAAGCGCCGCGTTGTCCAGCGCCGAGAGGCGCGGCAGCAGGTTGAATCCCTGGAATATAAATCCGAGCGTCGCGTTCCGCACGCGCGCCAGTTCGTTTCCGGAGAGCTTCGACACATCCCGTCCTTCGAGTATGTAACTGCCCGCCGTCGGAGTGTCGAGGCATCCGAGCATGTTCATCGCCGTGGACTTGCCCGAGCCCGACGGGCCCATTATCGCGACGAACTCCCCGCGCTCTATCGAGAACGACACCCCATCCAGGGCGCGAAGTTCCGACTCGCCCGATTTGTACGTCTTGACGAGATCGCGCGCCTCTATGACGTAATCCATCATCTGACGCCCGCTGAGGCCGATCCCGCCTCTTCGGTCGAGAAGGAGACGGCAAGCTGCATACCCTCGCGCAGCCGCTCCAGCGCGCTGCCTCTGACCTCCACCCAGGTTCTGTCGCTCACTCCCGTCTCGTCTATAATCACCCTCCCGGCAAGCTCCCCGTTCTCGACGAGCCACACCGACTGCGCCTGTCCTCCCATGTTTGCGCTTCCGACGCGGCGCTGCTGGGGCATCATTACCAAGCCTCCCCCTTGCTGAGGCCCGGAGCCGGATCTCTCGACCCTTACCGCACCCCCGGGCAAGTCCGCCTGGATGGCTTCGATGGCGTCCAAAGGAGGCGTAAAGCGCAGCGCGGCGGCGGACACCCTTATTACGTCGTCGCTCTGTCCCGTGATGACGGATATGTTCGCCGTCATGCCCGGCATCAGCTTCTTCTCGGGATTCTCTATATCCAGGATGACCACGTATGTGACGACGTTGGACACGGTTTCCGGGTTCAGGCGCTTCTGCGATACGACGGCGTCGAACGTGTCGTCGGGCCACGCGTCGAACCGGCATACGGCCCTCTGCCCCTCCTGTATCCGTCCTATATCGGCCTCGTCCACCCTGGCCTCCACCCGCATCTCCGTGAGGTCCTTCGCGATGGAAAACAGGAGGGGCGCCTGGAGGCTTGCCGCCACGGTCTGTCCCACGTCCACCTGGCGGGATATGACGACGCCGTCGATCGGGGAAACGATTATCGTGTGATTCAGGTTTGCCTCGGCCTGCCGCAGGGTCTCCCTCGCCTGTATGACGCGGGAGTTGGCCTCTGCAAGCGACGCGTTCGCCAGCGTCAGGCTCGTTATCGCGCTGTCAAGTTCGCTGCGGGCTATCAGGTTGCGATCCCACAACTCATTTGCCCTTTCATGATTGCGCGCCGCGTTCTCAAGCTCCGCGCGCGCCCTCGCGACGCCGGAATTGGCGACGGCGAGGCTTGCCCTGCTCTCCTCCACCCTGGACGCGAGCACTTCGGGATCGAGGACGGCAAGCAGCTGCCCCTGCGTCACCTGGCTGTTCCAGTCGGCGTGCAGTTCCTTTATGGTGCCGGACACCTGCGTACCGATCTCCACCGTCTCGACCGCGTTCACCGTGCCGGTCGCGTTGATGGAGGACGTTATGGAGCCGCGCTCCACGGCCTGGGTCCTGTAGACGTATATCTGCCTTGCCGGCTGCATATACTGATACGCCCAATAACCGGCTCCCCCTACCGCGGCCAGAAGAAATAAATATTTGAAGAATTTTTTCATGGTCATTACCTCCCAGCGCCTTTACGGCCTCTCGAATTCGAGGCCCGTCGCCTGTTCGAGATTCACTATCGCTATCTGCAGATCGTATTGCGCCTGCTTGCTCGAAAGGATCGCGTCCGTGTAGGAGACAAGGGCGTCGTTGACTTCAAGCGCCGTTCCCACCCCCGCCTCGTATCGCCCCTCGGCGAGCCTGCGGTTCTCTTCCGCGTTTATCAGGGTGAGTTCGGAGATGCGAATGCGCTCGCGGGCGACCGCAATGTCGGATTTCGCCTGACTCACCTCAAGCAGTATGCTCTGTCTTAATTCTTCCCGCGATATTTCGGCGGAGGTCAGCCTTACCCGCGCCATTTCTGTGCCGATTCTCGCCGCCCCTCCGTCCGCTATCGGTATCGACATGCTGGCGCCGACGTTCCAGTTGCCGCCGCCGAAGTCCAGAGAATCAATCGCCGTGTCGTTGTACCCCCCCGAGAGGTTAATCGTCGCCGCGTTGGAACGCGCCGCCACGGAGATCGCGGCGCGGTCGGCGTCCACCTTGAAGGCCGAAGCGAGATAGTCGGGCCTGTTCTCGATGGCGAGCGCCTCGGCGTCGCGGAGCGCCTCATCGGGGACGCTGAATATATTCATATCAGTCCGCACGACATCGAAGTCCTCCGTGGGGTCGATTCCCATCGCGTTCGCGAGCCGCGCGCGGGCGTTCCTCGTGTTTGACACAGCCTCGGCGAGCATTAAATGCGCGTTTCCGAGATCGACCTCGGCCCTCGTCACGTCATACCACGGTTTGGTTCCCGCGTCATAAAAGCCGCTGGCCTGTTCGAGGTGCTGCCTGTAGGCGTTCACGGCGTCCTGCCTCTGGCGCTCCCTCTCATGGCTCATCAGCAGGTTCAGGTAAGCGGACTTGACGCTCGCCCTGACGCCTGAAAGCGTATGGGCCGCCTCCAGTTCCGCCGCGGATAAAGACGCCCGCGACGCGTTGGTCGCGTATCTGTTCCTGTTGGCGTCGTAGAGCCTGACGCCCGCGTTAATCCCGAAGGAGTAACTGGAGCTCGAATGGTCGCGGTAGCCCCTTTGCGCGGCGGATAACGATCCATCCAGCGTGGGCATGTTCGTAATCTCCGTCTGTTCGAGCTGTCCTCTCGACAACGCGACGGACGCGGAGGCGCTCGCTACTCGCGGATGTATTCGCAGCGCTGTTTCAAGGCAATCGTCGAGGCTGTAGACGGCCGACGCGGAAGCGGGCGCCGCGAAAACCGCCGCCAGGATGACGGCCAAAACCGCCGCAATACTCCCCGTATTATTTTTCAGAGCCAATTAACTCACCTCCGCAGAATTTCGAGAACATGATATGTGAGAATTATAAACTGCGTGACTATAAAAACATAAACAATTATTAAACTGGGTTTTTGAAGTCTATTAACGAAAGGTTACCGGAAATGAAAAAACATATAAAACCCTATGTGTTCTCTCCATCCCGCTCCTGTGCTCTCCCATATCGCCGTATTCTCCAATGTCGCACTTGGCAAATGGAGAATACGGTGATATAATGTGCTTATCGCATACAAGGGAGAGATTTTTTTATGCTCGAAACCCAAACAATAGAATATAAGCGCGAATGGAATGACAAAGCAAAAAACACTATGTTAGCGTTCCTCAACACGGATGGCGGGACACTGTATATCGGACTCGAAAACGACGGCTCGGTTTACGGCGTAGATGGCGACATCGACTTGGAAATGCGGCGCATCGTTTCAAGTTTCCGTGATTCCGTCACGCCGGACACTACGGGCTTTTTCAAGGTCGAACCCGAGCAACGTGAGGGAAAATATATCGTCGTCGTGGCGGTAGAGCGCGGCGCTTCCATTCCTTATTGCTATCTCTCCGACGGTCTTGTACCACAAGGGGTATATGTCCGAGTTGGGAGCAATACGGTTATGGCGACCCGTGAGCATATCCGAAAGCTCATTAAGGACAACAACGCGGAGCAATTCTTGGACGGGCTTTCTTTCGAGCAAAACCTGACATTTGAATACGCCGAAAAAGTTTTTGCCGGAGAAGAAGTCAAATTCGGCAAGGAACAAAAACTGTCTCTCGGTCTGCTTCGCACGGACGGACTGTACACTAATCTCGCTCTTGTCCTCTCCGACCAATGCCCTTATTCCACAAAAGCGGCAATCTTCGAGGGATTGAGCAAGGCGAAGTTCAAAGACCGTAAGGAGTTTACGGGTTCGCTGTTCAAGCAAATGGACGAGGTTCACGAGTACCTTACTGTATACAATCGCACTCGCAGCACCTTTGAGGGATTATACCGAATCGACCACCCGGATTATCCCGATATTGCGTTGCGCGAAGCGTTCATCAATTCGATAACCCACCGCGATTACTACATTGATGGCAGCCTGCTTGTCAGTATTTTCGATAACCGCGTGGAGTTTATGTCGCTTGGCGGCGTGATGCCCGGTGTTACCTATGACCTGATGTTGGCGGGTGTGTCGGTCACGCGCAACGAGAAATTGGCTAAAACCTTTTACCGCTTGAACATCATAGAAGCCTACGGCACCGGTATTCCCCGAATTTTTGACGCTTATGAGAATAAAGGCGTTACGCCGGAAATGCCTGTAATCGACGGCGGCTTTCTTATCCGTGTTCCCAACTTGAACTACAATTTTTCCGAAACCACAACCAACGCGGCGGTGCAAACAAACGATAACCGTTTGCTTGTTCTTTTTAAGGATACCGTTTTCACAAAAAATGACGCCGCTGATGCTCTCGGCCTGTCTGTAAGCGGCGCATATAAACTGTTGCAAAATATGGTCGCAAACGGACAACTCTACGCTCAAAAATCGGGGCGGCAATGGAAGTACAGCTTTACTTCCGAGAAAGAAAAGAAAATCCCGCGTAGCAATAATCTAAAAGATAAAGTCGTGGCGTTTTCCGGCAAGTTTGCGAACGGGTCGGCAGACCTCAAGTTCCTTGTTTACTTCGCTGGCGGTGCGCCGCATGAAGGAACTCCGGTGTATGCGGATTATCTCGTCGTCGGTGACGGCGGACGGGAATCCAAGGGATATAAGCACATGAAAAAGATGATTGACGCGGGAGGAACTATTGAATTGACCGAAACCAATCTCCGCGATATTTGTAATAGCAGCATGACCGCGCCCGAACGAAAACCCGTTCCTGGCCTTATTGTAATACCTGCGTTCGAGGAAGATCAAAAAGAAACGGAGCAACAAAGAGCGGAAATGTTTGATGCGCTGCGAAAGGCATTTGCTGAGAAGTATAAAAACGCTCTGGCACAATATGAACGGTAAAAGGAGAGTGAATGATAATGCGAGATATATTTGATACAGATAAGAATTTACAGGCTATTACTGACAAGGCTGCCGAATTGTTTGAATTCCCCGCATACCGGTTTTATATTATGGTAGACGGCGATAAAAAACTAAGGGCGGCTATACTTAAACATGATGTGTCCTTCTATGAGGATGCTATAAAACATCTTAATAACCTGACGGACGAAGGGACAAAAATGTTTGAACGCGCAAAATACCAAAAAATTGTGTTCGGTGATTCCGGCATTCCTTCTGATGAGGTAAGAAGAATGTGTGAGAAAATGGATGATATGTATTACAGATAAATCAGAGCGCCCAGATTCCGCAGAGCGCCCCAGCTCATCCAAGCGGTAAAAACAACCATGATCCAACCCAAAACAGCCAGCGGGATTGGGTGCCTGTAGTCTCCGATTATGTCCTTCCGATAGGCGGCAAGAAGGATGGAACCCAGGGAAA
>Ga0099364_10008640_pt1 | contig 14286 bp, 9 predicted proteins | sample TergutTh196P3_FD_73070 | JGI IMG/M metagenome (GOLD analysis project Ga0099364, IMG submission 73070) | Microcerotermes parvus P3 segment gut microbial communities from Pointe-Noire, Republic of the Congo - Th196 P3 | ecosystem: Host-associated > Arthropoda: Insects > Digestive system > Gut ... | reverse complement strand
TCCATTATCTCGCGCCCGTCGCGGTCGGACACCTCGTAGCACAGCGAAGCCCTGACGCCGGCGAGGCGGACGGCTTTCTCTATCTCGAAGAGGCTGTCCTCCACCTGCGTCGGCGAGGCCTGGTGGTCTAAAACCGTCGTGCATCCGTTTTTTACGCAATCGACAAGCGCGGCCGCGGCGCTGTAGTAAACGCCCTCCAGCGTCAGGGCCTTGTCCAGCTTCCACCACAGCCGCTCCAGCACTTGGTCAAAATTTTGCGCGGGCGGGTTTTTGCCCGGTTTGCCCGGCATTCCGCGCGCGAACGTGCTGTAAAAGTGCATGTGTGCGTTTATGAACCCCGGCATGATAAGGTTCCCTCCGGCGTCTACGAAACGCGCTCCCGGATATTTCGCCTTCAGTTCGGCGCAGGGACCTGTTTCTTTGATTATGCCTTCGTCTATTGCCACGCAGCCGTCCTGATAGAACGGATTTTTCCCGTCGCGGGTTATAGTCGGGCCGTTTCCCACAAGCAGCAATATGATTCCCCCCTGTTTTTTCGCGTTTTTTGTAGGGTTTGTCCATACGCCGCTATTATACCGCTCCGCGCGGGTTTTCGCCCCAATATGTCGAATTCTTCAATATTCGCTTCGGTAAAAATTGCCATGACTATGTTTCCTAAAAGATTAGAATAAACAGCCGAGATACAAAATATTTTCTTTTGGAGGTGTTTTATCAATGCGCGTGAAAAAATTTCCTTTCAGACCGCTGGCTATGTTTTTGGTCGCGTTGGCCGCGTTGTGCGTGTTCGCTCCGGCGTCGCCAGCGCCGGCGGCCCCGGCGGCATTGGAACGCGCGAACAATCCTGTCGTCAGGATCGTGAAAGACGTTTCCCCGGCCGTAGTCAATATCGACGTCGAGACAATTGCCAGGCGGTCGCGGATTTCGCCTTTCCAGAACGACCCTTTATTCAGACGTTTTTTCGGCGAAGAATTTGAGCGGTTCACCCGTTCCGTCCCCATGAGGGGAAGGGGCTCCGGTTTCGTCGTAAGCAAAGACGGCCAGATTCTGACCAACAACCACGTCGTGGACGGTACTGACAAAATAACGGTTACCATGTCCGACGGCAGAACCTACGAAGCCGAAGTTTTGGGCAAAGACCCGACTTTCGACCTCGCCGTCATCAAGATAAACCCGGAATCCGAGCTTACGGTTCTGGAGCTGGGGGACTCCGACTTGATAGAGGTGGGAGAATCGGTGGTAGCCATCGGCAACCCCTACGGTTTCGAGCACACAGTCACGGTCGGCGTCATATCGGCCAAGAACCGCAGCGTTCACGCCAGGAACATCAACTTCGACGGCTTCCTCCAGACCGACGCGGCAATCAACCCCGGCAACAGCGGCGGCCCATTGATCGACATGGACGGCAAGGTCATCGGCATCAACACCGCCATAATTCCGTACGCCCAAGGGCTTGGCTTTGCCATACCGGTCAACATGGCGAAGCAGATCATGGACGACCTTGTCACGCATGGCAGGGTCAAGCGCGGCTGGCTGGGCGTCTCCGTTCAGAATATGACCAGGGAGTTCGCCGAGGCTTACAACATAAAAGAGGAGAACGGCGTCATAGTTGGGGACGTGCTGCCGGATTCGGCGGCCGAGCGCGCCAAAATACAGCGCGGCGACGTCATAGTGTCGCTGAACGGCGAACAGGTCAAGGACGTCCAGTGGTTCGTCGGTAAAATTCGGTCTCAGGCCCCCGGCGCCGAACTGAAACTGAAAGTTGTCCGCAGCGGCAGAACTATTGACGTGACCGTCAAACTCGACGAAATTCCCGAATCCGAGGGCGGCGGCTCCGCGTCTTCCGACTCCGGGGACGACTTCTTCAAGGGCATAGGGCTGAACGTGACCAAGCCGACGGACGAACTCAGGCGGCGGTACAGGATAGAAAGCAGGGTCGGCCTGGTGGTCACAGGAGTAGCGGACGGCTCGCCGACACAGCGCCTGGGGCTGAGGGAGGGCGACGTGATTTTGGAGGTAAACGGCAAGAAAGTTAACGAACTTTCCGACGTGGACGCCTCGGCGGGAAAAAGCGGCGCGTCCGTGGTCCTTTTGATCGAACGCGACGGAAGAACGTTCTTTGTATCGCTGAAAACTGAATAGCTGTTCCCGAAGGGGAAGCTGCCCAGGTTGACAAATCACGAAAGGCGCGTACAATGTTTTTAATTGATTTTTTGCATAAAGGCGATGAATCGGGACGCCTGAGTTCGATTTGAAACATCGACAGAGATGGACTTCACCGGCTGAAAGATGTCCTCGATGTTAGAAATAAGGCCCAAAACCCGACGAGCCTAGACGAAAGACCCACGTCACGGGTCATAAAGAGGGGGGGCCGTAAGGTTCCTCAAGCAGGGTGGTACCGCGCGCGTAAAGCGCGTCCCTACGGGTTGTGTGGGGACGCGCTTTTTTTATTTTAAGGAGGGGTTTTGTATGAGCGTAAATTTAGCGATTTTGGGCGCACATGGCGCTGTTGGGCAGGAAATGCTCAAGGTTTTGGCCGAACGGAACTTTCCCGTTAATGACTTGAAGCTCCTGGGCAGCGCCAGGGGCGCGGGTGCGGAAATATTGTACGGCACGCGGAAAATAACGGTCGAGCAGGTGTCGGACGATAGTTTCAAAGGCGTGGATATAGTTCTCAGCGCCCTTTCATCGGACCTGACAAGGACGTACACGCCGATGGCCGTTGAAAGCGGAGCGGTTGTCATAGACAACAGCAGCGCGTACAGGATGGATAAAGACGTGCCCCTGGTGGTTCCGGAAATAAACCCGGGGGACGCGGCGCTTCATAAGGGGATTATCGCCAACCCCAACTGCACCACAATCATCACGCTTGTGGCGGTAAACGCCATAAACAGGTTTTCACCCATAGTAAGAATGATTGCCTCCACATATCAGGCTGTTTCCGGCGCGGGCAAAGAAGGGCCGGAAGAACTGCGGGAGCAGATGGGGAACTATCTGGCCGGAAACGCCCTGGAAAACCGGGTTTTCAAACATCAGATAGTAGATAACCTTATTCCGCACATTGACAATTTTACCGAAAACGGATACACCGCCGAGGAGATGAAAATGGTCAATGAAAGCAGGAAAATCCTCCACTCCCCTGATATGATGGTTTCATGTACCTGCGTGCGCGTTCCCGTTATGCGGAGCCACTCCGTTTCCGTTATGATTGAAACCCGTGAGGACGTTTCCGTGGAGCAGGCCAAAGAGCTTCTGCGGAACGCGCCGGGGGTTGAGCTTGCCGACGACATTTCCGCCGGAATTTACCCCATGCCCATTCACAGCTCCGACAAGGACACGGTTTTTGTGGGCAGGGTCAGGAAAGACATCAGCGGAAGCAACGGCTTGAACATATGGTGCTGCGGCGACCAAGTAAGGAAAGGCGCGGCCACAAACGCGGTTCAGATCGCGGAATTGCTGGTGAATGAAAGACGGGCGGCGTCATGTTGATTGTACAGAAGTTCGGCGGCAGCTCCGTGGCCGATAAGGAAAGAATTATGAACGTCGCGGAAATAATTGCCAAAACTCACAACGAGGGCAAGAAAGTCGTTGTTATCCTGTCGGCCCAGGGCGACACCACCGACGAATTGTTGCAGAAAGCGGCGGAAATCAGCGAAAACCCATCGGAAAGGGAGGTGGATATGCTGCTGGCAACGGGAGAGCAGCAATCCGTGGCTCTTATGGCCATCGCGCTTAACTCCATGGGACTGCCCGCCGTATCCCTGAACGCCCAGCAAATCGGCATCAGCACCTCCTCCACCCACGGGAACGCCCGGGTTTTGAACATATGCGGAGAGCGGATACCGGCCGAGCTGGAAGAAGGTAAAATCGTGCTGGTGACGGGTTTCCAGGGCATCAACGAATACGGCGATATCACCACCCTGGGCAGAGGCGGCTCCGATGCCTCCGCCGTGGCTATGGCCGCAGCCCTTGGCGCGGAGTTATGCGAGATTTACACCGACGTGGACGGCGTGTATACCGCCGATCCCCGAATTGTAAAAAACGCCGGTAAACTTGACCAAATCAGCTACGACGAAATGCTGGAAATGGCCACCTTGGGCGCGAAGGTGCTGCATAACCGCTCGGTTGAAATGGCTAAGACGCACAACGTAAACATGTGTGTCCGTTCCAGCATAACGAAAGCCGAAGGAACTCGCGTCGTCAACTCCGGCGACATTGAAAGACACGCGGTGGTGGGAGTAGCCGGAGATTTGGACGTTTGCCTGGTAGCGGTCCGTGAAGCGAAAAACGAAACGGGAAGCCTTTACAAGCTGTTCTCCGTGCTGGCGGGGCACGGAATAAACGTAGACATCATAACCCAGTTCAAAGGCGACAGTTTCAGCGAAATAACCTTCACGGTGTCGAAAAAAGACGCGGAAAAGACGCTGAAGGCTTTGAACGAAAACAAAAACCATTTGGCAATCGAAACAATAAAAACCGACGGTTCCATGGCGAAAGTCTCCGCGGTAGGCGTAGGCATGGCTTCCAACCCCGGCGTGGCGGCGAAAATGTTTGAAGCCATTTACGAATGTGACAGCGAAATTTTCCTGATAACCACTACCGAAATCAAAATATCGGTGCTGGTAAACGCCGGGGATTATGTAAAAGTAATGAACGCCGTGCACGAAAAATTCGAGCTTGGACGAACTAACCAAATAACCAAATAACATAGCGGAAGGGGAGAGATTGATGAAGAAGGTTCTTTTTAAGGGTTCGGGCGTTGCTGTTGTTACCCCGTTTACGGATGGGGGGATTGATTTTGAAACTTACGGGCGGTTGATTGATTTTCAGATTGAAAGCGGCACGCAGGCAATAATCTCCTGCGGAACCACGGGGGAATCGGCGACGCTTTCCGAATCGGAGCACAAAAGCGTTATAAGCTTCGCCGTGGAGCGCGTAAACAAGCGTGTTCCCGTAATAGCCGGCACAGGCTCCAACAACACGGCCCACGCCCTGGAAATGTCCAAATTCGCCCAAAGCGCGGGAGCGGACGGCCTTCTGGTGGTTACCCCCTACTACAACAAAACCACCCAAAACGGCGTGGTTGCCCATTTTCATGCCATAGCCGACAGCGTGAACCTGCCGATTATGGTGTACAACGTCCCGGCAAGGACGGGGCTGGACGTTCTCCCCGCAACCTACGCGAAGCTGGCCAAACACGAAAACATTAACTGCATCAAAGAGGCCAACAGCAACATCGGCGGATTGGCGAAAACCATCTCCCTGGCGGGGGACGCGCTGAACGTCTACTGCGGCAACGACGACGAAATAGTGCCGTTTTTGTCCCTGGGCGCGCTGGGCGTAGTTTCCGTAATGGCAAACGTGGCCCCAAGGCAGGTTCAGGACGTATGCCGCCTGTTTTTTGAGGGCAAAATCAAAGAAAGCGCGGAACTGCAAATTTCCTTGATAGAGCTGTGCAACGCGCTGTTTTGCGAAACAAACCCCACACCCGTCAAATACGGCGTCAAGCTGCTGGGGTACGGCAACGGCAAGGTACGTCTGCCGCTGATCGAAATGGAGGACAAAAACCGGCTTGAAACAGCCATGAAGAAGGCCGGCATTATTTAATTCAATAGGAGGCATAGCCGTGAACGTTATACTTTACGGGGCCAACGGGAAACTGTGCCGCGCCGTGGGCGAATGCGCGAAAGGCGATATCAGGGTTGTGGCGGGCGTCGACGTAAATGAGGAAGAAAGAGCCTTCCCCGTTTACGGCGGCCTTTTGCAGGTAAAGGAAAAAGCAGACGTTATAATCGACTGCTCATTCCACGGCGTGGTGCGCGATTTGCTAGGCGGCGCCAAAGCCATGTCCCTGCCCGTCGTCATTGCCACCACAGGCCATACGGAAGAGGAAAAAGCCTTTATAACCGAGGCTTCGCGGCATCAGCCCATTTTTATGTCGGCGAACATGTCCCTGGGGATAAACTTGCTGGCGGAGCTGGCGCAAGCCGCGGCTGAGCTGCTTCACGAGGCGTTCGACATCGAAATTGTCGAAGCCCACCACAACAAAAAAGCGGACGCTCCCAGCGGAACCGCTCTCATGCTTGCCGACGCCATAAAATCAAAACTGCCCGAGACCTACGGCTACGCCTACGACCGGACAAAGAAAAGGGCCCCCAGGGAAAAGGCTGAAATAGGCATACATTCCGTTCGCGGAGGGGCTATTTTCGGCGAGCACGAAATTATTTTCGCCGGGCAGGGCGAGGTTGTGCGGCTGTCCCATTCGGCGTTGTCCAGGTCGGTTTTTGCCGAGGGAGCCCTGGCCGCCGCCAGGTTCATGCTGGGCAAGCCCGCCGGGTTTTACAACATGAAGGATTTAATCAAAAGCGTTACTTAGGGAGGCTTTGCGGAAAAAGATGGAAAAAATAAAAATTGCCGTGGTGGGTCTTGGCAACATAGGCAAGGCTGTTTGTGAAGCCGTGAACGCGGCGGAGGACATGGAGCTTTGCGGAATAGTCCGCAGAGCGTCGGCGGAGGGCGAAACCCTCAACGAAATCAAAATTGTCGACGACATAAAAAAATTTGACAAGGTGAATAAGGTTGACGTCGCCATACTTTGCGGCCCCAGCAGGGAGGTTCCCGGAATGGCGGAAAAGTACCTGCCGATGGGGATAAACACCGTTGACAGCTTCGACATACACAGCGAAATATGGGACTTGAAAACCCGGCTGGACGGCATTGCCAAGGCTAACAACGCCTGTTCCATAATTTCCACCGGCATGGACCCCGGCGCCGATTCCATAATAAGAGCGCTGTTCCTGGCTTTAACGCCCAGGGGTATTACATACACCAATTTCGGCCCCGGCATGAGCATGGGCCACACCGTCGCCGTAAAGGCCATAGCCGGCGTAAAATCGGCCCTGTCCATGACTATCCCCGCCGGGGCGGGAACCCACAACCGAATGGTCTATGTTGAGATCGAACCAGGCGCGGACTTCGCCGCCGTCGCCGAAAAAATAAAAAGCGACCCCTATTTCGTAAACGACAACACCAAAGTAACTCTGGTGGACAACGTAAACGACCTGATCGACATGGGACACGCCGCCAACATCGTCCGCAAAGGCGTCTCCGGCACGGCCCACAACCAGTTGCTGGAGTTCACCATGAAAGTCAACAACCCCGCCTTAACCGCGCAAATGATGGTTTCCTGCGCCCGCGCCTCCATGCGCCGGCCTCCAGGCTGCTACACCGTGGTAGAGCTGCCCCTGATAGACCTTCTGCCCGGCGGGACGGAACAGATCATCAGGTCGCTGGTATAGAAAGCAAGGGCGGGATTTTCTCCGCCCTTCGCGTTCTGAATTTGCTTACGCTTACGCTAACGCGAAGAGAGGAATGTCGGCAATGAACGATTCTGATTTTATAGAACTCTGTAAAGAAGGTTCTTTACAGCAAATTAACGATGCCATTGAAAACGGCGCAAACGTAAATGCGGAAGACGCGCTGTTTGGCATGACTGCCTTAATGATGGCCGCGTGCAAGAACGAGGATCCGGAAGTTATTACAGCCCTGCTCAATGCAGGCGCGGACGTAATGATGGAGAACAACATCGGGGAACGCGCGATTGATTTAGCCAATGAAAATACAAACCTGAAAGGCACGGAGGCTTACCGCAGGCTTGAAGCCGCTGTTAACGCGATACATGATTCCGATTTTCTTGAACTCTGCAAACAAGGTTCTTTGCAACAAATCAATGACGCCGTCAATAAAGGGGCAAACGTGAACGTAAAGGGAGAAGATGGAGCAACGCCGCTTATGCTGGCAGCGCGTGAGAACCCTGATCCGGAAGTTATAACAGCTCTTATTGAGGCAGGCGCCGACGTCAACGCGAGTGATAATGAGCAGGTGATGACGCCGCTCATAGGGGCGACTTACAACTCGAACCCTGAAGTGATAACAGTTCTTATTAAAGCGGGCGCGAATGTCAACGCGAGGAATAATAAAGGGGCAACGGCGCTTATGTACGCGAAGTTAGCCAATAGACCGGAAGTTATGGCGGCTCTTACCAATGAAAACGCGATGATAACGCAAAAAAGCGCGGAGGCTGAGCCGGCTTACAAGAATGAGACGCCCGCAATGAATGATTCTGATTTTGTTGAACTCTGTAAAGAAGGTTCTTTGCAGCAAATCAATGACGCCATTGCGAACGGGGCAAACGTAAACGCAAAGATTATAGATACCGGCTGGACAGCGTTGATGAACGCGGCGTGCCGCAACAATCCCGAAGCGGTTACCGCTCTGCTCAATGCCGGCGCGGACGTAAACGCTAAGGATCAGGATGGAACCGCGGCGTTGATGTATGCGGTGTGCGTCAATCCCCAAACTGTTGCCGCCCTGCTCAACGCCGGCGCTGACGTAAACGCCAGAAATCAAAAGGGCGTTACGGCGTTGATGCAGGCAGTGCGTAACAACAATCCCGAAATCATCAGCGTCCTGCTAAATGCCGGCGCGGCCCCAAACGCAAAAAAATAATGATAAACTACGGCACGGCTGTTATGTTCTGACTGTCACGTTCAAAGATGCTAAAGGCTTGCTTGCCGATCAATTGCTTTACCGGGAAGACGAAGAACGGATAGAGATCGCGGACGGCGGCCTGCCGTGGAGCTTTGACACGGACGCCGACGCGAACATGCTTCGCCTCGTGTCGGAGGCGTACCGCATTCATCTCGCGCATATTTTCGACCCCTACCTTGCCGTGCATACGTCGTCCATCGAGCCGCTCCCCCATCAAATTTCAGCCGTCTACCAGGAGATGATACCGCGCTTGCCGCTGCGCTACATCCTCGCGGACGACCCCGGCGCGGGTAAGACGATCATGACCGGCCTGTTTCTGAAAGAACTGCTGGTGCGCGGCGACCTGAAACGCTGCATGATCGTTTCGCCGGGAAGCCTTGCGGAACAATGGCAGGACGAGCTCTACCGCAAATTTAACCTGCGCTTTGAGATACTCACCAATGACCGCATTGAGTCGGCGGTTACGGGAAATATTTTCACGGAAATAAACCTCTGTATTGTGCGTCTGGACAAACTCTCGCGTAATGAGGACATTCAGGAAAAACTTCGCGTCACGGACTGGGATTTGATAGTATGCGACGAGGCGCACAAGATGTCCGCCACCGTGTGGGGCGGCGACGTCAAATATACAAAGCGCTTTCAGTTGGGCCGTTTGTTGTCCTCCGTAGCAAGACATTTTTTGTTACTGACCGCCACTCCGCACAACGGCAAAGAGGAAGATTTTCAGCTCTTCATGTCGCTCGTCGACCAGGATCGCTTCGAGGGTGCGGCGCGCAGCGGCGGAAAGGCCGTCGACGTGTCCGATGTGATGCGCCGTCTAGTCAAAGAAGAACTGCTGAAATTCGACGGGACGCCCTTATTTCCGGAGCGCGTCGCCTACACGGTCAATTACAACCTGTCTCCGCTTGAAGCGGCTTTGTACGGCGCGGTAACCGAGTATGTGCAGCAGGAATTCAACCGCGCCGACCAATTGAACAACGAGCGCAAAACGACGGTCGGCTTCGCGCTGACCATCCTGCAGCGCCGCCTCGCCTCGTCGCCCGAGGCCATCTACCAATCGCTCCGGCGCAGGCGCGAGCGGCTCGAGAGCCGGCTTACCGAGGAACGCCTCGGCAGGCGCGCCGCGGAGCTTGAGAAACTCGCTAAACTCGCTAAATATTCTTTCGCGTCTTATGACGATTACGACGACGACGACCTGCCATCATCAGAACTGGAGGACTCCGAGGAAAAGGTGGCCGACCAGGCATCCGCCGCGCAGACGGTGGCGGAATTGGAGGGCGAGATAAGAACGCTGAAAAGACTGGAGCGCATGGCGAACGAAGTCCGCGCCAGCGGCGTGGATAGGAAATGGAATGAGCTTTCCAGCCTGCTTCAGGACAACGTCAACATGTTCGGCGCGGACGGGTTGCGGGAAAAACTGATAATCTTCACCGAGCACCGAGACACGCTTCGTTACCTGTCGGACAAAATACGCTCCCTGCTCGGCAGCGACGAAGCTGTCGTCTCCATCCACGGCGGGCTTTTGCGCGACGAGCGGCGCAAAGCCGAGGAACTGTTCAAGCAGGACAAGAAAGTCCGCATTCTCGTTGCCACGGACGCGGCCGGCGAGGGCATCAACCTCCAGCGGGCGCACCTGATGGTCAACTACGACCTGCCGTGGAACCCGAACCGGCTTGAACAGCGTTTTGGCCGTATTCACCGTATCGGCCAGACCGAAGTCTGCCACCTTTGGAACCTCGTTGCAAAAGAAACCCGCGAGGGCATAGTGTTTCAGCGCCTCTTCGAAAAACTGGAGCAGGAGAGGGAAGCCCTCAAAGGCAAAGTATTTGACATCCTCGGCAAGATTACGTTCGACAATCGTTCCCTGCGCGAGCTTATCATAGAAGCCGTGCGCTACGGCAACGATCCGGGGGTGCGGGCGCGGCTGCACGAGGTGGTCGATCACTCGCTTGACCGCGACGCGCTCCGAAAGCTGCTGGAAGAACACGCGCTGACCGGAGATGCGATGGACGCGCATCAGGTGATGGCGATCCGTGAGGACATGGAACGCATGGAAGCGCGCAAACTCCAGCCGCACTTCGTCGAGGCGTTCTTTATAGAGGCGTTCGCGGGCGTCGGCGGTAAGATTCGCTCCCGCGAAAAAGGCCGCTACGAAATAACGTTCGTGCCCTTCGCCGTCCGAAGCCGAGACATGCAAATAGGGTTCGGCGAGCCTGTGCTTTCGCGGTACGAGAGAATTTGCTTTGACAAACAATACGGCAATGAACAAGGCCAGGTTCCGGCGTCGCTTATAGCGCCGGGGCATCCGCTGCTGGAAGCTGTGATAGACCTTGTGCGCGAGCGTAACGCCGATGTGCTTAAACGCGGCGCCGTGTTCGTGGACGACAACGACCCCAATACGGACGCCCGTTTACTGTTTTATATAGAAGACGCCGTTCAGGACGGGTTTATCCTGCCGAACGGCGGTAAGCGCGTCATATCAAAGCACATCCATTTTGTGGAGATTAAGGAAGACGGCGGCGCGGCAAGCGCCGGGTACGCCCCCTATCTCGATTACAGGGCGGCGGACGAAGATGAGCGGAAGGCAATACAAACGTTTGTGCAAAACCGGCAATGGCTGCAAGCAAACGTAGAGGACATAGCGGTAGGCTATGCCATTTCGCAGGTCATTCCTGCCCACGTCGCGGCGGTGCGGGAGCGAAAAATGAAACTTGCGGACAAGACCGCCAAAGCGGTCAAAGAGCGTCTGACCGCCGAGATCCGATACTGGGACTTCCGCGCCGGAGACCTGAAACAAAAGGAAGCGGCGGGGAAGGTCAACGCGAAGCATAATTCTCAGCAGGCCGCCCGCCGCGCCGAAGAACTGGAAGCAAGAATGCAGAAGCGCTTCGCGGAACTGGAGACAGAGAAGCTCATTTCAGCCGCTCCGCCGGTGGTGGTTGGAGGCGCGCTGGTTATCCCGCGAGGATTGCTCGACAAGCTGACGGGCGAGGGTACTGGCACGGAAAAAACTCCCGGCGCGTTTTCGCGGGACGCGGCGGCGCGGCGCGAGATAGAGCTTGCCGCCATGAAGGCCGTGATGGACGTAGAAACGTCGCTGGGCTATATCCCCAGCGACGTGAGCGGCGCGAAATGCGGCTACGACGTGGAGTCGCTGATTCCCGCAGAACTGCGCGGAGATGCCGGCCCATTGCGTTTTATCGAGGTGAAAGGCCGGGCAAAGGGAGCGGACTCCGTGACCGTCACGAAAAATGAAATACTGACCGCGTTCAACAAACCGGAAGAGTACATTCTGGCGATAGTCGAGGTAGACGGGGACAGAACGCAAACTGTATACTTGAAGCGCCCCTTCCGTGAGCGCCCGGATTTTGCCGAAACGAGCAGGAATTATGACATCGCTGAGCTTACGGGCGGCGCGGAAGTTGTGCTGACGCGAGCGACGATTGGATAGCAGGGATGTCGCATAACGGAAAGGAGTTTTCACAATGAGTGATTTCTATGAGATAAAACGGCAATTTTCCAACGGTCTGTGGAAAAAATTTCTCAATAAAATCACACTCAAAAATTTGCGCGGATGGAGCGGGCAGACAGTAGAGTTTCGCTTCCCGGTATGCGCGGTAGCCGGAGAGAATGGCTCCGGGAAAAGCACCGTTCTGAAGGCCGCTGCCTGTGCGTACGACAATAAGCACAGAGGCGCAAAAAAATTTTATCCGGCACTGCTGTTTTTAAGAACGCAATGGGATAACAGCAGTATCCAAGACGCTGAAATCACATATGAAATAACTCATGGAGATAAAAATATTCAGGGGAAATGGAAAAAAACCAATGGCTGGGGCTACTCGCCCAAAGGCAAGCGCCCCGAACGCCAGGTATTTTTTCTTGATATTTCCCGCACTCTTCCACTCGACGCGACGGCGGGATACGCGAAGGTAGCCAAGCTTAACAGCGAGATGGAAGCAGAAGACGTGACGCTATCCGACGACTTATTGCTGGATTTTTCACACATCATGGGAGGAAGTTACTCGCGCGCGCGATTTGTATATCCGCAGTCCCAAAAGGAAGTCGGCCTGTTGACGAATATTTCCGGTGAAATATCTCAATACCATCAAGCGGCCGGGGAAGATGAGCTATTGGACTTCATGCAGATCATCGAAAAAACCCCTGAAACCGCGCTGGTAATTATCGATGAAGTGGAAGCGTCTTTACATCCGAAAGCTCAACGCAGATTCGTCAATTTTCTTTTGAAGCTGGCGCGGCAAAAAAAATTGCAGATCATTCTCTCCACCCATAGCCCTTACATCCTCGAAGAACTGCCTCCTGAAGGGCGAATCCTTATTCAAAGGCTCTCAAATGGAGAAAAAGATATCCAATACAGCGTCAGCGCAAATTACGCAATGGGCTTGATTGACGACGCCAGACACCCTGATTTATATATTTACGTTGAAGACAAAGAATCGGCGACATTGGTCAGAGAAATCATCAACGGAGGAGAAGAATTTTTGCGCAGGATAGAGGTTCGAGCCGTAGGTTCTTCCGACGTTGTCAAAACTCTTGGCCGATTGTGCCGACAAAATAAATTACCGACGAAAGGCCTCGCGATCATCGATGGCGACATGGGGTCGGACACGGAAGATTATTTGGCTTTGCCCACGGATAAGGCGCCGGAGAGGTTTGTGCTTGAAGACTTAAAAAACAATGGATGGCATTACTTGGACAACAGGTTCGGAATGGGAGCCGGAAACTTGTTTTCCATTTTTGACGACGCGTTTACAAATCCCGATCCTCATAAAATTACCGAATATATCGGGGATCGTTTACACAAAAGTAAAGACTATGTATGGAGTATTTTTGTTGAAGAATGGTGTAAACAGTGTCTGAAGCCGGAGGACAAGGACCGGATCGTTTCAGCCGTCAAAAATGCCTTAGCGGAAGTAGACTCAAATGGATAACAAAAAACTCATTGAAGTCGCGCTGCCGGCGGAGGCCCAGCGGCGTGCCCGCGCGTTGGAGCCCAGGACTATATCGCCAATCGACAGCCGGTGTATTGCTCTATTTCCGCCAACTGCTCGCGAAGGGGCGCGTCGACCTCGACGCCCAGTTCCATAACTTGCCGCTCGTTTTCAAACTCCGGTTCTCCCGGCGTCACAACACGCGCAAAACCTTTTGCCGGCTTGATTGCGTGCAGTTCGTCACAAAAGCGGCTTGTCCTTTGCCGGTATTCTTCTATCGGCATCAGCGCCTCGGGCCTGTAAACGATCAGGGAGTGGCCGACGTTTGCGGGAGTCGGGTCATCGTCGTACTGCAGGACCACGTCCGGCCCGAAGGCGCTGCCGGTGGATACTCCGGCCAGATGCTCGATCACAAGCGCCAGCCCCGAGCCCTTATGCCCGGCCATCGGCAGTACAAGCCCATCGAGCGCCGCCTTCGCGTCGGTGGTCATTTTCCCATCCTTATCGATAGCCCAGCCTTCCGGAATCGGCTTGCCCTTTCGCGCCGCCTCTCGTATCTTACCCCTCGCGCCAACAGTAGTGGCTATGTCGAGTATAATGTGAGGCCGTTCCCTGTTAGGCAGCCCGATTGCTATCGGGTTGGTGCCGAAATAAGCCTCCATGCCTCCGTGGGGCGGCATACTGGCGGGCGCGACCGTGGAAACCAGGGAAACAAATCCCCTCTCGGCCGCGATATTACAAAAGTAACCCGCGGCCCCAAAATGGTTGCTGTTTCTTATCCCCGCCAGGG
>Ga0099364_10008639_pt1 | contig 14289 bp, 13 predicted proteins | sample TergutTh196P3_FD_73070 | JGI IMG/M metagenome (GOLD analysis project Ga0099364, IMG submission 73070) | Microcerotermes parvus P3 segment gut microbial communities from Pointe-Noire, Republic of the Congo - Th196 P3 | ecosystem: Host-associated > Arthropoda: Insects > Digestive system > Gut ... | reverse complement strand
GTGGGGGTGTTGGCGATTGCGCTCGGTTGTCGGGTCGGGAACGGGATTTCGGGCGGGGCAGGGGAGCGGTTTTCGTGGCTTGGCGGGATTGGGTTGATTGGGTTGGCGGTTTATAAGTTGCTGTGATTTTTCGATTGCGGACGCGCAATGCGCGCCCCTACGTGGCAAAATTTTACCGAGTTCTGCGAATCGCTCAATTATTCAATATTCTGTATCTGCTCCCGGATTTTTTCAAGCTCGCTCTTTAAGTCCACCACGATTTTTGTCACTCGCAAGTCCTGCGCTTTTGAGCCGATTGTGTTGATTTCGCGGTTGATTTCCTGCACCAAAAAGTCTAACTTGCGCCCGACCGCGTTCTCGCTTTCCAACATCTCGCGGAGTTGCGCGATATGGCTGAAAAGCCGCACTGTTTCTTCATCTACAGCGGTTTTCTCAGCGAAGACCGCCGCCTCGAGCAGGATTCTCTGCTCGTCAACACTCGCACCGTCCAACACCTCTTTCATCTTGTCGAAAAGGCGTTTGCGGTAATTCGCGGTCGTCTCGGGCGAAATTTGCTTGACCTGCTCGGTTTTCTGCTCAATAAACTCGATTTTGGTAAGTAAATCGGCTTTGATTCTGCCACCCTCGTTCTCGCGCATTTGTATGAATTTTTGCAGGGCTTCTGTCGCGATTCGGCTGACACCGCGCCATATTTCGTCCTCGTCGATGTCGGCTTTGAGCAGGTTAAACGCGTCGGTCATTCTGAAAATGTCGGACAAGCCGAGGCCGTCTTCAAGCGAGAAGTCGTCCTTTACGCTCCTTAGAGCCGTGACGTAATTCTCGACTACGGCAGGGTTTATGCTGATTTGTGTTTCTTTTCCGGCGACGTTGTAAATCGAGAGAAGTACCTCAACTTTGCCCCTGCCGGTCTTCTCCTGAACAAGCTGTTTGAGCTTGTCCTCGAGGTAGTTGTAAGTGCGGGGGAGCTTCGCCGAAAACTCAAAGTATCGGTGATTGACCGAGCGGATTTCCACGAGAATATCCCTGCCGTCAATGACTTCGCGGGCGCGCCCGAAGCCGGTCATACTGCGTATCATAAGTAGATTCCTTTCGTTTGTTTTCTTTATTATACCATAAAAAATTCGCTTTGTCTACCAAAAATTCCTTGACATTAGCCAAAATAAGTTATATAATTAAGAAAACACATTAGAGCGTGTTGACACTACCGCTCATTGCACAGATTTTGGCTAATTTTCCGCCATACTGCGTTAAATTTTTCCGCAATGCACAAAGCATTACGAAAAAAAGCGCATTGCGCCAGCCTTCAGTCTGACGAAAAATTCGCTCAAAATCTGCACAAATCGGATAGTGTCAACAAGCTCTAAATAAAGGAAATATTTATGTTAATCAATCAAATTCAACAAAAAATATCGGAAATTAAAAAGCAACGAAATATCTGCATTTTGGCGCACAGTTATCAAGCGCGGGAGATTATCGAGGTCGCCGATTTCACGGGGGATTCGTTTCAATTGAGCGTGGCGGCAAGTAAATCGCCGCATGAAATTGTCGTGATGTGCGGGGTTCGGTTCATGGCGGAGACGGTGAAAATCCTGTCGCCGCACAAGAAAGTCTACCTCGCGAATCCGACCGCGGGCTGCCCGATGGCGGAGCAGATGGGCGTCGAGCTAATCACGGGCGTGAAAAAGCAGTTCCCCGATTACACTGTAGTCGCGTATATTAACACGACCGCCGCGCTGAAAACTATCTGCGACGTTTGCGTCACGTCGTCATCGGCTGTGAAAATCGTCGGGAAAATTCCGAACTCGAATATAATTTTTTTGCCCGACTGTAATTTGGGCGCGTACGTCGCGTCGCAATTGCCCGAGAAGAACATTAAACTTTTGCAAGGCGGCTGTCCGATTCACGCGGTCGTGACCACCGACGATGTCGCAAAAGCCAAAGCCGCCCACCCGAACGCGCAGTTGTTAGTACACCCCGAATGTGTCCCCGCGGTGGTGCAATTAGCGGACTTTGTCGGCTCTACAACTGCGATTATGGACTATGCGACTAAGTCTGAAAACAGCGAGTTTCTAATCGGCACCGAGATGAGCATTGCGGAAAATTTGCAGTATACTTTCCCGAATAACCCGTCTAAAAAATTCTACTGCCTGTCGCAAAAACTGCTCTGCTCGAACATGAAAGTTACAACTTTAATCGACGTCCTAAACTGCGTAAATCAAGACGGCGGCGAGGAAATTCAGCTTTCGGAACAAGTTATAAATGATGCAAGAAAATGTATCGACAAAATGTTAGAATTGGGGGAATAACTGTGAAAGTAAATCGCATTAATGCGGGAGATGAAACTTTGGCAGCACTTTTGTGCGGAAAGGGATTGGTGAAAAAATGAAAGTGTACAATTTCGTGGTGGAAAATCAAGCGCATGAGGGCGTGAAACGCATCACGCAAAAAGTGGCGCGGGACTTTGAAAAAGTCGGCGGTGTGTTGCCCGCTGTAACTGCGGAAATTGCAGACGCTGATTGCAATATCATCGTTGCAACACTCGGAAAAAGTGAGTTAATTCGCGGCGTTGATACTTCGCAAATTGAGGGGAAACGTGAAGTTTATTTTGTCAAGTTTGTAAGTGAAAATACTCTTGTAATTTGCGGAAGTGACAAGCGCGGGACGATTTACGGGCTTTTTGGGTTGTCGGAGTATATCGGGGTGTCGCCGCTGCATTTTTGGGGCGATGTTGAGCCTGTGAAACGTGAGCAACTTGACATTTTGAAGGACGTCGAAACTGTGTCAAAAGAGCCGTCGGTCAAGTATCGCGGGTTCTTTATAAACGACGAGTGGCCCTGCTTTGGGCATTGGACTTTCGGCAAATTTGGCGGGTTTACTGCCGAGATGTACGACCACGTTTTTGAGTTACTTTTGCGCCTTAAAGGTAATTATTTGTGGCCGGCGATGTGGACGTCGAGTTTTCCGCTTGACGGGCCGGGTGAATTGAACGAAGAACTCGCGGATATTTACGGGGTTGTAATGGGCGCGTCGCACCACGAACCTTGTCTGCGTGCGAGTGAGGAGTGGGATTTGGTGCGTGGTGAAAACACCGATTACGGCAACGATTGGAATTATTACATAAACAAAAACGGGCTGTTGAAATACTGGGAAGACGGCTTGAAAAGAAGCGGAAAGTATGAAAAAATTATTACAATCGGCATGCGCGGCGAACGCGATAGCTCCATGCTCGGCGACAATTCGACCTTGAAAGATAATATAGATTTGCTCAAAGATATAATTAAAAATCAGCGCGAATTAATCAAAAAACATGTTAATCAAAACCTCGATGAAGTCCCGCAGTTACTGGCTTTGTACAAGGAAGTCGAGGAATATTTTTACGGCAATGAACAGGCAGAAGGCTTGAAATTTTGGGATGAACTTGACAACGTAATTTGTATGCTTTGTGAGGATAATTTCGGGTTTATGCGGACCTTGCCGACTGCCGAAGTACGCAGTCGCAAAGGCGGTTGGGGCATGTATTACCACTTCGATTATCACGGTGGGCCGGTGTCTTACGAGTGGATGCCGTCAACGGCGTTCGAGCGGACTTGGGAACAGATGAGCATGGCGCATGATTACGGCATTAAAGACGTCTGGATAGTTAACGTTGGTGACTTGAAATTTAATGAAATTTCGCTTGCATATTTCATGGAATTGGCGTATGATTTCGAGAAATGGGGGACAAATTCGCCGAATAAAATTGACGAATATATCTCACTTTGGACTGCGAAAACTTTCCCGTCTGTGGAGCTCAAAACTCGTGAAAAAATTGCCGATGTTTTGCAAAGTTACATCGGCATGAACGCACTGCGCCGCCCCGAAGCGCAGAACGCCGAAATTTTCCACCCCTGCCACTATTTAGAGGCCGACCGAATGTTAGAAATTGCGGGTAAAATTGCTGAATTAAATGATGAAATAATGCGGGAATTGCCTGATGAAAATACGAAAAACGCTTACTACAGCTTGATTTGGCTGCCCGCCGCCGCAAGTGCAAATCTAATGTTCATGAATTTGTACGCCGCGAAAAATCGCCATTATGCCGAGCAGGGTAAGAAAGTTGCTAATAAATTTGCCGAGAAAGTTACACTTTGCATTGAAAGAGACCGCGAGTTATTTGACGAGTTTGCGAGGTTCAAAAACGGCAAGTGGAAAGGCATGGAGCTTGAAGAACATATCGGGTTTACAAAGTGGAATGACGACGGTTGCAGATACCCGCTCAGGGTGCTTGTAGAGCCGTTTCACAAGCCGCGAATGCTCGTCTCACGCAAGGACAATGCTGTAATCTACAACAAGACTTACGGCCCGCCGATGACTGTAAAAGTAGACGATTTTTTGTACGCGGGAAATAGCGAAGTTGCGATTGAAATCGCCAATGACGGCACCGGTAAATTAGACTTTAATATCGAGTTTGTGCGAAATTATGAATGGCTTGAAATTAGCTCTATGGGCGGTTCCGTGGAGTTTCAAGAGGAAATATTTTTGCGTGTAATTGAAGAAAAATTGCCCCGTGAAATTCAAGTTGCGAGGTTTTTAATTAAAGACAAAGAGTCCGCAGTCGCTGTTGAGGTTAGGGCGAAAGCCGCTGATACAGCGGGTTTGCCGCCGATGACATTTGTGCAAAATAAAGGTGTAATAGTAATTAATTCTAATCATTACTGTGCAAAAAAAGACGTTGCGAATGCCGCTTTTTTGGAACTGAAAAATTACGGCAGAACCGGCACGGGCATGAAAGTTTTCCCGACTGTAATTGACTTTGACGAGGATTGCAAAAAGCCCTCGCTGACTTATCGTTTTCTACTTGAAGAATCGGCGAAGTATACAATTGAAATTTGGACGACGCCGACAAATTCTGTGCAAAACAAACGCCCTCTGCGCTTCGTTTTGAGCGCGGACGGCGATGTAAAAAACAGGCAAATTATAACCGCGGTTGCGGAGGATTTCAAGGCGGGAAGCCCCGCGGACGAGAAGTGGTGCAGGGGTGTGCTGGATAATATTCGCGCGTGTCAAGTTGAGTTGAAACTTGAAAAAGGCGTGCGGGAGATTACGGTTGAGGCGTTGGAGGCGGGGCTGATTCTTGAGCGGATTTTGGTTTATAAAAGTAATCAAAAGCCCGAAAAGTCTTACTTGGGGCCGCGGGAGAGTTGGTATAAAGAGTTGTAAAAAAGGTGAAATATTTTCACTTTCCGCCGAGTTTGCTCAATTAAAACCGCCCTTGTTTTTGTACAAGGGCGGTTTGGATTGAAAATGTAAATATTTATTTGCGGCGTTTAGCTTTGATTATTGCATAACCAAGACCGCACGCGCTAACACCGCCGAATACAATAACAACGACGGAACAAACAACATTAATTTGCCGAAAAAAAGGCATCTCCGAAAAATCTCCCGTTGAAAATTTCCAAAGAATATTTAATACCGCCAAAATAACTATGACTATTGAAATCAAAAATAATACCATGGCTTTTTTCATTATCTGCAACCTCCAAAAATATAAGTACTTATCACATTATACCACACAATTACAAAAATGTCAAGCAAAAATCCCACCCCACCGGAATAATTCCGCAAAAACTCACATAATCATAAATTAAGACAAACCATGACAGGCTTTCTGCGAGTCTGCTTAAATCTTATCATAACACAAACGAGGACTTAATTTATGAGAACAAGAAACCTAAAACTACCGCTTACATTCGCATTCTTAGCCTGTTTTGTTATAGTTGCGCTGACTGCAAATAACAGGAACGCCTCGCTTCCCGCAGGAGCGGGGACAGACGGCAGACCTATTATAGTTATCGACGCGGGGCATGGCGGAGCAGACCCCGGGTGTGTTGGGGTAGGCGGTGAGCTTGAGAAAGACATCAATCTCGCAATCGCGCTGAATCTACGCGACTTGTTGGAGTTCTCGGGCTTTGCCGTCGTGCTTACTCGCGATACAGATATTTCAATCCACGATGCAGGCATAGAGGGCCTGCGTCAACAGAAACTTTCCGACATGGAAAACCGCAAAAAAATCGTCATGGATTACCCCGACAGTATTTTTATTTCAATCCACCAAAATCAATTCACCGAGCCTCAATATTTCGGCGCGCAGATGTTTTATTCAACCGTCAACAGGGATAATTTCAGATTGGCACAAATTCTGCAAGAAAAATTCCGCGAGTTGCACCCCGAAAACGACCGCGAAACTAAGCTTATCGACGGCGAATTATACCTTTTCAAAAGCACCCCGCAACCCGCTCTATTAATCGAGTGCGGCTTCCTCTCAAACGCCGAAGACACCGCACGATTGGCTGACAGCGAGTATCAAAAAGCGGTCGCGTTCACGATTTACAGGGGGCTTATCGAGTTCATGAGCGGGCAACCGGCAAGCGGCGGCGAGGAGGTCCAGAGCGGCTATTTGCAAGAGCAAAACATTCTTTTCATGCAGTAATAAAATTTTACTTGAAATCTCAAACAAGGTGTGGTATAATTGTAATTATACCACATCTTGTAATTTATTTTAAGGAGTTACTCATGAAAAAATTCACAGCTTTTATTGCAATTTTGCTAATCCTCACCGGTTGCAACGGTGGCCTTCCTTCGGGAAATTCCGCAGATTCTTCTCCCGCTAAATTAGTGAGCGAATCCGCCGCCGCCTTTGAATACACCGACAGCCTCGAATTGGGCGGCATCATAATTGAGAAGTACATCGGCAACAATACCGCGATTATTATCCCCGCCGAAATCGACGGAAAGCCTGTTGTAGCCATGGGCAACAGCAGTTATATCGAGGACCTTCCCGATTATCACGTCTCTGTTTTTGAACACATGGAAAGTGCCGGCATAGACACGTTTTACGACAGGGACGATTGGGCAATGGAAGTCACAGAGAGCGTTTTCCAGACTTCAATGATTGCGGTCGAATTGCCCGACAGCATGAAAATTATCGGAAAAGCCGCCTTCGCCGCCAATTCGTCGCTCAAAACGGTGATTATCCCTAACAGTGTAGAATTTATTGCGGAATTTGCCTTTTACAACTGCACCTCGCTTGAATCGGTGACAATCCCCGGCAGTGTCAAAACTATCGGCGAGGGCGCGTTCAACAACTGCCGTTCACTCAACACGGTTATCATCGAAAACGGCGTTGAGCATATCGGCGAGGACGCCTTTTCGTCCAACACTGCGCTCACAGCGGTAAACCTGCCCGACAGCATAGTTTATATTGGCGCACGAGCGTTTTTCCTGTGTTCGCAACTCACAGAAATTTCAATCCCGAAAAATGTTTCATACATCGGTGCAAGCGCGTTTGAACAGTGCAAATCCATCGAAACGGTAACTATTCCGGGCGGCGTTTCCGTCATAAACAGCTTGACTTTCCGCGAATGTGAAGCACTCACTGAGGTTATTATTTCCGAGGGCGTAACCCAAATAGGCAACTCGGCATTTTACGGGTGCAAATCCCTCACAACAATCATCATTCCCGACAGTGTGGTCGAATTCGGCAACTTCGCATTTATGTCGTGTTCATCGCTATCGGACGAGACTATTGAGCGGATAAAAGAGCTTTATGAATACGATAATTTGAGCATGATATTTTCGGCGTAATTAATTAGGTTTTTGGCAGTAAATTTTAAGGAGGTATCCCCATGAAAAAACTAACATCCCTAATTATAGCAATAGCTATAATCCAATGCGCGGCAATATTTTCAGCCGCCGAAACCCCGCTCTACCCAACCCCCGAAGGCTTCAACGACAACGACTATCAAAAATTAGTATCATTCGCATTGCAGGGTGATAATTTAGAAAAGTTAGGCTGGGACTTGGCAAATCCATATACATGGGGCGAAGTTTTCGAATATGTGGATATTGGCAAAGACCATAACATCGGAGATAGTGGGTTGATTTCGTGGGAAGATAAGGACAACACCGAAAAAAGAGTTACAAGGGTTGAAGTTTCATGCGGTGCCATTCAGTATGTGCGCGATTATGATGGGGATGTAACTTTAACAGGTCATCTTGATGTATCTGATTTTACATCACTAAGAATTTTATACGCTTACGAAAATCAACTTACATCTATTGATGCTTCGGGTTGCTTCTCGCTTTATTATATTGATTGCTCCGATAACCAACTTACAGAACTTGATGTTTCAAATTCAACTGAACTTGAATATATTTATTGCTACAATAACCAACTTACAGATATATCTTACCTAAGAAATCTTAACGAACTCAGAAATATTGATGTAAGTTATAACAATATTGATTTAGATAATGATGAAGTCAGAGAGATATTAATAGATTTACAAAGTACAGTGGAAAAAAATGGGATGCGGGCACGTAGAGCATTTTTAAGATACAGCCCCCAAAACAACGACACCTCATTTACTATGCCGAAGCCCCCTGTTGATACGGGGATTGCGCCTGTGGGTGTGGTTGTGGCGGTGTTTGTTTTGTCGGTGGGTGGGGTTGTTCTTTTGAGGAATAAAAAAGGTAAATAAATTTTAGAAATTATAAAATGAGGATAAACATATGCCTAAACAAAAAATAATCTTCCTCTGCAACGACTGCGGGCATGAGCATGTTAAGTGGGCGGGGAAATGCGCGGGTTGCGGTGCTTGGAATACGCTGGTTGAATTTAAGGAGCGTGAGGAGACCAAAAACTCGCGATTAAGCAATGCGAAACTTGATATTTTTACACTGCCCGAAGTCGAAACGCGGGGCGCGGAATTGCGCCATAATACAGGCATGTCGGAACTTGACAGGGTCTTAGGCGGTGGGCTTGTAAAGGGTTCGTTGGTGCTTTTGTCGGGCGACCCGGGTATTGGAAAATCCACGCTGTTACTGCAAATTTGTGAATACTTAGGGCGGGATTTGAAAGTCCTGTACATATCGGGCGAGGAGAGCGAACGGCAGATAAAACTCCGCGCAGACCGGCTCGGTGTCAACCCGAAAAACCTTTACATAGCCGCAAGTACCGACTGCGAGGCGATTGTAAATACTGCAATCGAGAGCAAGGCCGATGTGCTGATTATCGACTCGATTCAGACTGTTACGATAAGCGGAATAAGCTCGACTGCGGGCAGTGTTACGCAGGTTCGCGAGTGCACAAATATGCTTATGCGTATGGCAAAAATTGAGGAAATTTCGGTGTTCGTAGTCGGGCATGTGAACAAGGACGGCGGCATTGCGGGGCCGAAAGTGCTTGAACATATTGTCGATGCGGTGTTGTACTTCGAGGGGGATAAACAGCTCTCTTATCGGATTTTGCGCGCGGCAAAAAACCGCTTCGGCTCGACAAATGAAATCGGCGTTTTTGAAATGCGCGACCACGGTTTAGCGGAAGTCCCGAACCCGTCGGCAATGCTGCTTTCAGGGCGGCCGGGCGGTGTCGGCGGCATTTCAATTCTTTGCACAATGGAGGGTTCGCGCCCGATTTTGGCGGAGGTGCAAGCCCTTGTGAGCAAGAGCGGATTCGGGCAGCCGCGCCGCGTGTCAAACGGCTTTGATTATAATCGGCTTTGTCTAATTCTCGCAGTCTTAGAAAAACGCACAGGCCTGCTTTTCGGGACTTATGATGTATACATAAACATAATAGGCGGCTTGAAAATCGAAGAACGTGCGGCGGATTTGGCGATTGCACTCGCGCTCTACTCGGGTCTAACAGACATAGTCGTGCCGGAAGATTTAGCGGTGTTCGGCGAAATCGGACTCGGCGGCGAAATCCGCAACATCAGCAACATTCGCGAACGTGTGCGAGAGTGTGCAAGAATGGGCTTCAACCGCGTCATCGTCCCCAAAGCCGCCCTGAAAAACTTAGACAAGCGCGAAGACTACGGCATAAGCATAACAGGCGCGGCGAATTTGAAGCAGATGTTTAGTGCGATAATATAGAGCATGTTGACACTATCCGATTTGCACATATTTTGACTAATTTTCCGCCATACTGCGTTAAAATTTTCCGCAATGCACAAAGCATTACGAAAAATTTTGCCTTGTCTGACGAAAAATTCGCTCAAAATCTGCACAAATCGGATAGTGTCAACAAGCTCTTGAAATAATTTAGACAAATTCGGGTATAATAACCAAAACCGAAAGGACTTAAAATTATGCCCAATTACAAAAAGAATAAAAACAAAACCAACAAGCAAGAAAAACTCAACGACTTCGTCAACGTCAAAGCCCCCAAAGACAATATGAACCAAAACATCAACAATTTAATAGAAAAGCAAATCCCGACGGGGACTAACGCTAAGAATCAGTTCAAATAAGCAAAAACCCGCCGACTGTCAAAGTCGGCGGGTTTTCCACCCCTACCTAAAATCACTCACAATCAACTTCTCACTCTCCGGCGTAGAATAAACCCACCTATCAATATGCCCGGTCTCGATAAAATAATCGTAGGTGTGATTGATACAGCTGTAGTCGCAAATATCGACGATTACGAGCTTTATCTTCATCTTTTCGGGGATAATCGCCTTTATGTAGACACTCGCCTGCTGATTTACCCGCACGTTGTCACGCAACTCCGCCAAACCCGCCAAGTTAGGCGATAATTCAACGAAAATCCCGTAGTTTTCAACCGAGCGAATAATTCCCGCAACCGTCTCACCGACTGCGAAATTCGCGGCGTTTTCCGCCCATGTGCCGAGCAACTCCTTGTGCGAGAGGGTGATTTTATTTTCCTCAATTGATTTCACCACAGAAAAAACTTTCTGCCCGATAAAAAATCTGTCGGCGGGGTGGGAGATACGCGAGACCGAGATTGCATCAATCGGTATCAGCGACGGAATCCCGCAACCAATATCGACAAACGCGCCGAATTGCTCCAAATGCGTCACCTTAACCCCGATAACGTCGCCAACCGTCAAATCGGTAACAAAGTTCTGCATACACTCGGCTTGCGCGGCTTTGCGCGAAAGCAAGGCGGTGTCCCGCCCGAAGCTGTCCTTCGTGAAGCCGGTGACTTTGAAACAGACAGGCTTGTTGACCCGCGAAATCAGCGCAATATCGCGAGTTAGCCCCTCCTCAATCCCGAGCGCGCCCTCAGAACGCGGAATCATGCCCTTCATGAACCCGAAATCTATGATTAAATTATGGCGGCTGTCGCAAACAATGCAAGGCGCCTCAACAGTGCGGCCGCTCGCCATGCAGTCCTCTAAAGCCTTCTTGGAGCCGCTCCAAAGCTTGTTGTCCTCCCTGCAAAAGAGTTCGCCCTCCGGTAAATATTCTGCCATTGCCTTATTCCTTTCTTTTCACAATTATCATGTTCGCAATTACACTCTTGTAATACTTATGAGGACATGACTACTATTATGTATTTGCATTTGACAAAATTTCAAAGTTGTGGTAAAATAGTAGTAGGTATTTATACAGGAGGTACTTATTATGTTAAAAAAAGCCTTTACAATCGCGTTTTCGGCGATAATGGCGGTTGCTTTACTCGCCATACCCGCGAACGCCGCGACCTTTTCCACCACCGATGCCTTAAATATTTTGCGGTACGTGGCGGGCACGGGGCAACTTTCGGCGCAGGAACTGACAAATTACGACTTAAACGGCGACGGCGCGGTGACTTCCGCCGATGCCTTGTTGGTATTGCGGGCAGTCGCGGATTCAAGCGGGGCAGTCCCGGTCACCACACCACAAGATATTCCCGATAGCACCACCGCAATTACCGCCGCCGAGGAAGTGTTAAAATATGTCAATGAGGCGAGGGCAGGGGAGGGGCTTGCGGCGTTGAAGCTTGATGAGACCATGTGTCTGGCGGCGCAACTCCGTGCAGAAGAAATAAGCCGTGTCTACTCCCACGACCGCCCCGACGGTTCAAGCGTCTTCACGGTTTTCAAGGAATTCGGCATTACATATCGGACTGCCGCCGAAAACATAGCCTACGGCGACGGAATGTTTCAAGAGGCAAGGTCGGTAGTGGACAGCTGGTTGGCTTCACCCGGTCACCGCGCTAACATACTAAACCCCGACATGACCACATTAGGCGTGGGTGTCTACGCAATCGGGCGGGAAATTTACTGGGTGCAGTTGTTTACAGGGTGAGGAAATAAAGTAGGCGTTACCTAACACGCGGACGCGCAGTGCGCGCCCCTACAATTGGTGCAATAATAATAGAAAGAGGAAACATTATGGCTAAGAGACGTATCGCGGTATTATTTGGGGGGGCGTCGCAGGATTATGCGGCCTCGCTTCAATCGGCGTATTCGGTGCTTTGCGCCTTATCAAAAGACAAGTACGACGTGATTCCGATTGGGATTACGCGGGCAGGGCGTTGGCTGTTTTTCCCCGGTGATTACAACGAGATTCCAAACGGCACATGGGAGCAGAACTCCGACTGCTGTTCGGCGGTAATCAGCCCCGACCCGCACCACGGCGGCATTATCAAGGTATTGGACGACGGCGGGTTTGCACATCAACGCATTGACGCGGTCTTCCCGGTACTGCACGGAAATTACGGCGGGTGCGGACGAATACAGGCGTTGTGCCGCCTTGCGGGTGTTCCCGTAATCGGGAGCGGCTTTGAAGCCGCAAACGCCTGCAACGACCTCATGCTGACCTACCTACTGCTCGAGCGTGCGGGCGTGAAAGTCCCGAAATACTATTATATAGAACGCTCCGAGCTCGACAGCATGGACAAACACCTGCCGGTAATCGAATCCGAGCTGAAATACCCGCTGTTCGTCAAGGCATCAAGTTGCAGCGAGTCAATCGGCGCGAACGTCGCCGCCGACAGGGACGAACTGCTCAAAGCCATCAAACTCGCGGCAACCCATCACCACAAGGTACTAATCCGCGAATGTTTCCAAGGCAGAGAAATCGAATGTGCCGTGACGGGCGGCGCGTATTCGACAACCGTTTCGGTAGTCGGCGAAATTAAACCCACAGGCCGCAAGGAAAAATCCGCGATTCTTGAAAGGTCGGAATTAGTCACTGCAAAGTTAAAGAAATCCCTGTTGACTGAAATTACCGAGACCGCAAAAAAGGCGTTCACCGCGCTCGGTTGCAGAGGTTACGCAAGGTTCAGCTTTATCTTAACAAGCGACGAGCTGTACTTAAAGAAGGCGGTAGCCTCGCCCGGCCTAACCGAAGTCAGCGTTTTCCCGTCGTTAATGAAAGAAAGCGGAATAGGTTACGCGGAGTTGTTGGATAATATATTAAGCAGTGAATAATGAATAATGAACAAGGAATAATTGATGAGCCGCTACGCGGCGGTTTTCCGACTGAATAATTTAACTCTCGTGTGAAATTCTCTCACGACCTTGAAAATCCATACTCACAATTAGTTTTTTCACGCCTATTAAAGTCTAAAACCGTCGCGTCGCTTTAGCGACAAGTGACTACCGCAATTATTCCTTGTTCCTTATTCACTATTAATTAGACTTATTCACTATTAATTAGAAAGGATTAAAAACATGTACAGAGACGTTTACATTGATATTCGCAGTACGCAATTTGCCGATGACGAGCAGGATACTACCGAGCTTTTCACTTGCGGACGGCTTAAACGCGGGCGCGGCAAGGACAAGAACAAGTACAAGATTATCTACGAGGAAACCGAGGCGACAGGCTATGAAGGCACTGTAACGCTTGATGTTTCGGGCGAAGATATGGTTATGATGAAGCGGACGGGCGATGTCTTGAGCAACCTCGTAATCGAGCGCGGCAAAAAGCACCACTGCCATTACGGCACCCCCTACGGCGACTTCATGGTCGGCGTGACCGCCGACGAAATCCACGCCGAACTCGGCGACAACGGCGGGAACATCTACCTCAAATACACCTTAGACGTAAATTCAAGCTACATGTCGGAGACTGAAATGTTCATAAATGTGAAGGAAAGGAACATCTGAAATGAGCAACATGATTGAATATGCAAAAGAGCAGGTCAGGCAAGCAGTACTTTCTGCAATGGGGAAACTCGCGGTCGAGAATCCGCCCGCCTTTATAGTTGAGATACCCGCCGACCCCGCGAACGGCGACTTCTCCTGCAATGCCGCGATGGTCTGCGCTAAAGCGTTGAAGAAAAACCCGCGTGAAATTGCCGCCGCGATTATAGAGAATATAGATTCACAGGGCATTTTTGAAAGGGTTGAAACGGCCGGTCCCGGGTTCATTAATTTTTATCTCGCCGCAAATTGGTATTCGCAGGCGGTGAGCGGGATAATCGCGGCGGGCGCGGATTTCGGCAAGAGCGACTTCGGCGCGGGGAAGAGAGTGCTAATCGAATTTTTCTCCGCCAACCCCACAGGACCGCTGCAC
>Ga0099364_10008638_pt1 | contig 14292 bp, 15 predicted proteins | sample TergutTh196P3_FD_73070 | JGI IMG/M metagenome (GOLD analysis project Ga0099364, IMG submission 73070) | Microcerotermes parvus P3 segment gut microbial communities from Pointe-Noire, Republic of the Congo - Th196 P3 | ecosystem: Host-associated > Arthropoda: Insects > Digestive system > Gut ... | reverse complement strand
AATGTGGAAAACACATATAATTCCTTATTATATATATATTTATGATTTTAATAAAATGTGGGTAAAAGTTATTTTTATTCACTTTTATTACCTGTTTTATTTTATTTTTTGGTTTTATTGTTATATATTCAACCTCCTTTTAACAATATATCAACTCTTTACACTTGACTCGCGAACCTTTCGCTGGAGATTTTGGAGAGTTGGTTCCAGGTTAGGATCTGTCCGCAGTTGGTTTTCTATTTTATCGCAGGAATAGATAACCGTGGCATGATCACGGCCTCCAAAGGCTTCTCCTATTTCCGTAAGAGAATATCCTGTCATGTCCCTTGCAAGAAACATGGCAATCTGCCGCGGAAATACGATGTTTTTGGTTTTTTTCTTGCCTTTAAGGTCAATATATGATAACTGGAAAAAATCTCCCACTACTTTTTGTACCTGTTCAATCGATATATTGGCCTGTTTAATGGGGCTGAAAAAGTCCAGAAGTATTCTTTGGGCATTTTCCAGGCTTATTGGCTGGTTCATCAATTTGGTATAGGCAAAGAGTTTATCAAGCGCGGAAATCAAATCCCGGATATTGGATGATATGTTTTTGGCAATAAGATCCACGACATCATCCGGCACAGGTATTCCCTGATGTTTTACGGAAGATTTTAGTATGGCGCAGCGGGTTTCGTAAAGCGGAGGCTGCAGATCGACATTAAGGCATGATTCAAAGCGGTTTTTAAGGCGCTCGTGCATGCTTTTTAGTTCTGATGCAGGTCTGTCGCAGGTAAAAGCAAGCTGTTTTTTCTGATCCATAAGGGCATTAAATGTATAAAACATTTCTTCCTGTACCGCAGGTTTTCCCTGAAAAAAGTGGATATCGTCAATCAAAAGCACATCCGTATGCCGGTATTTGTTCTTGAAGGCCGCCATTCTGTTTGTTTCTTCCGGAACCGGCATGGATGCGATAAATTCGTTTAAAAAATCTTCCGCCGTAATAAAAATAATCTTGCTGTTTGAATTTATATGAATAAAATTACCAATGGCCTGCATTAAGTGGGTTTTTCCCATACCAACCCCGCCATAAATAAAGAAAGGATTGTAAGCTGTTCCCGGGTTCCTGGCTATTGCAAGGGCTACATTGGCGGCAAAGTTATTGTTTTCTCCGATTATATATTTGTCAAAGGTAAATTCTTCCCTAAGCTGGGGATGCTTGCCCTTGACCTTTACAGCAGCCTTTTCCGGGCTGTCTTCGGCTTTTTGGGACTGGCTTGCTTTTCCGCCGGCACCCTTATTTGATTCATGGTTATTTGTCTCGTTTTGAGCCTTGGCCGCGGGCTCCAAAACAATCGATATATTTTTTCCGGTCAGTTCATTAAGTTTATCTTCAAGTTTACCGTTATACTTGGCCTGAAATTTATCCCTAAAGAAAGAAGAAGGCACAGAGACAGCAATCTCTGTTTCTCCTGCTTTGATATATTCCAGGTTGCTGAACCATATTGTATATTCCCCCTCCCCCAATTCCTTGCGCAGCTGGTTTATTGTTTCATCCCAAAATAGTTTATAATCCCAATCAGCCATGGTTTTTCCTTATGAATTCTTGCCGCTTATTAACATATTATCAACAATATATGAAATCATGTAAGCCCCCAAATAGTAAAAAAACATATTTTTATATAAATAATAACTTATATTTTGAATAGTAGAATTCTGTAATTCTTTATAGTATAACGAATTAAATAATAATAATACACAAATCAATAAAAAGCAATAAAAAAATTATACACCTTAAATATTTATCTAAAATCTCCAAAATCATTAAAATCTATTAACAGTTTATTCACATTGGCATTTTCAAACCAGATGAGCTTTTTCAAACCCTTGCTCGCCAAGTCCTTGCCTTTACTTTTTTGTCAGTTTTTTATATTGTATACGAATGAGCTCCAACTATTCTGCACAAAATATTCAGGTTTTGAAAGGGCTGGAAGCAGTACGCAAGCGGCCCGGTATGTATATTGGCACAACAGGCATAGACGGCCTGCATCATCTTGTCTATGAAGTAGTAAATAATTCCGTGGACGAGGCCATGCAGGGACATTGTGACAGGATCCTTGTTGTTCTGGAAGGCAATGATATAGTCCGCGTAGAGGATAACGGACGGGGAATTCCCGTTGACATACACCCCGGCGAGGGGGTAAGCGCCCTGGAACTGGTAATGACCCGGCTTCACGCGGGCGGCAAATTCGACAAAAAAAGCTATAAGGTTTCCGGGGGCCTGCACGGCGTAGGCGTTTCGGTCGTGAACGCGCTTTCCCACTGGTGCGAGGCCTTTATTCACATTGACGGTAAAATTTATACCCAAACCTATAAAATCGGCGTTCCTGACAGCCCTGCCAGGGAAATTACCGCTGATATGCTTCCTTATTCCATAGATGACGGGGTTCCAAGGGGCACGGTTATACGCTGGAAAGCGGATTCTTCCATATTTGAGACCACGACCTGCAATTACGATGCCCTTTCCAACCGCCTGCGGGAACTTGCATTTCTTAACAAAGGTCTTAAAATCACGATAAGGGATGAACGGCTTTCCAAACCAAAGGTCCATGATTTCCAGTTTGAAGGCGGGGTCAGGAGTTTTGTCCAATACTTAAACGAGAATAAAACCGTGCTGCACAAGGAGCCCATTTATTTTGAAGGGAGCCGTGATGACGGTTTTGGCGGTTCTGTTGAAATTGAGTGTTCCGTACAGTACAACGACGGCTTTAACGAGTTAATGTATTCCTTTGTGAATGATATCAATACCCGCGAAGGCGGAACGCATCTTATGGGTTTTAGATCGGCCCTTACCCGTACCCTGAACGAATTCTTCAAGAAGTCCAAACACGCAAAAAAAGTGGATGACGGCCTTTCGGGCGACGATGTGCGGGAAGGCCTGACCGCCGTGCTTTCTGTAAAAGTACCCAATCCCCAGTTTGAAGGCCAGACCAAGGCCAAGCTGGGCAATTCCGAGGTCAAAGGCATTGTAGAGAGCTTTGTTAATGAACAGCTTGAACTTTTTCTTGACAAGCACCCTGATATTGCTTCCAATATACTCGAAAAATCAGCCCTTGCTGCCAGGGCCCGCATTGCCGCCCGTCAGGCAAGGGACGCCACCCGCAGAAAAAACGCCATGGACTCTGCCGGACTTCCCGGCAAACTGGCGGATTGTTCGGAAAAAGACCCGGCGCAAAGCGAGCTATTTATTGTTGAAGGCGATTCCGCCGGCGGCTCGGCAAAAATGGGACGCAACCGGCAGTTTCAGGCCATACTTTCGCTTTTTGGCAAGATGCTTAATGTTGAAAAGACCCGCATTGAAAAAGTTGTTACAAACGAAAAGCTCCAGCCCATAATAGCCAGCATAGGCGCGGGCTGCGGCAGTGAATTTGATGTTTCCAAAATCCGTTACCATAAGGTCATAATAATGGCCGACGCCGATGTTGACGGTTCCCATATACGCACCCTGCTGCTTACATTTTTTTACCGTTATATGACAGAGCTGGTCGAGAAAGGCCATGTATTCATTGCCATGCCGCCGCTGTATAAAATCCCGGCGGGCAAAAAAAACCATTATGCCTATGATGATGCGGAGAAAGATGAAATCATCGCCGGCCTTGACAAAAACATCAAACGCGAAGCCATTCAGCGCTACAAAGGCCTTGGCGAAATGAATCCGGATCAGCTCTGGGAAACTACCATGGACCCGTCCCGCCGCAATATCATACAGGTGCACCTGGACGATGCTGTCGAAGCCGAACGCATCTTTACAACGCTTATGGGAGAAGTAGTTGCCCCCCGCCGTGCGTTTATCGAGGAGAACGCGCTGCTGGTGAGTAATCTGGATGTGTAAAAATGTATCTTATTGGAGCGCAGCAGGATTTTTAAGACGGTTTTTTTGCAATTTCAAGCTGATGTCTTATTTTTTGAATTAAAAGTTCCGGATTAACAGGCTTTGCAATAAAATCATTGGCCCCATATCTTTTTGAGGCCAGTATGTAGTTTCCGGTATTTTTGCCTGAAACAACAATAACCGGAACATCAGGCTGCTCTGTGCTGTTTCGTACATATTGAAGAAATTCAAATCCGGTAATATCCGGCATGGCAAGATCAAGCAGAACAAGATCGACTGTCATGCCCCTTAAAAGTTCCAGCGCATATACCGCAGATTCACAGGTAAAGACATCGTACATTGTCAAGGTGTTTTTAAATACCGAAAGTTGTGTTTTTGAATCATCAATGGCAAGAATTACCTTTTTCCCGCTGCCAAAATTGCCTGTTTTCTGGAGTTTCTGGATATAATCCCCCAGCTTGTTGTCGGTAATGGCTATATGAGACAATATATGATCCCTAAGGAATCTGACAAAATTATTTGGAACGAGTTTTTTCCCTTCTTCAAAAGCTACCGCAATTCCCAGAATTTCCTGGGCAAACTCCGAATGAATTTTTTTATGTTCGGACATTCCAGGATAGCCGTTCTTTTCCATAATCTGTTCTTCTGAAGAAAAATGAGACTTTGCATAGGCTGCCGTATCCCGGACAGCCTTTCGAAACTGATCCATTGCCAGGTCTTCACTTTCCCGGCAGGCTTTATGGAGAGCATTGACAATGTCAAAAAGCTGCTTGTGTTGATTATCAAGGTGGAGAATATTTATTGAAAAACGTTCTTCCCAATCTATAAAATTCTTCATATTTTCCCCTTAATATAATGATATTGGTTTTTATTTTTATTTGTCAATATAAGGGTGTCTCTACAGCCCTTTCCGACCATTCAGCCATTACCTTATCTATGTCTTTTACAATTTCCGGGTCAATCTTTGTACACCCCGCCATAAAGTTGAGGATTTCCATGGTTTCGCCGTGGGTGCGCCTGGTGTGGTAGGGACGTGTTTCGCTGACTGCCTGGTAAATGTCAATGCAGGCCATTAGCCGGGAATTGAAATCCAGGTCGGCGGCGCCCAGGCCCCGGGCATAACCCGAGCCGTCCAGCTTTTCGTGATGATTCGATGCCCAATCAATAATCGGACCCAATTCCTCCATAGTACATAACAGGGCTCTTGTATGAACAATATGGGTTTTGATAATCTCAAATTCTTCATCAGTAAGTTTGCCTGGTTTTTCCAGTATATCTGACGGAATGGCCAGCTTGCCAATATCGTGCAGGGCCGCGGCCAGGTAGAGCTGGATCTTTTTCGCCGGGTCATATCCGTAATATTCCGACATAAGCCAGGTGCGGTTTGCGATCTGCTGGGTATGGATTTTGGTAGATTCCGACTTATAGTCGATTATACGGGAAATAAAATCAGCGATGGGTATAAGCGCAGGATCATCCATTTCCATGGTCCAGGGGGGAATGCTTCTGCGTACAGTTTTTGTTATTTTATCATTCTGTAAAGAGGCGAACATATCCTCGTCCAGTATATCAAGCAGCGCGTTTCCGGCCCGTTCCGTAAAGCAGATATAAATATTATCCCTGATTCTTTCCCGCAATGCCGGCAGCTCTGATGAAGACATGCTTTCCAAATGATATTCCGCATCGGTCATGTCCGCCGCGGCAATAAGCTCTGCGCCCAATGGGTATTGTCCATTTGATAATCCAAAAAGCCCCTTCCCGTCAGCCTGTTCATGATGATATAGAATATATCCTTCAATGTTTCCCTTAAAAGGCAGAATTCCCACATTCCGCTGGCCGATTTCACAATGAGCTCCAAAATTGGGGTCGTCTTCTTCACGGCCCTGATGCAGTAATATGTATTCTGTCAGGGCATTGTCATGCAACAGGGCGCAGGAAACCAAGTCCGAGACCTCGGGTTCGGACATGCCCAGGCGCCGCCCCATTGCCGCGCATAAAACCGCAATCCTTTTGCCGTGGTTGCTTGTCACCCCGAGAAATGAAATTTCAACCATGTCCAGGGCCTGGGAAAACACCTGGATCAGCAGGTCCATTCGTATATGCATTAAGATATTTTACCTTATTTTATCTGTTTTTCAAACCCCATCGCCGCAATTCCGCGGCCGCTTGTATAAGATTATGTTCCTGTGCCATGATTATAAACAGGTATGATATCAACATGAAGCGTTTTTCTTTCCGTCTTGTAAACATGGCAATCGGGATATTTTTATACTCGCTTGGAATTATACTTACAATAAAAGCCAATATAGGATATGCCCCCTGGGAGGTTTTTCATGTCGGGCTTTCAAATACAATAGGGTTGAGCCTTGGGTTAATATCCATAATCGTGGGGTTTTTATTATTGATAATAGTAATGGCCTGCGGTGAAAAATTCGGCCTTGGAACCATTTTGAACATGGTCTTTATCGGCATATTTATTGATATTTTATTGATAATCGATATTATTCCGCTTATGGATAATTTAATAAGCGGTTCAATAATGCTTGTCGGGGGACTGTTTACCATTGCGTTAGGTTCATATTTTTATATTGGCTCGGGTTTTGGCGCAGGCCCCAGGGATAATTTAATGGTTGTCCTTGCACGTAAAACAAAAATTCCTGCGGGAATTTGCCGCAGCGCGGTCGAGTTAACTGTAACTTTTATCGGCTGGCTGTTGGGCGGCATGGTCGGGATAGGAACAATAATATCCGTAATAGGAATTGGTTTTTGTATTCAGATAACATTCAGGGTATTTAGGTTTGATGTTACGGCTGTAAGGCATGAATCTTTGCAAGATACTTATAAGACTTTATTTGCCAAAAAGGGCGCGGAGAACAGTTAAAAATTACTTTTGTGGGTGTGGTTTTTCATTTGCCCGGGCAATTATCCTGAAGCCGTATTTTTTCGCAGAATCTTCGCCACTCTTTTTATAGTATTCCGTAAGCTGTGCTGGAGTCATATTCTTTGTCTTTTTATAAATCCGCAACCGGATTTGATTGACTTCTTCTTCGATGGTGTTAGCCGTTTTCATCTTCAACAACCTCCATGGGCGAGTATATTTCAATAGCACGGTATCCATTTAAATTGTTAATTTTCCCCGTCGCTAATATTGTTTTGCGCTTAACGATATGTTTAAAATTCATACTGATTATCATATCCAGCTCATTAACCGTTGCAATGGCAATGTGCAGGCCGTCTGTTCTGTATTTTTGGGGGATCACCCCTTCGGCAATATAAATATCCGCAATACGTACAGCTTCATCATTTGGAGCAAGTACGGCAATGCTATATTCGGTAATAAGACCAAGCATTATATTACGTTTTGTTTCTGGAGCATTCTCCAATTCGTCAGTTACATAGGTTGATGTGAACGCTTCGTATTTGCCTGCAGCTATTTCTTTGAATAGCTTTACAGTATCGGCGTGAGCGTCCCTATCTTTATCAACATAGAAGTTGAACAAAGTTGTTTCCAGATATATGCTTTGAATTCTCATATTATGAATAATACAATATCAATAAAAAATAATCATCCCATTTCAAGCAGTTTTATTTCCGGCAGATTGGCCCCGATGCCCTGTAAATCACCGCACATGCCGGAAATGTTTTTAACAAATCTTTCAACCTGCTTTTCCCTTTTGGCCCAGGATTTTTCCATTAAGCGTTTTTCCGTTTCAATGTCGCTGCTCATTTCTACATAAGCCTCCAATATGGATTCGACCCTTTGCTTGAATTGCGTGCCTGTTAAATAATTGAATATCATTTCCGCCTTGTCGTCTTTCCCTTCGTTGGCAAACCTGATCGCAGCGGCGTTTTTAAGATTTTCCCTTAAAACCGTTGAAAGCCCCAAAGCAAATTTAATATCAGTAATCCAAACGCCGTTTTCGATGCCGAAGTTTTTTATTTCTGAAGGCAGAACCTCCGAAGCAATCACAGCCAGTTCAGCTTTTGCTTCACGCTGGTCGTCTTTAAGTTTTTGTATCCAGGCGGCCTGCCAGTTTTTTGTCCGCTTGGTTTCCCAGAGTATTGTTCCGGCTGTTTTGCCGGAAGGGAGACGCACTGTTTGCAGGATATCGCCGCCTTTTTTCCCGGGCGCTATTGGCGTTATGGTATCGTTTGGAAAAAATTCCTTTAACAATTCTTCAAGTTCAAGTTCAAGGATTTCTCCCTGCAGCTTCATGGAGCCCTGTTCCGCCTTTCGCTGGCCTTCCTTCATTTGCTTGTTTAGGTCTTCAATTATTTTTTCTTTCTCTTTTAATTTAAGGTCATATTCTGCATTGACCTTTTCCTGCGCGTTTGTATAGGCTTTTTTTACTTCGCTGTTCAGCTTTTCCTGATAGCTTATTTCCATATTATGCTTGTCTTCTTCCAGAAGCCTTTCCCTCTGCAGCAGGTTTTTTTCCCTGGCCTTGTACACTTCCATTTTTTGATATGCCTCGTTAATTTCTTCTTCTTTCTCCTTTAGTTCCGTGTCAAACTCCTTTTTTGCTTTTTTTATTGCGGCATCCTTTAATTTTATGGATTCTTCTTCCATCAGCCTGTCATATTTTTCCCTTAGTTCATTTTCGATTTGGTTAGTAATGGCATCGGTTAGCTGAAATTCCTTTTTACAGAATGGACAGGTAATATTATTTGTCTTGTTCAATACAGACTCCGTCAATAAAATATTAAAACCACAGGATTACCATTATTATCTCTGGAATAAAGTTCGAGTTTTCCGTTAATTAAATCCCAGACCCTTGAATTGCCAAGGTACGCAAAATATTCATGCTCTTTAAGCCCTTCTGGTTCAAACAAGGGAGCCATAAGGGTTCCGGCTATCATTCCTATGGAAAGGGTATTGAATCCACTGTCTGTATACGGAGCAAAATATCTGTTTGGAGCGCCAGCGCCGCTGATACTGTCTGTGTCGAATCTTAGTGTGAAAATTTCCCTTCCGCCGCCGGTTCTGTCTATGTGTACTTGTATGGAATTAACCCAGATTTCTTCGAGGATCCAGTCTCTGTCCCGGATTTCGCTGATATTACGGAATCTGCCGCCGACGGCAAGGCCGCTGGCCTGGCCGCTGCCGGCAGGACCGCTGAAAGAGCCGACGGCCGGGCCATCGGCCGGGCCGCAGGATGTCTGGGCGCTTCCCGCACAAGACAGGAACACAGGAATAACCAACAGTAAAGCTGCAGATAACAAAAGGTTCTTGATTGAATTATTCATAATAATTACATAATATAATATATATAAACTAAAATAAACCCGGGAGTTGATATATGCTTTTTTTTGATGAATATTATCTTTTACTTGTTGTGCCAGCCCTGATTCTTTCCATGATTGCCCAGTTTTTTGTCAAGTCAACTTTTTCCAAATATTCCAAAATCCGCTGTTCCAGGAATATTACCGGCAGGGATGCGGCAGCTCTTTTGATTCAGAAAAACGGCATTAGTAATGTAGGCGTTGAAAGCGTGCGCGGTTCCCTGACAGACCATTACGATCCCCGGTCCAAAAAGCTGCGTCTTTCAGAGCCTGTTTACGGGCAGCCTTCCATTGCGGCTGTCGGGGTGGCGGCCCATGAGGCAGGCCACGCAATCCAGCATGCCCGCGGCTACGGCCCGCTTGTCCTGCGCAGCGGCCTTGTTCCGGTTGCAAATCTTGGTTCACGGTTTGGTCCCATAATTGCCATAGCCGGATTGGTAATGTATAATGATTTGTTACGCGACATTGGCATCTTTCTCTTTGGCGGGGCCGTGGTATTTTATCTGATAACACTTCCCGTTGAGTTTAACGCATCCGGACGGGCCCTGCGTATCTTAAGGGACGAAAATGTCCTTACGGCCGGCGAGCTTGCGGGCGCAAAAAAGGTGCTGACAGCAGCCGCCATGACTTATGTGGCATCGGCCCTTACCGCGGTAATGAGTCTTTTAAGGCTTTTGCTTTTGCGCGGGCGCAGACGTTAATTGCGGGGGGTTTTTTTAGGCTTTGGTTTGGCAGCCGGCCTGGGTTGAGCTGCCCTGGGCCCGGAAGCTGATTTGGCCTTTGACCTGGTTTGTTTTTTGGCTTGTTTTGAAGCTGCTTTGGGATTAATGGGCTCTGTTTTACTTCGTCTTCCGGAACCGGATTTATAAATTAATTCTATGGGCTCTGAATCATCCGCAGGCAATTCGGCTTCGGCTGCTTCCAGGCCCGTATCATTTATTTCCGTAAACATGGTTTGGAAAGGAGAAGCTACTTCCAGCTCTTCGGGAAGCGCTTCATCAGCTTCATCAAGATTTTCTGCATTGGTGAATTCAATTTTACTGGCCAATTCGGAAAAATTTACTTCTGCTAACGGAGTCTCAATAACTTCTTTCGGGATTTTGGCTTCTTCTGTAAGTTCAATTTCATCAAGAGGCACGACATCTTCGACGGGCTCAGCCTCATCAAGTTCTTCGACAGATTCGACATCTTCGACGGGCTCAGCCTAATCAAGTTCTTCGACAGGCTCGACATCTTCGACGGGCTCAGCCTCGTCAAGTTCTTCGACAGATTCGACATCTTCGACAGGTTCAGTCTCGTCAAGTTCTTCGACAGGCTCGACGTCTTCGACAGGTTCTGCCTCGTCAAGTTCTTCGACAGATTCGGCATCTTCGATGGGCTCAGCCTCGTCAAGTTCTTCGACAGATTCGGCATCTTCAACGGGTTCAGCCTCATCAAGTTCTTCGACAGATTCGGCATCTTCGACGGGCTCTGCCTCGTCAAGTTCTTCCAGGGTTTCAGGTTCTTCGGCAACGGCTTTGGTTTTTTCCAGCTTACCGGCATGGGCTGTAATAATTCCATGTGCGGCGGGATCAGCCGGTGAAGATGCAAGAATGTTTTTTAGAATTGCTTTAAGCCGGGTTTCGTCTATGTTTGTTTCGCGTGTTTCGCGGCGGCCTGTAATTTCAGCAAGCAGTTCATTCCATGACTTATCAACAAGAAAATCAATATCATTGTCCCTGTCTTTGCTTTTTTTATTTTTTAGTCCGCGTTTAAGCTCGTCCCGGATTTCATCGCCGCGTTGTTCAAATTCCCGGGTCCAGCGGTTCCAGTCCATGCTTCCCTTGTGTTCATAAAAATGTTTAAACAGGGACATTTGAAGTTTATTAAGCCGGTTTTGAACGATTGCCACCGGGTCCTGGCGAATATTAAACAAAAGAAAAATTGTCAGATAAACGGTAAGGAAGAAAGAGATCAGAAGGATTATCTTCATTAATTCCGGAAAAGAAAAAACACTTTCATTTATAATATGGCTGATAAAAATATTGCCGTTTGTGCCCGTGGTAATAATCGTCAGGGGATCGGGTGAGCCGGGCTGCCCTTCTGTTCCCGGTGCGTTAGACGACATAATCGTGCTGATGCTGAAGCCTTCCCGCCATATAGCAGATATCTGCGGGAAAAGATCCCGTCCTGTTGACGCGGGTTTTCCGATTATTATGCCCGGCGGATAAGATATAACAGAAACATCTTCCCCTGCCTTTATCCTGCCTTCGCTGATCAGGTATTCCGATAAGGCCCGTACCGAAAGCGAAAACAGGGCTGTGCCGCGGTAAACTTCATAGGAATCATAAAATGGAAATGATAAAAGTATCCTGTCTTCCGTATCATCTATTATAAATCTTCCATTGCTGCCGCTTTCGGAAATAATCTGTTCATAAGGGAGAGCTCCGGAAAGTCCGGGATAATTTCTGTATGCTATATAAGTACTTTCCTGGAGCAGTATATCCTGGGGAAGCGTAGAATAATTAAGGCTTATTCCTCCGGAGTCAATAAACCTTACCCATTGAAGTCCGGCCAGGGATTCATGGATGGTCCCAAAAATTCTTGTGCGTTCAAAAATATCTGCGCCGCTAAGTTCAAGGAGAAAGCTCCGTTTTACCGCAGGCTCTGAAAGAGAAGCCTCAAATCTTTCTTGATTAAGATTAATAAAATCATCGATTGCCTGTGCATCCCTTTCAAGTTCGTTCATTAAGGAGGAAGTTATGGAAGGGTTATAAAATTTGGCTTCAAGAAAATCAAAGAGACCTGTAAATGCCAGTACAGAAAAAATTGCGAAAAGTATAACAGATATAAGCAGGCTTAATGATGCTTTTTGTGATATTGTCACGTTAATCTTTCCTGTAAAAAGAAAACTTTATATATTATCGGTAAAATTTTACTGATAATTAGAGTCTGTCCGAGAAGTCGGTTACTTTAATATACATTATAATTGTGTTTTATGCTATAAAGAGTAAATGAAAGTCATGTTTGATGTTGAAAATAAAGCTCCAAAGGTCTTTTTGGCAGGAAGCCGGGATAAAAAAACCACTAAAAACCAGAGCGAATCATTAATTCGGGAATTGGAGGGTCTTTCTTCGACTCTGGGATTGGAAATAGCAGGCCGGGAAATCGTCAATATAAGGGAACAGAGTGTTCAATACGGCATGGGAACAGGCAAAGCCGCGGAAATATCGGAAAAAGCCGCGGCTCTTGGCGCGGAATGTATAATTTTTGACAGGGAAATAAGCCCCTCCCAGCAGCGAAACTGGGAAAAACTCTCCGGCCTTTCTGTCATGGATCGCCAGGAGTTGATAATTCAGATATTTACTTCCAGGGCAAGGACAAAAGAAGCAGCCTTGCAGTCGGAATTGGCGGAACTGGTTTATTCCCTGCCGCGGCTGCAGCATAAATACATCGACTTAAACCGCCAGAGGGGCGGCCGCTATGGAACCAGGGATACCGGCGAAACAAAACTGGAAAAAGACAGGCGTAAAATCAAACAGAGAATTACCCGCCTGGAAAAAGAAATTGAAGAAGTCCGCAAGCAGCGGGAAGTCCAGCGCAGACAGCGTCAGCGCAGGGAGGTCACTACAGCAGCATTGGTCGGTTATACCAATGCCGGGAAATCCACGCTTCTTAACAAACTTACCGGCGCGGATGTCTTTGTCGAAGATAAACTTTTTGCCACACTGGATTCCACTTCAAGGCGCATGGAACTGCCGGGCGGCCTTCCGGTTGTGCTGGTGGATTCTGTAGGGTTTATCCGCCGCCTTCCCCACAATTTGATCAAGGCATTCCGTTCAACTCTGGAAGAAACCTGCCTTTCTGACCTTTTGATCCATGTACTTGATGCCTCTGACCCTGATACAGAAAGCCATTATGAAACCACTATTTCTGTGCTGCAGGACCTTGGGGCAGAGAATATCCCAAGGATTACGGTTCTTAACAAGGCGGATAAACCGGAATCCGCGGAATACCTGGAAAGCCTTAAAAATATTTTTCCGGATTCCATTGCCATATCAGCAGTTTCCGGACTTGGCTTGCAAGAACTGCTGGCGAAGATGGAGTCAATGTTAAAAACGAGGTGATGGGGTGTATTAGCACCCTTTTTATAACTTTGTAAGGTCTAATAATGAGGGAATTGTGGTTTTTCGCAAGCATGCAATTTTTCCAAGCGCTTGGAAAAAATTAGTCGAACAGGGATATATACGCTGATAATGTAGATCAAGAAATCTATTGCTGACTGTTTCTCTCACGGAATTGTACGGCGCGTTCATTGTTTTGGTTGTCACCGCTTGCTGCCACAAAAGTTAAATATTCGGCTGCCGAACTGCGAATGGTAATTTCAGTTTTCTTCTTTTTGGATGCCATACCCAATTTATATCCTACTACACCATTTTAACATAAGCCTATACCTGCCCTCAAAGCCAGGGGTTAAGCAGCTTAAGACCTGGGAGCAATTTCCAGTTTAATACCTGCCAGCGGGGACTGTTCCATAAAGCTAACCAAGCTTTCTTTTGGCCCTGATAGTTTACGGTAACTTTCGATAGAAAGGACCACAGCAGTTTCCTTCCCGTGTACTGTGATAAGCTGGGGTTCATGGGCAGATGATTTTACTACTTTGCTGAACATGGCCTTTGCCTCCTGTAACTGCCAACAGGACCTTTCTTCTTTTAGTGTATACATTATTTCCTCTTAATTATATAGTCTAACTTTAGTCTAACTTGTCTGTCTATTTTTGTTAAGCAAAATTTTATTTGTCAATCCTTTTTTCCAAAAAAGGGTGTATTTGCACCCTTTTTTAATCAAATAATAGGGTGCGTTTAGACCCTTTTTATAACTTTGTAATTTCTTTCCACGGAACAATATTTATTCCATTGATGGTTGTTTTTTGAGAACCTGAATATACAAGAGCACAATTTCCGTTTTTAGCAGGTATGTTGCTTGTTTTTTTCCAAAACTTAAGTCCGCTTATCATATCTTCAGAAAAGGTTTTGCCGGATTTTATTTCCAGAGCCTTTAGTTTTCCCTCATGCTCAATCAAGCAGTCAATTTCTATACCTGTATTATCCCTGTAAAACCATAAATCAGGGTTCAGTCCTTTATTAAGACGATTTTTA
>Ga0099364_10008636_pt1 | contig 14294 bp, 8 predicted proteins | sample TergutTh196P3_FD_73070 | JGI IMG/M metagenome (GOLD analysis project Ga0099364, IMG submission 73070) | Microcerotermes parvus P3 segment gut microbial communities from Pointe-Noire, Republic of the Congo - Th196 P3 | ecosystem: Host-associated > Arthropoda: Insects > Digestive system > Gut ... | reverse complement strand
AACGATGTGTCGTCTACACGTATTTCTTCGCGGGTAACGTGACCTAACGTGATGAACGGCAAATTTTCCTGCATCATGAAATCGATAAAATTTGTTTCGCGCGTTGTTGCCACACTCACTATTATGCGTGTGGGAGCTTCGCCAAACAGGAAGGCGTCCTTGCGTATTTCGCCGTCTACCGTGATGTCGAAACCAAAACTGCGAACCATAGCCGCCTCAAGCAATGCCATGAAAAGACCGCCCTTGCCGACATTGTGAGCCGAATTGACAAACTTGCGCGAAATCAATTGTCGGGCAACATGCATTAGTTTTACTTCGTCGTCCAAATCGACCGTTGGCGGGGCGCTGTCCTTAACGTTGTGGTAATTACGCATATACTCCGACGCATTGTTATTGTCTGCCGAGCTGCCAAGCATGTAAATCATATCGCCCTTGCCTTTGAACGACATGGTCATCTGCAATTGCTTTTCCAAAATGAAGGCAATAGCTCCTACAGAGATGTTAAGACCGTCTGTTTCAACGCGTTTCATATTAATTCCCGACGATGCTATCTCCATCTTTTGACAAAAATCAGAGATATGTTTATTGACTGTTTTCAGAACATTTTCGTCAATTTTTTTACCGAAGTTCAGGCATCCGGTCAATGCGCGCGGCTCGCCTCCCGAACATATTACCTTGTGCAGGGCTTCTGCTACAACCAAATTCGCAGCCTCAGGATATTTGGACAGGTCGAAACTGTTTTGACAGAACGCCACAGCCAGAGCATGGCGTATACCCTTAAGTTGAACTACTGCAGCATCGGAAATATAGTTGGTAGACAGGTTGTTGGTGCCTACTGTGCTGTCAAACTGCTCGAAAATCCACTGCTGCGACGACAGGTTGGGAGAACTGATAAGCGCTTTGACAACTTCCTTGTATTCAGTGGGTTTGTCGGTTTCAACGGCTGAAACGACGGGCGCTGAGAACTCAACGTCATTTTCGGGCAAATCCTCCTCAAATTCGGGTATCATCAAATTTGCCAAGATTTCTTTTTCTTTTACCACCGTGAGTTTTCGTTCTTCAATAACCACGCCTATTTGGTCGCATTTTATGTTCCATTTTCGGCATGCTTTTTGAAGTTTTTTACCGTAGTCCTCCCTGACAACAATAATTAATTTATTCTTCTCATCTTCAGCAACATAATCTGAAATATTTATTTCTATGCCATTTATTCCTGCTGCTACCATTGTTGCGCAGGCACACATAATGTCTTCTCCTGCGGCAATAGTTTGCACAGCCACAATCGCTTTATCGTCGTGCAGGTCGCACATCAGTTCGTATAGCGAGCGTGTTATGAAGGCGCTTGAGGCTATTTTTTTTCCGGTATCGGGCGCGCCAATAACGTAAACCGGATTGTCTACGCCGCTACAAGTGTTTTTATACTCTTCAAACCGGTCTATCAAGCCAATAGTGAGCATGTTGGCTGTAAAATCACGTTTTTGCGAGCCGCTAAAACGCAGATTGCCGTAAGCGACGGGCATTCCTAAAGTGTTGCCATACAAGGCTATATCGGCTAAAGCCTTTTTCAATTCCGGCGCATCCGGAATGATGCCGGTGGACAGCGACAGAAGCGTACCTAAGGGCTGTGAGCCGCACGCCATCATTTCGCGGTATACCTTGCCACAACCTGCCGCAGCTTTCGAGGCAATCTTTTCAATGGCTCCGGCATATACCGTCTCCGACCTGAAGGCGCAGGCATAATCCTCGGTCAGTTCTACTATTCCTGCCTGTTGGTCGGTCTCAACGGAAAGTAAGCTATTTCCCGCATCGACAACAAACCGACGGCTTAAACTATTTTTGCAAATTTCATGCAAAAAGGCTAATATCTTCTCTTCTAACGGATTAAGTGTATCCATATCAAATATTTTAACAGCACAAAGTTATACATTTTTTTTGAAAAAAAAGATATTTTTTTTGAAATAAAATTTTTTTTATAAAAAAAGATGTATATTTGCGGCAAATTTTAAAACTGTATTTTTTAATTATATAAATGTATAACATGATGAAAAAGTTTTTTTTATCGTTAGTCGTTGTTTTAGTGGCGTTTTCGTTGGTTGGTTGCAAGAGCAAGAAGGAAACGCCGACGATCCAAGCCGGTTCTCAAAGAATCACTACCCCTTTTTCGGGCAATGAGTATCGCGCTGACGCCAACCATTTCCGCGCTGTGAACATGGGCACAAGTGTTGATTATGCAATGGCGAGGAGGATAGCGCTGCAAAATGCACGCACTGAGCTTGCCGGCAGCATTGAAGCAACAGTTAAGGCAGTAACAGCCCAGTATGCCGACCAGCGACAAGTGGGTCAGCGTCAAGAATTCCAAACGAGACTTGAAGAAGAGTCGCGCACTGTGGTAAATCAACTGCTTAACGACGTGCGGGTTATAGGCGATGAAACGTTTCGTGAACCCGACGGCAGATTTACTGTGTGGGTTGCTATTGAAATGGCAAAAGATGCGTTAATGCAATCTATGAACAATAGCATTTCCAGAGATGAAAGGTTGCGATTGGATTTCGACCAGCACAGGTTCCGCCAAATATTCGACGAGGAAATGAAAAAGTTCGAAAATCAGTAAGTATCCTTATGAAATAGTTTTAAATGCAATAAATATGCTAAAACTATTGAACTTCATACAGGAAAATTCTGATTGGGAAGAGCGCCTGAGTTATGACCCCTACCGTGTAAAAGTGAAACGGTCAGAAGGTTATGTTATGCTCTCTTACGGTATTGAAGCCGATTTTTGTGTCGAACTTGTCAGGGAATGCAGGGGTATAATTTTGGACGAAACCGATAACTATAAACCCGTTTGCGTTCCGTTTTTCAAGTTCGGGAACTATGGCGAGCCATACGCTGACGAAATAGACTGGAGCACGGCAAAGGTTCAGGAAAAAATTGACGGAAGTCTGATAAAGGTTTGGTGTCATAAAAGCCTTTGGCGTGTATCGACAAATAACACAATCGATGCACAAAGCGCCAGAACTAACAACAATGATGATACATTTTTGGATGTTTTTCAACGTGCGTGGGCGCAAACAGGCAAAGAGTTTGGCGAGTTAAATCCCGAATATACCTACATGTTTGAATTAGTGTCGCCTCAAACGCGCGTAGTTGTTCCATATCAGGAAACAAAACTTTACCACACCGGAACACGCGATAACAATAGTTTGCAGGAAATGGACGTGGATATTGGTATTGAAAAACCTAAAGAGTATAGCTTGTCCTCAATTGAAGCTTGTGTTGAGGCAGCCAAAAATCTTGACAAGTATCACGAGGGGTTTATTGTGGTTGATAGTGGCTGGCGACGCGTAAAAGTGAAATCGCCCATATATGTAGCTATTCATCACATACTCAATAATATATCGTCTGAAAAGCGTATCATCGACCTAATCCTTTTAGGCGAGGATACAGAGGTTGTTGCATATTTTCCCGAATACGCAGACATGTTTGGTTCGATGCGTGAACGTATTGACCAATTTATTGCCTACAACGAACAGGAGCTCGAAACAGTCAGGAACGCCGGATATTCCACTCAAAAGGAGGTTGCTGAATATGTGACTAAAACGAAGTGTCCGGCATGTTTGTTTTTCGTTCTTAACGGAAAATCAAAGTCGGTTAAGAGCTTCGTTTACAGTATGTCAGCTGATAAGATTATTGCTAATCTTGAAAAGTTCTGATACGGAGTTATCTTTCAACGATTAGGATTTCTACCCTTCTGTTCATAGCCCTTTCGTATTCGTTTTGCTCGAGCGGGTATCTTCTGCGGGTATTTCCAAAGCCCTTGTAGGATAAACGGGTTGGGTCTATGCCGTTGTCAACCAAGAAATCGTGTACGGCTTTTGCGCGTCCAACGCTCAATAACATACCATCTACAGTGATAACGTCATTTCGGAACTCGTTGTTGAAACAACAAATATGTCCGTGTATCTCTAATTTCAGAGAATTGTAATTCTGCATAGTGGTAAGCAATTCAAATAAAGCAGGATATGCCATATAGGAGAACTCGTAGGTGTTGTATTGGAAAAATATTCTTTCCATAACGATGACATTGTCAGCCACAAGGTTTTCCTCTGTCAGTTCGGTAATTACAGTAGTTTCATCCTCTAAGGGTGTGTGGTCATCTTCCGTCGACATATCGTTCTCACCATTTTGGAAGTCGTTACCTTCGGTTAAGAAGTCGTTGTCTTTGGTTGGAAAGTCGTTATCTTCAACCGTTTCATCGTTTTTTTCCGACAGACCTGTATCCTGCAGGTTTGTTGTATATACCACCAAAACTATTCTATGCTCCTTAATACCTTTGTCCGAAATGTCAGGGCGGTTTTCTTCGGCGCTGCCGGGATGTATGCCTTCTCCCTTGCATACTACGATATATTCCCTGTCAATACCGTTGGTTATGAGATAATTATATACGTTGGCGCTTCTTTTTTCCGACAGTTGCCGGTTGTGTGCCCGGCTACCAAGAAAATCAGTGTAGCCATACACGCTTATTGATGCAACACTCTCGCAGCTAATAAGTTTGTCTAACGGCTCAGCATTGCTGTCGTCAACGATTGACTTGTCTATGCCAAAATACACTACTAGCGTATCTGTTTGCTGTTGTGCGCTTAAGGCGGTCAAACAAGCAACGCAGAGAACAAACGCTAACAACGCTTTGCACATTCCCAAATGTTTTTTAACTACTAACATCCCAATTTTTTCTTGCGATTTTCAGGAACTTACAAAAACAACCTCATTCTCACGAGGTTGCTTCTTTGAGGTTTCTTGCGGATTCGAACCGCAGTACAAGGTTTTGCAGACCTCTGCCTAACCACTCGGCCAAGAAACCATAAAAATTATTCGGGCGCAAAGGTAATACATTTTTTTTTAATTGCAAACTTTTTTCAAAAAAAAATTAAAAATTTTCACTCGAAAAAATATTCTCCAACAATATACAATGGCACGTTGGTCTGAAAATCAAGAAATATCACACTTTTCTCACAAGTAATCTTTCAACGCCTTGCGGAACGCTTCCAATGCCTTGGATATATGGTATTCGATAGATTTGACGGTCAAGCCCGTCAGTTCGGCTATCTCGGTATATTTCATTCCCATTTTGCGACTGCATAAAAATATTTCGCGCGTTTGTGCGGGCAGTTTTTCTAATGCTTGTTGGTAAAGCGTCTGAATTTCAATCATTTCTGTCGGGTCGCTGTCCATGGCGACCAACTCGAACGGGAAAAGTCCGGCTTCTGAAAGTTTAGCGCTCACACTGACGCTATGACTGTTCTTAACCTTTTCGTGGCGCAGAAACTGAACCGCAGCATTGTGAACCGACTTGTACAAATACGGACGCAGGCGCTCGTCAAAGTCCAATTCATCACGTTTCAGCCATACATTATAATATACGTCCTGAACCAAATCCTCTGAAACCTGTCTGTCGCCCACAAAACTTTCGCAATAAACGCATAAACCGGCATAATACTTGTTAAATAGCGTATTGAAAGCAGTATGTTTTTCCAAATTTTTCACACGCAAAGATAAACATTTTTTGCTTACAAACAAAAAAAAATATTTTTTTTTCATTTCGATTAGGGTAAAAGTCTACTTGTGCGTATTAATAGTAAACAAGTAATTTTTTTTTAATTTTAATTTTGAATAATCAGGTCGAAATAGAAAATCTCATTTTGCGTTACCTTGCAGGCGAGACGTCCGAGCAGGAAACACAAGAGATATTAGAATGGTTGCAGGCAGCCGAAGCAAACCGCCAACTGTTCGCACAGCACAAAAAATTATGGCTGTGTAGCAGCGCATTAGCCGGATACGATGCCGGAAAAATCAAACAGGACAGAAAGCGGGTTGATTTTAAAATCCGCAATTCCGAACTGCAGCTAAACCTTGCCCGCGCCAACAATTATATCCGAATTTTAGCCTATGCCGCGTCGGTGATAGTATTAGTGGGCATGGCAGCTGTGTTATCGGTCTTTTTGCAACGGGAAGCGCCCTCGAAGCTGCTGTTAGCCGATGTTGTAGTAGAAACTCCCAACGGCTCAAAGTCGTTAGTAACGTTGCCCGACGGCTCTAAAGTGTGGGTAAATGCCGGCTCAAGAATAACTTACGCTGCCGATTTTGGTGAGACAGACCGAAATATTTACCTTACGGGCGAAGCATATTTCGATGTGGCGAAAATGGACGAGATGCCGTTTTTTGTGAATACCGACGTGCTGAAAATCAAGGTATACGGGACGGCGTTCAATGTTAAAGCCTACCCTGACGATGACCGTGTGGAAACGACGTTAGACCGCGGAGCAATTTCAATCATCCGCAACGATGTACCTAACCGGGTAATAAGAGTGGAACCGAATCAGAAAGTTACTGTTATGCGGGATGCATACGAGATATCAGATGCGACCGTGCCGGAGGCTGCAACAACGCCAACAGAAAGCCCTGAAACGCTGAAAATATTGGAAATGAGCAACACCGAAGCGATAACGGCGTGGAAGGATAACCGCTTGGTTTTTGAGCAGGAACCGTTGTGGTCAGTAGCAAAGCAGTTAGAACGACGGTATAACGTCGAAATCATGTTCAATGACGAAAATATTAAACTGTTTCGCTATACGGCAGCTATAAAGGAAATGCCGATAGACCAGATATTAGAGGCTATATCTATGACCTCTCCTATTCTGTACACTATCAAAGGCACTGAGGTAAGTCTGACGGAAAATAAAAATTTTATAAAAAGATGAATGTTAGAAATTTAAAACGGATTGCCTATGGAAAGATAAAAAGAGAAGTATAAAAATACAAAAAGCCGGAACTGTATGCTTTGCAGAGCGCAATATTCCGGCAAAATTCAAATAATCGACAAGACCTCATAATCTATTGGAAGTGGATAAGAGGAATTGTTAAAGTTAAATTAATTTAAATTTAGTGCAAATATAATGAATATTTTTTTAAATCAATTAAGTTTTTTAAGTTTTTTTCAAAAAAATAGTAACAGGAAAAAACAAACAATATTTTTTAAGACCATGAAATTATCGGCAATATTTCTTTTGATAGCGTTGCAAACCATGGCAATAGCGCAAAACGCATCGTTAGACTTGAACATTAGCAGTGCGCCCCTGCGGGAAGTGTTCAAGGAAATTGAACGAAAAACCGAGCTATCGTTCATTTTCAACGACGAAATCTCGTCGCTAAACAAGAAAGTGTCTATTAATGTGACAAACAGGGATGTTAAGGCGATTCTTAACGAATTGTTTACAGACACTGATTTGGGGTATGAAATCCTCAATGAAAAGTTGATTGTCGTTGTGCCTAAAGCTATGCTCAATGAGCAGGGGATAACTATTACCGGCACGGTTGTGGACGCTGCCGGCGAAACGTTGCCCGGCGTGAGCGTGCTGGTGAAAGGCACGGCAACCGGAACTGTTAGCAACGATAACGGCAGTTTCCTACTTACCGTACCCGACAACGATGCCGTGTTGCAGTTCTCTTTTGTAGGTTATCTAACTGTAGAGGAAACAGTAGGTAACAGACGTGAAATAAATGTCACGATGAGTGTGGACGCATTCGCTCTCGACGAATTAGTCGTTGTGGGTTACGGAACTCAGCGAAAGGTTAACCTGACCGGGTCTGTTGTTACCGTTAACGTAGAAAAAGAGTTGGAGTCTCGTCCGCTGACCAATTTATCCATGGCTCTTTCCGGCATGGTGCCCGGACTTACTGTAATGCAAAATTCAGGGCAACCCAACAGTGATGGCGCAACCATGCTAATACGCGGGTTGGGAACGTTGAACTCTTCGGCTCCTTTAGTATTGGTTGACGGTATGGAACAGGGTTTTGGCTCTGTTAATCCGATGGATGTCGCAAGTATTACAGTATTGAGAGATGCCGCTTCTTGTGCCATTTATGGAAACAGAGGCGCTAATGGCGTTATTTTAATCACTACAAAGAAAGGCGTAAAAGAGAAGGTCAATGTAAACTATTCTGGAACTTTTTCATTAAACCGTCCCTTCAAATTAATTGAGTTGGTCAATAATGGGGTCGAATATATGGAATTGTACAATGAATCTATGAGCAATATCGGTTCGCCTAATCAGTTTATGGATGAGACGATTAATCTTTGGCGCGAAGCCGAAAAAAATCCTAACGGATTATCAGCGTCCGGATATCCCAATTATGTGGCTTATCCCAATACAGACTGGTACAAGGAAGTTTTCGTCGACCAACTGATGCAGGAACACGCAGTTTCGATTGTGGGCGCTTCTGAGTCTGGAAAGATAAATTTTAATTTTTCAGGTTCTTACCTTGATAATCCAGGGGTGATAAAAGGCGCGGGTCTTAAAAGATATAATGCCCGCAGCAATATCATTGTAGATGTAACCGATTGGTTGCAAGTTGGTAAACGAATTTATGGATATCAATCAGATGTAGGAGCTGCTGATGTGCCGGCATATCTTAATAATGCTAATCTTACCAACCATAAAAATAATCCGCTTTTATATCCGTATTATGATGGTAAATTTGGCGGTACGTCAGCTGCAGAAGATGATGCGGGTATACACAATCCCTTAATGATTATTGATAACAGAGGTGGTACTCTTTCTTATTCCCAGGTCAACGCTGCCTTTTTTGCCAACGTAACCTTCTTCAAAGATTTTGTATATCACATAAACTTTGACTGGCAGCGTTATTGGACAGAACAAGCGATTCATTACAAAGGTCACGGTAAATACAATTTCAGACAGGATACCTGGTCTGTACCGCCCGAACCACTTAGCACACTCAGATCTTCTCTGTTTGTTGAAGGAGTAAAAAGATGGCGCTTCCTGCAAACGATTTCCTATAACAAAACGTTTGCCAACGATCACGAAGTAGGAGCTCTTTTGGGATACGAAGAGAACTCGTATCAAGCTTATAACGCCGATTCGAGAAAAAACGGATTGCTCGATTTAACGATTACCGATTTAACTCCTACAACGGCGATGACAAGCATAACAGGCTCCAATTGGGATTTTACTTCGCGTTCATGGTTTGGTCGAGCAACTTATGGATTCAAATCGCGTTATTTGTTTGAAGCCAATTTGCGTTACGACGGTTCATCACGCTTTGCACCCGAAAGCCGTTGGGGGCTGTTCCCCGCGTTTTCGGCGGCATGGCGGGTAAGGGAAGAATATTTTATGCAAGACTCGCCTTTCGATAACCTGAAATTACGAGCCTCGTGGGGTAAATTGGGAAACAATAGTATCGGTAATTATGAATGGCAAGCAACTTATAATCCCGTCAGTATTATTATGGGCGGTAACCAAAGTATTTCGCCGGGATTGGTTCAAACTGTTCTTGCCAACACGGCGCTGCAATGGGAATCAACACGAATTATTAATTTCGCGGTTGAAGTTGCTATTCTCAAAAATCGCCTTATTGCCGAAATAGATGTATATGACAAACTTACCGACGGTATTTTATATCGACCTACAATTTATCACACCTTGGGAACTAAATCAGGACCGTTAGAAAATATTGCGGAAGTATCCAACAAAGGCGTAGAAATATCATTAGGATGGAACGACAAGATTGGTCATTTTAGCTACAACATGAGAGGTAACTTTACTTTTAACAAAAACAGTGTTACAAAATATAGGGGAAAACTCGAACGTGGCTGGATTACAGATGATGACGGAAGGAGAGTATATCAATCCAATATTGGCGATGTTTCTACTGGCGGTGGAACCAGAGTGATAGAAGATAAAATAATTAATGAGTGGTACCTCCAAAGCGTTTATCAGGGCAATCAGACTTATATAAATTCCGACGGCTCGGTCAATATCAATGGCGGTCCTAAAGACGGGATGATTCGTACCGAACAGGATATGGAGTGGCTACAGGCTATGAGAAATGCCGGTTATGAATTTTATCCCAGCCAAAGTATTGGTAAAGCCAATTTATGGTATGGCGATTATATTTACGCTGATACTAACGGCGATGGAATTTATGGCAACGACTATGATAATGATTTCCAAAATTCTTCAAACCTGCCAAAATACAATTTCGGTTTTCAGACCTATGCATCATGGAAAAATTTCGATTTTTCAATGAACTGGACGGGTGCAGCCGGGTTTAAACTATATTGGTGCGAACTTGGAAAAAATTCGCCCACAACTTCCCTCGGATATGCAATACCCAAGTCGCTTTCAAGAGACCGTTATTTCTACGACTCGGATAACCCCAACGACCCGCGTACCAATCTGACTTCACAAACCCCGCGTATTAAGCATACTGCCGGAGGCGGACAAAATACCGTAGGAAGCAATTTGTGGCTAGAAAAAGGCGATTACCTGAAATTGAGGAACATTACCTTAGGATACAACCTCCCCGAAAATATACTGTCAAAAATGTATGCGCAAAACATTAGATTTTTTGTATCGGGCGAAAATCTGTTTATTATAACCAAATTTTCGGGAATGGACCCTGAAATGCGGACAGCATTTGGTTATGTAACTATGAGACAGTTTGCCTTTGGAGTTAATGTTACATTTTAAAATATATAAACAAATAAATTAATAAATAATAAATATATGAAAACCAAGAACATAAAAATTTTGATTAGCCATTGGGCTTTAGTGGGGATAATGTTATTCTCCTGTCAAAGTTGTAGTCCCGATTTGTTGGATACAGCGCCTTCTTACGCAGTGAGTTCGGGAAATATATGGTCTGCAGCATCACTCGCTGAACAGGCTGTTGTAGGCGTTTATCACCAGATAAAGGACGCTGACTACCGTATCATGGACACGTCCTATCCAATGTGGGATGTACTTTCAAGCATTTTGGATTATGATGCCAACTGGATTTGGTATTTGCAGCCATTAAATGGTTCTGCAACCCCTAGCGGCGGAATGTATCTCGATAAATGGAGACGATATTATGAGCTGATTCACAGGGCAAACGACGTCATAGCCAATATTGACAAGGTTCCCGACTTGAGCGATGCCCGCAAAGCGCAATATAAAGCGGAATGTAAAGCCCTTCGTGCTTACTATTACTATCGCATGAACATATTGTGGCGCGGAGTACCCCTTTATTTAGAACCTGTAAATGCTGCCGACTGTAACAGAGGACGTTCTACCATGCAGGAAGTCTGGGATGCTATTATTACCGATTTAACCGAGTGTATAGCCGAACCGACCATGCTAAACAAAATACCTGCAACCAGCGCAGACTACGGACGCGTACCCAAAGCATTCGTCTATTCGTTGCGCGGAAAGGTATATATGTGGTTAGAAGAATGGGAAAAAGCAGAACAGGATTTCAGGGCTATAACAACCATGGGATACTCTCTCTTTCCGGACTATGAAGCATTGTTTACGGAAGTCAACGAACGATGCGACGAATTTATTTTTTCAATTCAATGCATCAACAGTGTAGCAAACACAGCATATTCAAGCATGTGGGCACGTACGCTGGGTGCGCGCTATCTGTTAGCCGGAGGTTGGAACAATCACATACCCAATCCTGCATTTGTGGACAGTTACGAAGAAGCAGACGGGAAACCGTTTGATTGGGAAAATTATTTGCCCGGTTATTCGTCAATGACTCCACAACAGCGTTCCGTATTTTTTGTGCGCGATGATATGACAGAAGGGGAAATCACGACCATGACCAACCTCGGAGCAGATATGTCGCAATATATTTCCGGTGGTAACGAAGCGCGCATTAAGGCTGCTTATGCAAATCGCGACCCTCGACTCAACGTGAATATAATCACGCCATATTCGGAAATTCAGGGTGGAGCCGGCGGTAATGAATATATGTACACACTGCGTTGGCCATACCGAGGCTTTGACGATAGAGAACCTTTCGATATCAGAATGGATTCCTATTCTCTTTATCATTACTTGGTTCGCAAGTGGGTGCCAAAATCTTATGTCGAAATATTCATCAGAGAACATTCGGCAATAGATATTCCCTTACTGCGTTATGCCGATGTGCTGCTAAACCTGGCAGAATGTCTGAATGAACAGAATAAAACACCCGAAGCCATAGATATAGTCAACCAGATTAGAGGTAGGGCTGGCGCACAGTTATTGAACTCAAACGCTCATACAACGGTATCGGGACAAGCGAACATGCGCGAACGTATCCGCAATGAACGTTACTGGGAAATGCCCGTTGAAGAATACATTTTTTGGGACGAACTTCGATGGAATACATGGAAAGATAAAAAATTCTATGACGGAAACGGACTGTGGGGTATTGTAGGCACACGGTATCAGTACAGATGGGTTGGAGACCAGAATTGGGCTTGGCCAATTCCCGCCGCCGAAATGCAAATGAATCAAAATTTGGTTCAAAATGACGGTTGGAGGAATTAATAATTTGAACGATATTTATAGAAACCCGGCAGGGTTCAAGTTGTTGCCGGGTTTCTATTAATAATTATAAGTAAGTAAATAAATAAGTAAGTAAAATTTTAAATTTTAATATGAAAAAGTTAATAATTATTTTTTTAGCAATTTGTATAACGCTACCGATATTTGCACAGGGAAGGCGCATTATTGATATCCCAAACATAGAGGGTTATATTACTTTGAAATGCGATTTTCATATCCATACGGTTTTTTCCGATGGTTTGGTATGGCCCACGGTACGCGTTGATGAGGCTTATCGCGACGGACTTGATGCTATTTCTATAACTGATCACATCGAGTATCGTCCATATAGGAGCGACGTTGTTGCATCTCATAACCGCTCTTACGAAATAGCGCGAACTGCGGCTAATGCAAGAGGAATTATCCTCATCAGGGGTAGCGAGATAACCCGTGATATGCCTCCCGGACACCACAATGCCATCTTTATCACCGATGCAGACGAGTTGGACAAGCCTGATTATATGGACGTTTTTCGCGTTGCTAAAGCGCAAAATGCGTTCATTTTCTGGAATCATCCGGGCTGGACAGCACAACAACCCGATACTACCATGTGGTGGCCAGAACACACTCAACTGCTGGAACAGGGCATGATGCACGGCATTGAAGTGGTAAACTGGGAGTATTACCCGGAAGCGCATAGATGGTGTTTGGAAAAGAACCTGACCATGATAGGCAGTACAGATGTTCACCAGCCAATGCAAACACATTTTGATATGACTTCGTGGAAACACCGTACCATGACACTCGTATTTGCCCGAAGTGCTACCTCCGAAGGTATACGTGAGGCACTAAACGAAAGACGTACAGCCATATATCACAACGAGCACGTCATCGGCGAGGAAAAATATCTGAAAGCGCTATTAGATAATGCTTTAGAATGGAAAGTCGAGAAAACAAGCAAAAAAGAAGAAATGCGTGTTACCGTCACGAACAAATCCGACCTGCCATTCCGATTAAAAAAAGCCAACCATGACCCTCGTGTAGTTTATCTACGAAACACTGACCTGACGCCTTTTACCATAGCGCCAAAAGGCGCGCGAACTTTTACCGTCAGACTGCTGGAAGACATAACAGAAGGAGATGTCAATTTCATCGTTGAAAACTTTTTTGCCCAACCCAGTACGGGAATGAGGTACACATTAAAGATTTATGGTAATTGAATAACAGAAAGACCTCTCAGGTTTTTGAAGGCTTGGGAGGTTTTTATTCCCTGCATAACACAGATTTTTGATTTTTTTATATTTTTTATATTTTTTTGCAGAATAAAAATATAATAAGAATGGATGTTATTTTTTTTTGTATCTTTGCAAAAAAAAATGTCGAAGTTTTTAGAAAGTAAAAAATTAAAAAAATGCGTAGATTTAATGTAACCGGAATTTGTGTTCCACACATGCACTACATGGTGGATATAAGCCAGAAAATAGAAAAAATCTTTGAGATGGTTGACTACGGGTATTACTTCACCATCAATCGCGGTCGTCAGTATGGAAAAACAACGACGATAGGTAGGTTAAGAAAGCGGCTGCCTGCTGACTATATTTGTGCAAGTATCAGTTTTCAGGGTTCGACAGATAAAATGTTTTCTGACGAGGAAGGCTTTTGTAAGGGGTTATTAAGTAGAATATACAGGTCTATATTATCCGAACATAAAGAAGAAGCGAAATTTTGGCTTGATGAAAATGTGTCAGATTTAGATAAATTAGATCTTTTCATAACTGAACGATGTATCGACAAAAAAGTAGTCCTAATCATAGACGAAGTCGACAAAGCCTCTAACAACAATCTTTTTGTTGAATTTCTCGGAATGTTGAGAGAGAAATATTTGATGAGAAACGCCGGCGATGATTATACCTTTCATAG
>Ga0099364_10008635_pt1 | contig 14297 bp, 15 predicted proteins | sample TergutTh196P3_FD_73070 | JGI IMG/M metagenome (GOLD analysis project Ga0099364, IMG submission 73070) | Microcerotermes parvus P3 segment gut microbial communities from Pointe-Noire, Republic of the Congo - Th196 P3 | ecosystem: Host-associated > Arthropoda: Insects > Digestive system > Gut ... | reverse complement strand
GAACGTTATCATAGAAATACGCGGCGGCGGTGGTGGAGAAGAGGCTGCGCTGTTTGCTTACAATCTTTACCGGATGTACACGATGTATGCCGAATCCAAGCGTTGGAAATCGGATATTGCCAATTTAAACGAAACAGAGCTTGGCGGCATCAAAGAAGTCAGCTTCGTGATTGAGGGTGACGGCGCTTACTCGCGTTTTAAATTTGAAAGCGGCGTCCACCGAGTGCAGCGTGTGCCCGAGACTGAGGCATCCGGCCGCATCCACACGAGCACTGTGACGGTGGCTGTCCTTCCTGAGGTGGAGGAAGTTGAGTTCGCAATAAACCCAGTGGATTTGCATATTGACACGTTCCGCTCCAGCGGGGCCGGTGGTCAGCATGTCAACAAAACCGAGTCCGCTATACGCATTACGCATTTGCCGACCGGTACTGTGGTCGAGTGCCAAGATGAGCGCAGTCAGCATAAAAACCGGGACCGAGCGATGAAGATTCTTGCTTCACGGCTGGCTGAAGAAGAACGCCGCCGCCAGAACGAAGAGCGCGCAGCTGAACGGAAAAGCCAAGTCGGCACCGGGGACCGCTCGGAGAGAATCCGGACGTACAACTATCCGCAAGGCCGAGTCACTGACCACCGCATTGGCCTTACGCTATATAAAATAGAGCAAATACTCAACGGCGACTTGGATGAGGTGGTGGATGCACTGATTATGGCAGACAGGGCGCTGAAGCTTGAGCAAGTTGAGAGTTGAGATTTGAGAGTTGATTGACATATGAAAACAACTGTGATTAGAGGCAATGATTTATCATATGCGGTGGAAACGATACTTCGCGGAGGCCTTGTTGCCGTGCCGACCGAGACTGTTTATGGCCTTGCTGGGAATGGGCTTGATGCCTATGCCGTTGCTAGGATTTATGATGTCAAAGGCCGTCCGGCGGTTAAGCCGCTCAGCCTTCTTTTGCCGGGCTTGGAGGTCGCAGAAACGGTTTGCGAGATAATCCCGGAGTCGGCGCGTTTATTGGCAGAGGCGTTCTGGCCTGGGCCGCTGACACTGGTTCTGCCTCGCAGCGAAGCTGTGCCTGACATTGTGACTGCGGGCGGGGACACGATTGGCGTCAGGTGCCCGGATCATCCGAAAACGCTGGAGTTTCTTCGGTTGGCGGGCGTTCCTGCTGCTGCGCCTTCAGCAAATATTTCCAATAGTCCCAGCCCAAAGTGCGCGGAAGATGTGCTTGAGTACTTTGATGGAAAAATAGACTGCGTTATTGACGGTGGCATATGCGAGTTAGGGGTGGAATCAACTCTTGTGCTCCTTTCGTCGGAACCAGGGTTCTGCAAGATCCTCCGTCAAGGTGCATTAGCGGAGGGGGATATTCATCGGGTTCTGGGGCTTTAGCAGATTTTTTCGGAGTTTAGGAACTGTCAGGAGGTGTCCTATTCAGGTGGTATCCCAGGGCTGCGGATTTGACTCCGCTAATGCACGAGTACTGCGGTGGAAACATGCTTTGTTGGCCAAAACTTGTGTGCAGGCTACGTCAAATCCGCATCTCTGGGATACCCACTGAACGGCAATCTGTGTGCATACCTCCACAATTGCACCCCGTCTGTACTGTAACCAAAATTTCATTGACAATAATTTAGAAATGCCATAAACTTATAAATGGCAATAGCTTTTTATGCTATTATATAATATGAAATAATGCAGTATTCAATCGCAATCCTTAGAATGAAGAAAAGTGATAACTTTAGAGTATTCGCAGAAAGGAATGGACTATTTATATGCAAGCTAAAACTTATGAGGGATATTTTGAAAAAGGACGTTTTTACGTTTCAGGAGTAGCTGTGCGCATTCCGGAGCAACAGCGAGCATTAATAACCTTATTAGATGAAGTGCAAAGCGTTGAAGATAATGCTGATGCCTTAGCAACTTGGAGAGAGGTAAAGCGTATGATTGTAGAGTCCGCATATGAGAATGATTTATTAACGGCTGATGTCTTTTGCAGAGACAAAGGTAGCCGAAGTATTTTGGCTTTTGAAGGTGGTGAATTTGCACAATGACATATGCCCTTGACACAAATATCGTAATTCATTTGATTATTGGATCTACTGCTGTGTCAGCACGCTTTGAAGAATGTTTGTTGGAAGGCAATAAGATTGCTATTTCACCATATGTTGACTTTGAGGTGCGACGTGGACTTAGGTATAAAAACGCTACGGCAAAAGAGCGGGTTTATGAGCGATTGTGCAGCAATTGGGAGATAGGAGAAATGAGGCGGTCAGTGTGGCTACGAGCGGTTAATATATATTGCGACCTTAGGCATAAGGGGTTCACCGTTGGTGATGCAGACATTTTGATTGCAGCTTACTGCATCGAAAACCAGTATGTTCTTGTCACTAATAATGTAAATGACTATAAGGATATCTTAGGTTTGCAACTTGTTGACTGGGTAATATAGAAGTTAGCAATATTTACCCGAGCATACGTCACATAACAAGCGGTTTAGCGAAATGGCGGTCGGAGTGGAAACCAAAAGTCTTCTGCGCCCCTCACCCTCTGTGATAGCTCAGGTCATAACGCTCCCCATCCGCCACTTCGCCAAGCCGCCGGGCGTTATGCGATATATACCTTACTGCGGTGGAATATTGAAATTGGTTTTTAAGATATCATTATAATGCAATTTATATTAGGTGGTGTATAATATGTATTTTGCATTGAAAAGTATAGGCAAAGACAATGAAGAAAAAATAAATAATTTGACTTCGTTATCAGATAAATGGCAGTTAATTGATAGAATAGCGAACAATGACGGCTATAATGGTATTCAATTTTCAAATCCGTTTTATGGTATTCCTATTGATAATCTGCCGAGGTATATAAAAAATTTTAGACTCGCTTATCATTTAGATTATACCGCAGATTTTTCTCAAGACGGTGAAGTTGAAAAGTACAATTACATAATAGAAAAAGGGTTGCATTGTGCTGTGGAAAACCGGATGGAGGATGTTTCGCTTCACCCTCCCATTGCGTGGCACAAAGACCATCACCGCAGAGATGAGTTCCAAGCGATATTTTCCAGCATTATTGAAACTTGGTTGCCTAGATTTGATAGTGAGGGCATCACTTTATCTGTTGAAAGTCATGTTGGGGGTAATGTTTTTTTGCATAACAGCTTGGAAAAATTTGCGGAGTTTATTATGCAATACCCAAAATTGGGTGCGTTAATTGACATTTCGCATAATTTTAATGACGGGCTTATTATATCCGATATAATCAAGATTATTAATAATTTGAAAATTACAGGATTGCATTTAAGTGATGCTATATCCAGTGCAGAAGTCGGAAAAGGTACGCATCTTCCTGTTGGCAATGGTGAAATTAATTTTTCGGATTTCTTAAGGCATTTTGTTAATTGCGATATTTACGGGGCATTGGAAATTAGGGCAACGAGTGAAATTATCAACGAAAGTTTGTTAAAACTTAAAGCGTGCTTCGGCCTTGCATTATAAGCACTTTCTACATTCAGGTATACATCGCATAACATGCAGCTTAGCGAAATGGCGGTCGATGTGTAGACCAGAAGCTATCTGCTCCCCTTGACCGCTGGTGATAGCTCATGATTTGACGCCCCCAATCCGCCACTTCGCCAAGCTGCTGGACGTTATCTGCCATTCACCCTGCTGCGGTGGAGATTTGTTTACAACGCTTTGACCGAAGACTAGAATTATCAAAAAGCAGATTGTATATGTTATCTTTGTCAAACCCTAAAAACATTCTGATGCCGATTTGTATCAACAGGCTGCCCACTTGGGCAGCCAAAATTTATTTCAGTTTTCTGCAACCTTTTGCCAGTGTCAAAAGTATTATAGGTGAAAAGCTGATCAGCAAGCCAAGCCGTGCAGACCATTTTTCCGGAGGTGAGACTATTCTGAAAAGTGCAAACGATACCGCATTTGTGGAAAAGTACTCCGACATGGTTTACAAATTAGCCCTATCGAGGGTGCGAGACCCACATTCCGCTGCGGATGTATTCCAGGAGGTATTTTATAGATACTTCAAAAATCGCCCCGTCTTTTCATCAGATGAACACGAAAAAGCATGGCTTATCCGGGTAACCATAAACTGCTCTAAAAGCCTGCTTGGCTCATTCTGGAACAAGCACACTGTAGCACTCGACGAAACGGTTTCAGCGAAGCAACACGAAGTCAATGATGTATTTGACGAAGTAATGCGACTGCCGAAGAAACTTAGGACAATCATATTCTTGTACTACTATGAGGAACTAAAGGTTGCGGAAATAGCAAGAGTTATGAGCATGAGGGAAAACACTGTAAAATCGCACCTATTCAGGGCGCGGAATCTACTTAAAGAAAGGCTGACTGATTATGAATTTTGATAATGAATATAAACAAACGATGAAAGCGATAGTTGTTCCCGGAAACCTGAAAGCAAGCACAGTAATGCTTGCGAGTGAAAAGAAACCGATAACAGGGATTCCAACAAATCGACCCCGTAGGCGGCATCTTGCCGTCGCCGTTGCCGCCGTGCTGGTCTTTGCGCTGTCAATAACCGCATTTGCGTATGGCGAGGAAATATGGCAGTTCATGTTCGGACGCTCTAATGCCGAAGTGGTGAAAAGCATAAACCACGCAGGAAGCATCAACGGCATAGACGGTCTTGGCGAGAATCGCGGGGGCGTGGGTTTCGAGATTGTGAACCGAAGCGCTAACACCACAGGCGTCATCGACGATATTGGCACGGGCGAGGTTATCGACGACGGTTTTTTTGTTGACGACGGCTTAACGAGGTTTACCGTCAGCAACAGCACCTTATTCGACACCTACGAGGAAGCCCAGGCAATCGCTCCGTTTGAAATCAGCGTTCCCGGATATTTGCCGCCAAACGCATCACTCAATGGCATTCGCGTTACACGATTCCCAAACGGGGAGTACGCCTATGAAACGCATATTTCATATAATCTTGACTTAGGGGTGGACGGTCGTGGCGGCATTACGCTGAACGAGTATTATGTAGGTCCCGATGCTTACATCAACTTGGCGACGGAATACTCCATCGAAAAAACGGCTGTTGGCAAAGCAGAAGCGGCATTTGTATGCGAAATCTCCACAGGCAATCAATGGCTGTACTGGATAAAGGATGACGTTTTGTTTGTTATCAGTGGCAACAGTGCTGTGATTAGCTCCGAGATCTTGCAAAGAATAGCTGAATCATTGTAGCACCGGAAGAATGACAGAGCGTAATGTGAAGATAACGGATTACGTCCGGGTAAACGGCAGATAACAAGCGGTTTAGCGAAATGGCGGTAGGGGTGGAAATCGAAACCCGGTTGCACCCCTTGACCGCTTATGGTATTCTAAGGTGCGGCGCACCCCATCCGCCACTTCGCCAAGCCGCCGGGCGTTAAGCAAAAGCCGCGCAGCGGATTTTGCTTAACTGTCGGGTATACGCCATGCCGCTCCGACGGCGCAAGCGCCGCCTCCGCGCCACGGCGTATACCCGCCGCAGCGTTATCGGCAATTCACCCTACTGCGGTGCGTGTTTATTGACAATGCCCTTGAAAATGCTTGCATTAATCAAAAAGCAGACTATCAATAATAATTACTGCACACACGACACGAATATACTAAAGCAATCAGGCTATCCATGCGACAACTGGTTGCTTTCTGTATACTTTCCGCGCTTGTTTGCAAAGTATGCTGCTATATGTGCAAACTATTCCGATTCTGTTGCTATTCAAAACAATCTCTGTATAATTATTCTTATCGGGTAAAGTAAAACGAATTTAGGAGACGATTTTGTTACGTATTAAACTTCTCGTTAGTGAGGCTCGTCGTGATTCGATTGAGCAAGAGCTTGTTTCAAAAGGCTTTGTGATAGATGAAGACGCCGACTTGATACTTTCTGAAAAAGGCCTGTTTGCAGAATACTTGATTGTAAGGTGCGGACTGAATAATGAGCGTGTCCGCATTGGGGTGGATGAAGTCGTTTTTGTAGAGAGTTTCGGGCATGATATTTTCATTCATACATCTCAGGGTAAGTTCAAAACGAATGAGCGTCTTTATCAACTGGAAAGGCTGTTAGACCCCGAACAATTTCTGCGTATCAGTAATTCGGTTATTATAGCGATGAATAAGGTTAAGCGGATAAATCCTACGCTGTTTTCAAAATTTATTTTAACCATGTCAAACGGTCAATCTGTTGATGTAAGCCGCAGCTACTCCGGCATATTTAAAGACCGTTTGGGGATTTAGAGGGGTCAATTATGAGTTTAAATCATTTGAATCAGTATTTTGGATTACAGTTTGGCCTTATTGCCGCGATGGCTGTCGTCATCGCTACCGTTGCAACGGGCGTGTATTGGTTTATTTATAAGCACAAAATAAACAAACGTCTTCTTGTGCTTGACCAAACTTTGCGGTCGTGCAGATTAATACCGCCGTGGGCATTTTACATCATTACTATTTTTGTTCTTTTTATTGCCATTGCGGGACTGGCCGCCTACATGGTGCTTACTCCCGGCTCCGGTGCGGACAGGATACCCGCAGAATACAGAGGCGGAATATATGAGTTCCAAGCATATCGCCCAAGTCAAATGACAGGCTCCCGCAGCCATTTTTCCATTTATGAGAATGCGGAATTCACGAAAACGGTTCAGCAGCACGGCGATATTCGATTCACTATTTTCATAAGAGAAGAAGCCTTTAGCCATTTCCACCCGTCATTTATCATCTATGCTGAATACACAGGAGATAAAGATATACTATATTACGGGGAAAGAGGATTGTTTATCACACCGGATGGCACGGAGCTAAGCGGCATGGGTGCGTCTGGGTCAAGCAGAGAGTATGAGGGTTATATTTGCGTTATCGGCACATCCGATAAGCGGGTCAGCTTTGAGCTTACCATTGCATTATATGATTCTGAGGTCGACAGTAGCGACAGGGAAGTGTACATAGCAAATATAACTAAAGATCTGCTCTTTTATTCCACAACAAGAGAAACGGTAACTATTGAAATGCCGAATCAATGATAAATCGAATATGGAGAAGTTAAGCATAATATGGAGATAAATGCAGCCCGGCCGGATAAACTGCCGAGAACAAGCGGCTTAGCGAAATGGCGGTCGGTGTGGAAACCGGAAGTCTTCTGCTCCCTTTGAACATTTCTGATAGTTCAAGTCATGACGCACCCAATCCGCCACTTCGCCAAGCCGCCGGGCGTTATGCGACATATGCCCTACTTCTGCGGAATATTGAGAGAAATTATTCTGATATTTTACGATGCAGATAGTTAATGGTATAAAATAATGATTTCTAATAACGACAAACTTTAACACCGTGCCGCTGTTTCGTCGCGGTGTTGTGCAGTATCGCCCTTATTGATATCTTTGCTCATCTAAAAAATATTCATCATGGCGCAATATTCCTAAAGAGATTGCGTCTATATGAGTAGAATGATATTTTAGGCCTCTGCCGGAAGGGGTGCGGTAAAATGCAAGACGCACAAATCGTAGAGCTATACTGGAACAGAGATGAACGCGCCATTTCAGAGAGCGATGTCCACTATGGTGCGTATTGCCGGCGTATAGCAACAAATATACTTACAAACCGCGAGGATGCCGAAGAAGCTGTCAACGATACATGGTATCGGACATGGGAAAACGTGCCACCGCAAAGGCCGGCCTCACTTTCCTCGTTCTTCGGGCGGATAGTGCGCAATCTGTCAATCAGCCGTTATCGAGCGAATCGCGCGCAGAAGCGGCACAGCGGGATAACAGCTTTATTATCCGAGCTTGACGACTGTGTTGCTTCAAATGTGTCCACAACACAAGCGTTTGAAGGAAAACTGCTTGCCGAAACAATTGACCGCTGGCTCACGAGTCTTCCGGCAGACGACCGCATATTGTTTCTCCGGCGATACTGGTTCGGCGACGCCGTCAATGCCCTCGCGAAAGAGTGTGGCATTACGCACAACCAAATGGCACAGCGTATGCTGCGGTTGCGAAAAGCTTTGAAATCAGTATTGGAACAGGAGGGGTTTGACGTATGAACAGCGAGAAAATATATGACGCACTCACAGATGTGCGCGAAGAGTTTATTGAGGAGGCAATGGAGCGAAAACTGAGGAAAAGCCCGCGACGCAACTTGGTTGTCCGTTGGTATGCGGTCGCAGCTTCGCTCATGATTGTCGTGGGGATAGGCAGCTATATATTCATGAATATCGGCGGGAACTCCGGTGCGCCGTCCGTACCGGGAGCAAGTACAGTCGGCGGCGGGCGCGATAGCGGCAGCACTACATTCATGTCATATGCGGGGCCTGTATTCACTCTTTCGGTTTTGGGCGATGCAGACGGCATAACCGCTTCGAGGGATATTACTTTTGATTTTGGCGGTTTCGGGCTAACGGGGACGGATGAAAACGCGCATTTCAGCGACGTCACTGTTACCGACAGCTATATTCTTACCAACGATACAGGGAGCGGCAAATCTGTGGAAATACTATATCCTTTCGCGGGTAGTTTCATTGATTTGCATAGACTGCGCCCGGTCATTACAGCGGGGGAGAACGCGCTTGACGCTAAGTTGACCGCAGGGCCTTACAGCGGCGGGTTTAGCGGCATAGAGGGCATTGAGGACGAAAGGGTGAATCTCAATCAAATCAATTCTTGGGAGGATTATTTTGCGCTGTTGTCAGACGGGGAGTATCTGAGGCACACGCTGGGGGAGCGGACCCCGCTCGACCAGACCGTCATCGTTTACAGGTTTTCAAACGCGCGGGGCAACCATGATGAATCGGTAGCCCCGACTCTTGCGGCTAGTTTTGATCTTGACTATGAACGTACCAGGGTTCTGACCTACCTTTTTAACGGTGCGAGCTTTGATTACGAAAACGGGTCTATGCGGCGGAGTTTCTTCGTTCCCAGGGATGGCTTTCCGGAGTACGGACGCAGTTATTATATGATTGTGGTTGGCGACGATATATCCAATCTGACAGTTCAGGGATATGAGAACGGCGGGTGCTACGAGGGGGACGAGGTAGACCATGTTTCGGTTGATGTGACGCGGAGCGAAACCGTCCTCGGCGATGTTTTCGCGCTTCTGCTGGACGAGTTCATGGATGTGCATTCAGGCAGAAGATATACCGGATTTGATTATTACGGCTCAGATCTTGATATGGCGATGCTATACAGGGCTTCTGCTGAGCTCTTCCTCAGTCATGGGGCAACTTCATACAGCCCCGCATTCAGATATCACACGGGGGAGATGACCGACATATTTTATGAGACGCTCGTCATGGGCAGGCTGTTCTACCTGGGCGCCGAAATAGATATCCCGGCAGACGGGAGCGTAACTATCAACGCGGTTATGGTCAAGCAGGGGAGTTTTGACTTCTTCGGTTCGGGTTCGGAAAATACGGGCGTATGTGGATATGACATGCTGACGAGGGCAGGCTCAAACCTGCCTTTTAGCGGCATGACCGCCGGACTTGCAAGCTTTGAGGGGATAGAGATAGTAAAGCAAAACTTTGGTTTCGACCCCGAAAAAGGGATAATGACCGTAATCCTTGATCTTGATCAGCCTCATTATTATTTGGAAGTGCGCGGTTTGGAGCCTGGCGAATAGCATATGTTTAAAAGGCTAATGAGAATTGTTTACAACCGGGCATACATCGCGTAACAAGCGGCTTGAGCGAAAGGTCACCGATAAAGTGAAAATCTTTAGTAGATATACACTGTTACCCATGCGGCAATTATCGTACAAACCAGCCTCAGTATAGCCAATGTCCATCAGTCGGATTTTGGCAGATAGGATCGAAACGCCGTAAAACTGCTCAAAGCTTAACCTCTTTATTTTTTTATTTGAAAAAACAAACACGGCAGGGTGTTGCCGTGTTATAATCATGTGAATGAGAGTCGTGACCGAGCTTGCTCGGGCATGACCGGATGAACGTAGATCAGAGCGGAGCTATAATGGGTATAATATGGATAATCATTAACATCGTCTGGGAGCGTGTCCGATTATGAAACTTGACCGATTGATAGGCATACTGACCGTTCTGCTACAGAACGACAGAGTGACCGCGCCGTACTTGGCTGAGAAGTTTGAAGTCAATCGCCGCACCATCGGCAGGGATATTGACGCGCTCTGCCAAGCGGGTATTCCCATCGTTACCCATCAAGGAACAGGCGGGGGCATTTCAATAGCAGAAGGCTTCAAGCTGGACAAAAGCGTTCTGACCACTGACGAACTCGCCGGGATTATCGCCGCGCTCAAAGGCATAGGCAGCGTTTCGTCACAGACAAACATCGAGCGTACATTGGACAAGCTTCAAGCAAACACCAATGCGGTTGTTTCCCTGCGAGAGCCTGTGATTATCGACCTTGCCTCGTATTACAAGGGTCAGCTTACAGAGAAGATAGAAACCATAAAACGCGCCGTACTCGAAAGGCAGCTTATAGAGTTCGATTATTACTATGAGAAAGGCGAAACCCGCCGCACCATCGAGCCGTACTTTGTGATATTCCAATGGTCGTCGTGGTATGTGTTCGGTTTTTGCTTAGAGCGTCTTGATTGGCGAATATTCAAGCTGCTGCGTTTGTGGAATTTAAGCATACTTGACGAAACCTTTACGGCACGCGAGATACCGCCTGAAAAACGTGATTTCCACATCATGTATGACGGCGATATAAAAGTTGTCGCATTGTTCGACCCTTCGGTCAAGTATCGGCTGATAGAAACCTACGGTCTCAATTGCTTTACCGAAACCGACGATGGGCTTCGCTTTGAAATGGATTTTTCCGACCGCGATTACCTGATAAGCTGGATGCTTGGGTTCAAGGACAAGGTTATCGTATTAGAACCGCCGGATATTGCGGAGGAACTGCAAGCCGCCGCAAAAAATATTTTATCCCGCTACAAACAAACATGACACACTGTTGTCGTGGTTGGTGCGATATGTTAAAAGATGAGCGGGACATATCATTGAAACTGAGGAAATAACAGGAGGACGCCAATTATGCAAGAGTACGCAAACAAAACCGCTCTGATTGAAGAAATCAGAAAGACAGCAGGGCTATTCATAAAGGAGTTTGACGATGTAGCTGATGCCGACAAAGACCTCCGCTTTGAAGGTGTTGACCGAACGCCGGGGGAAATCATCGCGTATCAACTCGGATGGATGTGTTTGATTCGCGGTTGGGACATGGATGAGGTTAGCGGCAAAAAGGTTATCACGCCCGCTCCGGGGTATAAATGGAATCAAATGGGCGAACTCTATCAGGGATTTTATGATAACTACAAGGATGAGCCGTTTTTCCGACTAAAAGAGCTATTCATTGCCGATCTTGATTCCTTTATCGCATGGCTTGGAAGTTTCGGTGACGATGAACTGTTCAAACCCGGTGGCCGGAAATGGGCTGCTTCCACACCGTCAAACTGGCCGATATGGAAATGGGTACACATCAACACCGTAGCACCGTTCAAGTCTTTCCGAAGCAAAATCCGCAAGTGGAAGAAACTGCGGACAGACGCGAGGTAGAGGTGCTGATATGCCTATTGACTACAAAAAAAACCGAAAAACACCTCTATCAACCAAAAACCACTCCGGCTGTCATAGACGTGCCGGAGATGGTGTTCATCATGGTGGACGGCAAGGGCAATCCGAACACGAGCGAGGAATATAAATCTGCCATCGAAATACTCTGGAGACAATGGCGAAAGTTGTCTATATTCTTAACACATGGAGAGGTTCAATTTGGAATTTATACAAGCGAAAACCATTGTCACTCGCACAAAAAGACCTGCCGAATGGTTTGGTGCAGATTACACTATGAACCTTTATCGTGGCTGTTCCCACGGCTGTATCTATTGTGACAGCAGGAGCGATTGCTATCGGGAGCGCAATTTTGATACGGTTAAAGTGAAGGAAGATGCTTTGCGAATTGTCCGGGACGATTTGCGCCGCAAAGTGAAAAAAGGCATTATTGTAACAGGGGCAATGAGTGACCCCTATAACCATTTGGAAGAAAATTTGTGTTTGACACGAAACGCATTGGAGTTGATTAACGCTTATGAATTTGGTGTTGCAATTTCTACAAAAAGCACCTTAATCACACGGGACATAGATATTTTACAAGATATAAAATCACATTCACCTGTAATAGTTAAAATCACAATTACTTGTTCTGATGACAATCTTGCCTCAAAGATTGAACCCCGTGTATCGCTGCCAAGTCAGCGATTTGCGGCACTTGAAACACTTGCGAACGCTGGAATTTTTTGTGGTGTTTTGGCAATGCCAATTTTACCTTTTCTGTGCGATACAGAAGATAACATTTTAGGTATCATTACACAGGCAAAAAAAGCGGGAGCAAAATTTATTTTTCCAAGAGTTGGTATGACCTTGCGTTCAGGTTGCCGTGAATACTATTACGGAAAACTGGATGAGCTTTTCCCGCAGATACGGCAGAAGTATGTGCAAAAATACGGGGATCGTTATAATTGCCAAAGCCCAAAGGCAAAAAAACTATGGAGTTTATTCACAAGTCAATGTGAGCAGCACGAGTTGCTTTACGATATGAGGGCTATTACGAGAATGTATAAGCAGGGCTATGAAAATACTCAACTTAGTTTTTTCTAATAAGAGCGCACAAATTCTTTTACAAAATATAATTCTTTCATTAAAGGTTCGCTAAAGGTTGAGCGTTTATGATAACCCTTGTAAGGTACGCCACATAATGCGGCGAGGTACCGCGCCTGCACAATGGATGCCTGCAAAATATTATAAGGAGAAGTTACCATGAACGAAAAAATCAAAACTGCCTTTAGCGGCAAAAAAGCCGGAATCGTAAGCATTACCTTGTGCGCAGTGCTGATACTGACTGCCGGCACCCTGACGGTACTCGCTGCAACCAATGAGAGGTTTCTCCCGTTCTTCAATCTTTCAAGCGAAGAGGTCAGAGGTTTGTCGGTCCGCAGCGATGACAACGGAACCTCATACTCTACCGACGGCGGCGAGACATGGAGCGATACCGCGCCCGAAGGCGTAGCTTACACCGAAGTAACAACCGAGGACGGAGATTCTTTTGAAGCTACAATCACGATTGATGCCGAAGGATTAGACAGCGAAGTTTTTGAGACCTATCTCGCGGCTCGTCCGGCGTCGGCGCTCCCATTCGATTTCAGCGGTCTCTGGGAGGAAGATGTTGAACGCCGCCTCTCATCGGAAGGCTTTGAATACCTACATATGCTGCGTGTCGATATTGAAAATGACACACTTTATCATTCGCTCGACGGCGGAGAAACCTGGATAGAAGGGCTTCCCGAGGGCATGACCCGCGAGGGCGCGGACGAATATACCCTCTCGTTTGACTCAGAGGACGGAAGCGTCAGCTTCAGGCATTCGGTCACGATTGACGACTAAAGATGATTAAAGGGGGGAACGTCGCTTAGGCGTTCCCACTTTAGTGTTAAGGCGGGGGTTTATGCGTATATTAATTGTTGAGGACGAAAAGTATATTGCCGAGGCTGTCGAGCAGGTGCTGAAGAAAAATAACTTCAGCGTCGATTTGGCTTTTGACGGGGAATACGGCTTGGACTGCGCTTTGTCCGGTATTTACGACATAATTATTCTTGACGTCATGCTGCCAAAAATGGACGGACTGCAAATCCTCAAGGAAATCAGGGCACAGGGTATCAAAACTCCTGTCCTCTTGCTGACGGCGCGTGGGCAAGTCGAAGACAAAGTGCAGGGGTTAGACCTCGGTGCCGACGATTATTTGGCAAAGCCTTTCAACAAGGACGAACTCTTGGCAAGGCTCCGCGCGCTTTCCCGGCGTCAGCCCGAGCTGATCCCGGACGGGGTTTTGCGATGCAGAAGCCTGGAACTGAACCCAAACACGCTAATCACCCGTTGTTCCGATGCAGAAGTCAAGTTGTCGCTAAAGGAAGCGCAAATCCTTGAACTCCTAATTCGTAATCACGGTTTGACACTCTCCAAAGAAACCATAATCGAAAAAGTCTGGGGCTATGAATCCGATGCTGATGACTGCCATGTAGAAACGCATATATCCCTCTTGCGGAAGAAACTTGCGGGGCTGACATGCGAGGTTTCGATACGAACCATAAGAGGCGCGGGGTATACTTTACAATTGACAATTGACAATTGACAACTCAAGTTTCGCAGTAGTCAAACTGCACAAATAACGCTAAATTTCTTATGTAAGGCTCCGAGGAAACGAAGCCTCACCGTTCGGCACCTCGCCCACCCCGTCAACTGCGCA
>Ga0099364_10008634_pt1 | contig 14299 bp, 11 predicted proteins | sample TergutTh196P3_FD_73070 | JGI IMG/M metagenome (GOLD analysis project Ga0099364, IMG submission 73070) | Microcerotermes parvus P3 segment gut microbial communities from Pointe-Noire, Republic of the Congo - Th196 P3 | ecosystem: Host-associated > Arthropoda: Insects > Digestive system > Gut ... | reverse complement strand
ACGGTTTTTTCAAAAAAACGCCTAAAAAAGCGTTGTTTTTATGCAAAAAATGGGGCTTTTTTGGGGGGTCATGTTACACTTGGGCTAAGCCATCTACGCGATGGTCAAGTATTCCTGCGGTCTGCTGATGGGCAGATACAATTTCTAAGCCATCTACGCGATGGTCAAGTGACTGTGAATGGCAATTGCTTAATACTCGATTTTCTAAGCCATCTACGCGATGGTCAAGACTGCCACAGGGCAGGTGATTCAGCTAAGAACTTTCTAAGCCATCTACGCGATGGTCAAGGCGGTAAAGGGTGAGCCGCATCATATGGTGCTTTTCTAAGCCATCTACGCGATGGTCAAGATCCGGTCAATATTTCCCCAAATGTTCACCAATTTCTAAGCCATCTACGCGATGGTCAAGGTAGACAGGGAATCGGGACAGATTCTGGACGTTTTCTAAGCCATCTACGCGATGGTCAAGAAGTACGCAAGGATGGATGCAGGTTCAATCTATTTCTAAGCCATCTACGCGATGGTCAAGCAAACCCATCCTGGGAAGTTGCAGCTGCATATTTTCTAAGCCATCTACGCGATGGTCAAGACCGTCAAATGCTGTATGCAAGCTTGCCACTATTTCTAAGCCATCTACGCGATGGTCAAGCAATCAACGGCTGGTGAGCCGTTGGCCAACTGTTTCTAAGCCATCTACGCGATGGTCAAGTAATGTGTGCAGATATTGCGATCTTGTCGCAATTTCTAAGCCATCTACGCGATGGTCAAGGGTCAGGTCTGGGTGATGCGGAATGGCAGTCTTTTCTAAGCCATCTACGCGATGGTCAAGATAAATCGGATATCGTGCAAAATATCCCATACTTTCTAAGCCATCTACGCGATGGTCAAGCTTTTCACGTTGAAGCGCACTCTTTCTCTGGTTTTCTAAGCCATCTACGCGATGGTCAAGGGCTTTTCTAGCCAGATTTCCGGATTTCCCATTTTCTAAGCCATCTACGCGATGGTCAAGTTCGAGCGAGTGAACGCTCTTCTTGCGGCAAATTTCTAAGCCATCTACGCGATGGTCAAGACATTGGCCGGGTGCATGTGCTGCCTGCCGTTTTTCTAAGCCATCTACGCGATGGTCAAGGAATTCAGCAGACGGGCAGCTGCACGAAACAATTTCTAAGCCATCTACGCGATGGTCAAGAAATCCCCCGACGCATAGAGCAGTCTTGTCAGTTTCTAAGCCATCTACGCGATGGTCAAGATCTCAGAGCGACGCTGACATCATCTGCCGTTTTTCTAAGCCATCTACGCGATGGTCAAGTCAACAATCCACGGCCAGGATCCTTTCATGTGTTTCTAAGCCATCTACGCGATGGTCAAGCTGAAGACACTTCATTGTCCTGGCACCCGTCTTTTCTAAGCCATCTACGCGATGGTCAAGGACTGACCACGCAACGAGACCGCAGAGCGCCCTTTCTAAGCAATCTACGCGATGGTCAAGGCACCCTGGAACCGTCCTGACAATCTGAAACTTTTCTAAGCCATCTACGCGATGGTCAAGATGAAGCAGAGAATAGAAGCAAATGACATCCATTTCTAAGCCATCTACGCGATGGTCAAGAAGGTGTTAGATGAAGGTCCTCTAGGAATAGATTTCTAAGCCATCTACGCGATGGTCAAGTTCAGGCAGAAAGTCACCTCTGTCAGGATCAGTTTCTAAGCCATCTACGCGATGGTCAAGCAAGCCGTCTTTCAAAACCGTCTCCTAATTCATTTCTAAGCCATCTACGCGATGGTCAAGTGGACGAATTCTACCCGGCATACCTGCATCATTTTCTAAGCCATCTACGCGATGGTCAAGTTAATGAGTTGAAGACAGAGCTGGCCGGATACTTTCTAAGCCATCTACGCGATGGTCAAGAAGAACCTGTTTCAATAATCATCGGCTCTCTATTTCTAAGCCATCTACGCGATGGTCAAGACATCCGCGCTCTCTCATGGTGCAGTCAGTTTATTTCTAAGCCATCTACGCGATGGTCAAGATTGACTGCGTAAGTATCGTAATATTCCTCATTTTCTAAGCCATCTACGCGATGGTCAAGTGGAGTTATTGCAAAATAGTTTATGCAATATCATAAGTTTACATCAAAATTGGGTCTCAAACCTTCGTTTTTTTTGAGGTTTGTAACAGGTTGATTTATAATGCATTTTGAGGCCGGCTGAAAACGAAGGTAAAAGAAGTGTTTGAACTAAGGAGATGTACTGTTAATAGCCTGAAATGCATCTGATTTTGTGTGTTGATTGAAATTCTGTTTTTTTATGCAGTTTTTCCAGGGGTCGAGTTTAACGAAGATTTGTAGAAGAATTTCGAAAGAATATTTTTCCCTGGTTTGGTCAGGCAGGGTGTCCGGTCCTGACTTCTCGCGAGGAGGAGAAGTTGTGAGTAGGCTGCTATCGCACAGCAAATCCAAAAATGAGTTCATATGTTGCAGGCAGCAGACCATCGCTATCGCGAAAGCTTTCATAGCGCTCTTTTGCTTTTTCCCAGGTATTTTTACCCATCATTGAGCGGCGTCTGTCTGAGCCGACCTGGTTTGCACCTATGCCACGTACGCTTGCTAAAAAAGAGTTGAAGTCTTCAAACCGGGTTGTGCGTGTTTCATTCAGAATCCGAACATTTTTAAAGCCGGTTTTTTTCAAAGCCAGTTCAATCTCCCTTGGCGACGAAAACGGGCGCACATGACGGTGTGCGTCAACATCAGAAAAAGCAGCATCGAGTTCAATTAACGTACCTGGCCCCAGTGTTGCAAAAAGTAAAATACCATCGTCTTTCAGTGTGCGATAGAGTTCAATATAGACATCAGGTGTTTTACACCACTGAAGGGCCAGGCTGCTCCAGATAAAATCAAACTGGCTGCTTCTAAAAGGGAGTTGTTCCAGATCGGCCAAGACGATATCAATTTGTCTGTTTTCCGCCAATTTGAGCATTTCAATGGAAAGATCGCAGCCCGTCAGATGGCAACGGGGCCACCTCTCTTTAAGAAGTCCTGATCCATAGCCTGTTCCACAGCCGCCATCCAGTACCGAGGCTGGTTCCGGTAACTGAGGGGCAGCGACACACAGAAACCGTGCCAGATCGTCGCAGACTGCGTGCTGGAAATGCGCGAGCTGGTCGTAATTGTGCGCTGCACGGTCAAAAGCAGCACTGATCCGGTTCTTGTCAGGAGCGTGCATCAAGAAAATCCGCTATGACTTTTGCGCTTTGTCTGGTATCGGAAAGAAAGGGCGCATGTGATGCGTCCGGAAAAACAACGAGCTGGGACTTCTGGATATGCCTGTTTAGCCATTGGGCGGCAGATAGTGGCATAAGCGTGTCATGGGCTCCATGAATCAGCAGGGTTGGCTGCCGAATGTTCGGTACGATCGGGCGAAGATCGGTATGCTTTAGCAGATCAAGCCCGGATTCGAGAGAGGGTACAGGAGCCGATGTTACTTCGGAGAGTTTTTTGGCGATTTCACGTGCGTTGACGTCATTCTGGTTAAAGATCGTGATAAAGCGCCTTAAAGTTGCTGCCGGATCAACCCGGATGCCGGAACCCATTTTATCTATCATGTTGATCGCGATCCCGCTTGGCCAGTCCGTTCGTGTTATGAAATTGGGTGTTGCTCCAATCAGGATCAGTTTTTTGACGTGCTCGGGATATGTTGAAGCGGCAAGCATGGCAAGTATTGCGCCCAGAGACCAGCCACACAGTATTACGGGTGGAGAAAGGTCAGCCATCAGGTCATCAAGCAGTTGTGTAACCGAATAATGTACCACGGGTTCCTGCGCTGGCGTATAGCCTGGCAGTGGTTGCACAAGCAGCTCAAAATCGGGCGAGAGCGGCGTTCGCAACTGCTCAACAAGACCATCCCAGACCTGTGGTCCCATGCCCCAGCCGTGCCAGAAAACAATTGTACTCATCAAATTCTCGCAAGAAGCCCCTGTCCTTCAGGGGTAGTTGACCGTAAAGCTTTCAACGCTTCAATCAGAAGGTCTATATGCCCTGTATTATGCACGGCAGACAGAGAAATACGCAAGCGTGCACTGCCTTTTGGGACAGTTGGCGGGCGAATTGCAGGTACAAGGATATTTTTTTGCGCAAGTTTTAGGGATATTTCCAGAGTTTTTGTGTTTTCGCCAACAATGATCGGCTGAATTGGGCCTGGAGAAGGCAGTGGGCTTAATTCGGTATGCGACAGTCCAGAGCGGAGTCGTTCAATCAAAGAAAACAGCTGACTGCGCAAGTGTGAGCCTGCCTCAATGAGTTCAATACTCTTAATGAGGGTTGCTGCGATAATGGGGCTTGGAGCTGTTGTGTAGATATAGGATCTTGCTCTTTGCATAATCAGCTCGATGACGTCTTTTTGGCCAGCAGCAAAGGCGCCGGATACGCCTGCGGCTTTACCGAGTGTGCCGACATAGATGATTCGCGGGTGGAGTCCCAGCCCGAAATGAGCGTGTGTGCCTCTGCCATTCTCACCCATGACGCCAAAGCCGTGTGCATCATCAATTAAAAGCCATGCATCGTATTTTTTAGCCAGGTCAAGCAGTTCGGGAAGAGGGGCGAGAACGCCATCCATGCTGAAAACAGCATCGGTGATGATGAGTTTTGTTTTGGCCCTGCTTTTTTTCAGCAGTGTTGCAAGATGCTCAATATCAACATGGCGATAGCGGACATTGCCAGCCCGCGAGAGGATAACGGCATCAATAAGAGATGCGTGATTGAGCCGGTCCGAAAAAGCAGCATCTTCGCGGCCGATGAGGGCTGTTATGACTCCGAGATTGGCCATGTAGCCCGTACTGAAGAGGAGTGCTCTTTCGGCTCCTACAAAATCAGCAAGTTTTGTTTCGAGCTTCTCATGAATCTGCATATGACCTGTAATCATGTGAGAACTTCCCGTCCCAACTCCCCATGTGAAGGCTGCCTGGGCAGCAGCTTCGGCCAAAATGGGGCTGGAAGCCAGCCCCAGATAGTCGTTACTGGCAAAAGAAAGCATTTTTTTGCCATCAACATCAGCATAAATGGAACTGGCAGAACCGATGATGCGACGTTCTCGCAACAGGTTCTGATTTTTCAGGTTCAGAAGATTTTGTTTTGCTGTATTTATGGGCATCTGAAAAAAACTGCTTTAGCGAAGAATTCGTTCATCAAGAAGAGGCTGCTTGTCCTGATAGAGTTTTACCAGGGTAGAAGCACGTGTGCCGTAGTTGGGAAGGTCAATGCGGACGGAAGAGAGTGCTTTTTCCATGTCCATCTGCAATCCGGTATTCGGGAGCTTGGAGTCAGGTGCGGGTGTTGTACAGGCGAGCATGTCAAAGTAGGCTTCGCATGGAGCACCCTGGCCGAGCAGACTTGCAAATTGCGCGCGGGTCCGCAAGACTTTTGGCCAGGGATCATCTAAAAGTGCGTTGGAAAGTCCGTAAACTCCCGGGGGGAGTGGCTTGCCGTTTGATGCGTGACCATATCCGCAATTGGAAAACCAGATCAGTGTACAGCCTTTGCCGACCGAGAGATTGAACCCATTGAATTTATGTGCATCTTTTCTGATGCGGGCAATATATTCTTCGGGGGTCAGGTCGGATTCCAGGAAGTTGCTGACGAGTTTTCCGCGGGTTGTTTCTCTGGGTTTCTGAAACCGGGGTGCGCGAAAGTTTGTCACGGCTGCAAAACGGTTGCGTGTATAGTCATGGTCATTTTTTCTGACCCCCATCCAAGTTCCTCCGGCTTCCAGGTCACGTCCGGCATAAATGTCCGGAAAGTCTTTCCACCACTGGGCAGGGGCTGACTGACGATCATAAAATTCGTCGCGATTGGCTGCTACGACCAAGGGTACTGAGGGCACTATCTGCCAGGCAAAAACAATGAGACACATATCTGTTACCAGTAAAATGTCCAGGATCAGCGGCTGATGTGTCCTGGCTCGTAGGGCAATGAATCTGCGAACAACTTTGGGCCATGAACCGCGCCCAGATGAAGTGCAGTTGAAGTTATGTTTTCTTTTTCGATAACTGTCAGGCAATCGATCCTTTGTTCATCACGTCTGGCAATCCGGATGACTGTACCTGCAGAGCTTTGAGGGAAGTGAGGGTTAAAAATGTTGCTTCCAGGACGGATGTCTGCAAGTTGAGCCGGACTGAAATTTTCAGTCAGCGCGTGCATGCGCTGCATCTGCTGTTTTTGTGGATTGGAATGCGCAATGGTTCCGCGTCCGGGAAAACAGCCTTTTGTCCAGTTCAGGCCGTTTACTTCTTCCATATTGAGTGCCCGAGGTAAAAACCGGTCCTGCGTAGTTGCATATATTTGTGGGATACCTGCTTCAATATCGCCCAGTTCCCAGTCTTCGTCTGTTGTATTCATTAAAGAGTCAAGAGACAGTTCTTTTGCGTTTTCATTCGGTGTAATCAGCAGATACCGGGGACTGCCAAATGCGTTACTGACTCTGATGATCTCGCCGGTTTCGTTTTCTGCCCTGGCGTAAAGTGTTTCAGGCATTTCTCCGAAAATCGTTGATACCGCTTCAGTCGCTTTTTTGCCTCCTGTTCCAACAATTGAAAATTTCTCACTTTCATTGGTTATCTGTACTTTTGAGCGGAGGACATAAATCATGAGACGTTTTATGATTTCGACAACGACATCGCGAGCAACCATAAGCATGACGTCACTTTGTCTTTTCCAGACGAGTGCTGTTGCCAGAAGAAGTCCATGAGACGTCAGATAGCCGGCAAAACGCGCACTGTCAGGCCTCAGACTGATGATGTCATTACTCAGTTGCCGGTGGGCAAAGTCAATCGCATCCTGGCCGGATAGTCGGATGAGTCCGAACTGCAGTAAATCGGACTTAAGTCCACTTTCAAGTTGTAAAATCGTGCGCATTTTTTACTATGGGTTTTTGAAAAGAAGACTGTTTTATTCGAAATTGGTGTTTGAAGTCTGAAAAAGTCTGTCATACCCATTATATAGAGGTTTGAATTTTTTTGCAGAAGTTGCCTCAAAATTGACTTGAAACCGGATGTTTATGCGTTCTATCCAAACTTTCAGAATGAGACAGAGGCCATCCACAACATTTTGTCTGTACATTTTTTATTATTTTTCAGTAGTTTGTGACCTATTTCTTTATAAAAGGCCACCACTAAGCTGCCTACACGGTGGTAAACCTGGACGCAATCACGATACGGGATGGAGTCAATTTCTAAACCGTCTGCACGGCGGTAAACACAACGCAGGCGGTACCGGAGCGTTTTATTTCTTTCTAAACCGCCTGCACGGCGGTAAACTCGTACAGCCTGCGATAATCTGAATCGGTGATTTTCTAAACCGCCTGCACGGCGGTAAACTGATTACATCGCCTGCGTTCCAGCCCCCGATCTTTCTAAACCGCCTGCACGGCGGTAAACCAGCCTTTTAGACTGCGGGTCCATTTCCACACTTTCTAAACCGCCTGCACGGCGGTAAACCTGGTATTACACGGCTGTCCTGCTTGTGATATTTTCTAAACCGCCTGCACGGCGGTAAACGATGCAGAACACCTGTTCCCCTATGTCAATCGTTTCTAAACCGCCTGCACGGCGGTAAACATCAGCACGGCTGGCGCATGGTGACACCATAGTTTCTAAACCGCCTGCACGGCGGTAAACAGTTGCGCGTTGGCTTTATCAATCGCCTTTTCTTTCTAAACCGCCTGCACGGCGGTAAACGAAAGCGACCGGATGCATCGGGTGGCGAAGGATTTCTAAACCGCCTGCACGGCGGTAAACTAGAGATTTTTCACAAAAAACTGTTTGATATCATAAGGTTGTGATGAAATCCTTCGTTGAAGCTTCATTTTTTTCATGATTTGTACCGTTTTGATTTTAAACTCCTTTTTTACACACGGATTGAATGAAGGTAAAAAGAAGGTCGAGTGCTTCTTCGTTCTGGCAACATTCGATCAGAGCGTTCCTGAAATCACCCTGATTATCGCCTCGCTTCGCACTGGTAAAAGCCAAAGGCATAACGTAGGCATCTTTGATCAGGTCAGCAATATCAAAAACGAGTGCCCCACGTCGAGTTTTGCCGTGCAGAATGGGGAAAGAAAAGCTAATGCCAAGCCCGCATAAAGCAACTGCGGCATAACCATAAGCAATATAATTCCCATGATCAAGAAATCTGTTAGCCGTTTCCGCAAACGAAGTATTTTTATTTTCACCTTCGCGACGTGAAAACTCAACGTGAAATCCTTGTGCCAAAAGACCATACAGTGCTTTAGCCCATCTGGCTTCAGCAAGTAGCATGTTTTGAGTGTTCTGTGCAGATTGGATTTCGCGGATAGAATTTTCCATGAGTGTCTCAGGAATAACGATTCCGCGTTTTACTAAATCGGGATTATCTTTCCAGCTTTGCGCCGCCAATCGCTTTCTGGCCAAAAGCAACTGGCGTCCCATGTCGAGACGCTGGCTATCATCAAACCACATCTTAACCCATGCCTGCATATATTCAGTTGGTCGATATTCACTCTGAGGAGCAAGGAATGCAATATCCAGCGCACCAAAGAGCGGAGAGCCACCTGAGCCGCAAAATCCGACAACAACATTCGATTCAGCAAGTCTGCGCATTGCGGCATCAGTTATAGAAGAGCCTTTGCCAAGTAAAAGGAAAGCTGTATTGCGTTCCGGGATATTGAAATAGCGTTCAATATTACCGCTATCTTGTGTCAGATAAACAATACGATCGTCCTTCAGGATTACGCGGACATGCTCAAGATAAAACACATTTGCGCGCTTTGAGAGCATAACAGCCCGTGGCTTGACTCGGGAGCGTGAGTTTTTTCCAGCACTCATGGCAAATCCGGTAATGAAAAGGGTCTGTCAGTGACCGCGAATCCGTAACTGTTCGGGTGACAGTTGGCGGCAGGTGCCTCACCGGTCTTACGCTGAATAATTAACGTAAAAGATTGTGATGTGCTTTTGCTTCGCAGCATAAAATAATCCATCTGCTCATTTTTTGCAGTTTGAAGCCGTCGCTGTCGCAATTGCCCATGTTCATCACCCAGTTTGCGGTCCGTTTTTTCTGTTGGGATGCGATACCGTGTAAAACTTGTCCAGGTTCCAGAAAAGTCATCCGGCACTTGAATAGGTGCACCAAAGCGAGTGTAATCTCGCATCCAAGGTTGGGGACTCAACTTTTCCCTCAGCATGACAAGCTCTTCGTAAGAACTGGCAAACACGCGCAAACGCTTCTTTCCGTTAGGTATAGCCAGAGCAAATGTTTTCGGGCGAGTCTTGAAAACCGGGTGGAGAATCGAAAGCAGCCTGCCACGCAGAACTGTAGATGGCAATCCTATCTCTTCCTGCGCCCCTGTCAGATCAATATTCATATACCAGTTTGGCCTCATCAGTCGCTCCCTGAAAAAACACCGCCACGGATAATGCATGCAAGCAAAAACATGCCCTCATTTGAATCAGGGTCAAGCGTATCCATGCCCAGCATAATATTGAAGCCTGAGTATTTCCCTTCGCGGAAAAACTCCTGTGCATCAAGATTGGCACCGTTAGGCTCAACAGCAATTGGCAGTCCGCGTTCACTATAGGCCGGATACCAGGTGTCGATTGTGCGCAGTGCGTTGCCGACTTTTTGATCTCGCAAGGCTGCCTGACCCATTTCGCGTATTTCACGAGTTGCACGTTCATCAGTAAAAGATGTATCACCGACAAAGTATAGAGATCGGGCAAATCCTCTTTCTGTGCCCTCCAAATAGTTTTGAGAGGGGAACACTTCAACGGGACCTCTGACACCAAGATTGACATTGGCAGTAATCTCCAGCCTTGAACCTGGCTCTCCACGCAATCCATTCGCAATTATTTCAGCAATTTTTCTTTCATTTTCTGAATAATTGCCAAATGTATTCAGCGAAATATCCAGTGCGTTAAACTCCCCAATCTTTTCTTTTCCGTTAAAAACCGCTACCAGAACTGATTCCGCAATAGCGCGATTACGCCACAAAAAACGACCATTAGTAATATTGCGAGCGTAGCGAGCAGCTATTTCTTCCAGTCCTTTGCTGTTTTTCGCTTTTTCGATAAAAGTTTTGAAACTGTTTCTTAATTGCCGGACATTTTCAAGTGGTTCACCTTGACTTGGAGCACAGGCAAAAAGAGCATTATCAAGGTTGATGAAGCGCAGTTCAAAACGCACTTGCAAGTCTGTAGCATTCGGTTCCAATTTAGCTGAATCAGTAACTTGGATATTCGAAGGGCTTGTACGAGGCGCGCTACTGGGACTCGCAGAACTGGGGGCACTTTTGCTGGCGACATTCTGAGTTCCACGAATACCGTGTCGAATGACTTTGAGCGGAGATGTTCTTCCACCCTCAAACATATTGTAAAAAAGAGCGTCATTTATAACAATGCAGCGTTGGAAAGAAAGTACGCCAGGAAGTTTTTTTAATTTTGTTGTCATGATTTTTCCTTATGTTTCAGTTACAAATAAATAAGTCATTGAGATTGCAGGATGCGGTAAACATTGTTTTGGGTATCCCACTGTGGTCGCCAGACAAGCTGATGTAGACTGGCGTCATTATTTTTAAAACTGTGCACGGATCGATATTGCACCAGTCCGACAAGTGGTTCGACAAATGCGTGGGAATAAGCTTCTCTGGCACCGCTACGGTTTTCAAAAGGTGTAATACAGGCATAGCCAAGGCATGTAGCAGACAGCCAGGCATTTCCAGCTTCGGCTGCCAGACGCCCATCTTTGCCGAGATGCTCTATCATGAGTTCTGCCTGGTTTCTATCATCCCGAGGTTCAAGCAAATCTTTTCTGTCCATCACAAAATATCCCGAACGAATACACTTGATTGCTTCTTCAAGTTCAGAATGTTCGGTCGGCTGTCCATGACTTAAGATTTGACCGCCAGAGAACCGCCCGTTATAAAGAAAATTTTCTGCTTCTTCGACTGACAGTTGACCGTCTGTTTCAATGACAAGACTTAGCAGCATATGGGCATTAGCAACAGGTTGCAGAGAAAGAGAAAGGCTGTTCTTGGCATAATCTCTCCTTGTCCTTCCAAAAGTAAAAGAAGCTGCTCGACGTTGTTGCGGATAAAAACGACCAAATGAGTTACGCATTTGGTCAGTAACGTTTCTTGAGTTCATTACAAAAAACTGACCCAAGGGTGTCGTTTTATGGTGCACTAGCACGATGCCACTGACGGTGTTGCCTTCACCTTCTTTTCGCGCAAGCGCATGAGCAAAAAGAAAAGACGTCAGGACAGGAGGCCCTCCAATCAGGAAAGAAGTGTTAAACATATTGGCTGTTTGCACACGAATCTGTGGAATAACAAAGTAGTTCATTGCGGGACCTTTCTAGCCAAAATATTTCGCAGGATGGCAACAAGATGGCTGCGCGCAGGAGCATCAAGCCGCAGCATATCCTCTTCTTCGCGTTCTCTTTTTATAACGGCTCTTCGCATACGTTCTACGATAAAAGATGCCATATCATGTGGCCAGTTCCCTTCTTTGCGTAACTCCGGAATAATCAGTCCTCGGATTGTGTTGGGAACGGTACGTGACAGCCATTTATCCGGCTTTGATCGTTCTTCATCCGACAAAGTCTTCAACTCGGGAATCTGATGTAAATTTTCACTGAGAGCATCATAAGCTTCATCTCCCATATCAAGGATAATTTTGCAAATCTTTTCCATGTATGCCTCGTCTTCTTCACGTTTTTGTGCTCCGGTCGTAAGTCTGCTTTTTATTTTTGCGAACCCACTGTCTTTATCATGCGGTTTTTCCAACAAATACTGAACCTTTTTAAGAAAAAGGAAGTATTCGAACAGTTCAGAGCGCAAATTGCCAAAACGGTTAAAATCAATAGTGATACCGTGGCGGTAAATATAAAAGACTCTACGCTGAGAAGCGGACAAAGGTTGTGGTCCCTGAACAAAAATCGGGGAGTGCATGCTGCTAGAGATAAGCCTGCCGATATTTTGAGTATTTGCTCCGCCAATGCCAAACCGCGCTTGCCGGATTCGTCTGAGTTGACGTGACGTATTGCTGTCCCTGGCTTTTTTTGCATCATCAGATGTTTTTGCATTATGAAGCGAAACAAGACCTGTTTGATTGTGGGTCAGGTAATGGCAGAGACCGTTTGATGTGGTGGGTGTAACAGCAACATAACCGCGTTCAGCATCAGGGTGGGGAATTAGTAACTGGCGTAAGCGGGAGTCAACAGATTCAATTCCAAAAGCATAGGCGTTTTCAATAGCATCTTCCATTGCATGAAGAATGGTTCTTCTTTCTTCTTCTGTTGCCTCATGAGCAAAATTTTCATTAGCAATAACGCCGTAGATTTGGCTCACAACCCCGGAACTTGCAGCACCGCCTTTTGCATAATCCAGTTCGAGTTGTACTCCCGTACCCGCGAGCGTCCTGGCTGAGACATAAGGCAAATTGAGCGCAACTTCTTTTGCAATACGAATGCCGGCTGCATTGGCATTCGAGTTTACTGTTTTTACATTGAAATGCACCAATGCACCCACGACATTACGATAGGTATCCAAGTCGTTTTTTTTCCATTTTTTTTCACTCGCAGATTTTTTTGTGGCTGCCTGGGCAGCAGCTTCTATTTCATCTTCTTCCATTTTTACTCCTTTTCTATTTGTTAGAAAAATGCAGATTAATTCGATTTTTTCTGCTACAAGAGCTCTAAGCGTTTGATTTAACAGGGGCAGCTTTTTAAATCCCTCATAAATCAGCGACTCTTTAAGAGCAACGAATCAGACGTTTAAAAATATTGTTTTTTTAAGGCTTGCACACTTGGGAGGTATACATTTAGGATATTTTTATACCTTCTGCAGGAACCGGATCTTTCTGTACACGCCTAAAACCAAAAGCATCGTGATATTCAAATTTGTCATTTTTTTCATACACCCCCAATTCGGCATAAATACCCGAGTCAGGCGTGATTCCTCTTTCGTTGCACAGATCACTCATCTCATCGAAAGTAAGGCCAAGCCAAGCATTCTCGGGAGAAGGCTTTGGAACTATCTCCTCATGTTCGTTATCCCATATGTACTTGCCATCGCGGAGTTTTTTTTGCTCGAAACGCCAATCGTTATCATCATCGTCCTTTTTCTTGCGCCACATCTGTTTTTTTGAAGTTGTTGATCGTAAAGGAGTGGCATCATATGGAGCATTTGTCAAAATAATGCATGGTGCAGGGTCTTGCGAAAAACAGCCTTCTTTTCCATCCTTGTTGCCGAAAAAAGGACTGATTGCATCGTGGATGACGTCATCGTCCCATTTTGCAAGTTGACATTCAACAATGTCAAAACGAAGGCGCGCTGTTACAGCAAGCCGTCCATCAACCCAGGGAAGAAGCTTCAGCAGATCATGATATAGGTGACTGCTTTTGCCCGCAGTGCGTTTTTCGTAACCAGGCCAGACAAATGCCAGACTGTTTTTTGCTCCTTTTTCCATATTCCTGCAATGCCGGGCATTGAATTGCATGAACCGTATGTTGGGGTGTGTTACAGGAATAAGACGGTGTCGATTTATTCGACCAGACCCCTGAACCAGCGATTGGGCACTTGAAGGGTCAAACACGCCCCAGTCAAAATCGTGGTCACGGCCTATTTCTTCTACAGGCGTGGCAACCACAATAAAAGGAATATCATTAAACTCACTGTTTTCAACAATCGAGCAGATTTCACTGTCTTCCTCAATGTTTTGATTGCCATTCGCCCTGGAGAGCAGGGTGTCTAATCGCCATTCTTTATAAAACCTGGCAATCAAAAAATCATTTGCGTGGTAACAAGCTACTCTCGCATGAGGCATCTCTTTTGCCAGATAATGTGCCAAATCAACGGCTGTTACGATATTCGCAACACGTACAAGCCCGAAAGAAACGTGTTTGACGTTCCCTTTAAAAGTCCATTTGTGATCTTCATGTAATGTGGAAACCGCTGCTTTTACCGATTCCATCCAGTTTTTATATGTTTTTTCTCGAACAGGCTGAATTTCCGCAAGGCGAAAGACCGGTTTTTTAACAATACTTTCGGCAATCTCTTTAAGACGCTCTGCATAAATTTCATCAAAATTATTCTCTGACGAATCAATCGGTCCACCAACAGGCTGAAGATCGTCATCTATAAAGGCCCGAATAAAACGAATAGGTGGGCCGGTCTTTTCTCTGTTCGCACTTTCCAATGCGTTAAGCATGGCAATTCCGGACCGATACGCCACATCAATCGCAAGGGCAACAGGCCTTGATAGTGTTGCCGACGAACAGAT
>Ga0099364_10008633_pt1 | contig 14300 bp, 10 predicted proteins | sample TergutTh196P3_FD_73070 | JGI IMG/M metagenome (GOLD analysis project Ga0099364, IMG submission 73070) | Microcerotermes parvus P3 segment gut microbial communities from Pointe-Noire, Republic of the Congo - Th196 P3 | ecosystem: Host-associated > Arthropoda: Insects > Digestive system > Gut ... | reverse complement strand
AAAAATGGTAATCCCAAATTCCACGCAATTCGCTCAGCACTTAGCGTTTTGCCACATCCTGGAGCTCCATGCAGAAGTATTTTTTTCTTTGGCGACAAATTGTACCTGCCAAGCCGTTCTTTTGCAGCGTACTCCCGTTCAATCGATTGAAGACGTTTTTCCGCTTCGGAAGGTAGGATCATATGATGCCTGAGAAGTTCTCGTGGCACAAATGAAACAAGTTGCGAGTTGTCCCGCTTGCTTGTTGGCAAACTTGTAAACCCGGCGCCGTTATCATTGGTGTGTTTCTCACCGTAAACGCTAAATCTCGGTTTCTCGGTGGCGCTTATATGTTCGAGCGAATCGGCGAGTTTTATGTGGCCGAGTTCTCTCTCATCGTTTATAATTGTTTTTGCTATTTTTTTTAGAGAGACAATGTCTTCGGAAAAAATTCCCTTGAATAGCCTCTTCATTAATTCTGCTTTCATAGTGTCGCTACTCCTATTCGAAAGATTAACGAAATATCGAATTATTGTAATTCATCAGGATCGCCATAATGGATAACAGGCGAATATACTACAATAATCTCGTTTACAAAGGTGCATCATTAAGTATGGTTTTTTTTGCCTATTTGCATGGTGTTGTTCAGCTTTTAGCTCCCGATATCGGTTTTATTTCATTACTATCGTCCGGTTCGTCGAAAACTTCCATAATGTCGCTCGTGTCGCATTTTAGAGCAGAACATATTTTGAGGAGAACCTCTGTGGTCACAGTTTCTCCATTTGTAAGCTTGGATACAGTGGAACGGCTGATATTAGCCATGCGACACAGGTCGCCTTTTTTGAGTTTACGATCAACAAGAATTTTGAACAGCTTTCCGTATCTAATCTGCATATCACAACAACCCCCACGAGAATACTGAATTAACCCGTATTTAGAATTGTATCATAAAGGCAACATATAGCAAGAAATTATTTCGCCGTACACATAAATTATTTCGCCGTACACATAAATATTTTCTTAAACGACCTAATATTGAGCCATTATAATTCAGCATGATAGTTGTTATACCTGAGAGCGAAAAGATTTGCAGGTTAGTGTGTAGGATTTTTGTAGCTATGCAAGGCGTCAAAACGCAGTATGGATTGGACGATTTTTTTACATTGTATTGCTCCCGAACAATGATAACAAAATAACAGAATCTCGACAAATTCTTCTTGTGATTGTCTTTTCGCTCCCAGGTATGGTTCAGAAAAAGTACAGAATTATGTGATAATATGGTACGTACTATGGTGCGAATTGCTGATATGGGCCACTGAGAGGGGCAGCCAATGGGACTGTCAAGGAGGGCTAACCGAATAGGACTGTCAAAAAGGGCTTGCCAAACGGGATTGTAAAGGGGGGCTGACAAGGATGAACATACAGATACTGGTGGTTGAGGACGATGAACATATTCTGAATGCTACGAAGGCGTTCTTGCAGAACGAGGGATTTTTGGTTGATATTTGCTCAGATGGGGATCTTGCCCTTGAGATGTTCTATGAGAAGAATTACCACCTTGTTATTCTGGACATAATGTTGCCAGGCACAAACGGGCAGGAACTCCTGAAAACCTTTCGCACAGTCAGCAACGCGCCAGTTCTGATGATGACGGCGCTTACAGACGATGCTGACCAGCTCGCGGCTTTTAATAACGAGGCGGACGACTATGTCACAAAACCGTTTTCCATGCAGATACTAGTAAAGCGGGTAGAGGCCCTCCTAAGAAGGAGCGGGGCGTTGCAAAAAGAGTTTAGGGCAGGCAAATTGGCGTTAAACACCGAAAGTTATAAAGTGCTGTATGACGGGGCAGAATTATCGTTGACCCTGCGTGAGTTTGAAATACTCTTGTTGTTGGTGCAAAACAGAGGAAAGGTTGTTTCTCACGAAAACCTTATCTCAAAAGTGTGGGGTTATGACTATGATGGCGACGAAGGAATAGTCCACACCCATATTAAGAACCTTCGGTCAAAACTCCCTGACAATATTATAAAGACAGTCAGGGGGATTGGCTACAGCATGGAAGCTGTGGGTTGATGAATTGTGAGTGGATGTTATTTTACTATTACGTGCGGGCGTAGTCTGCCGTATTATTTTTCGTCGTCTTTCTTTTGCGACAAAAGGGCAATGAGAATAACGATAGGTACAATACCCGTGCTGACAGTAACAGGTATGGATAACGATTCTGGATTAAGTACCCCACTGACTATTTGAATTACTGTTGAAATAGCTGAAACAACTAAGCAAATTGCTAAAATTTTTTTTGTTTTTGACAATGTTGCCCACTCCCTTCTCTAATGTATACTTGCCTATCTTTATTAGCGTTTCAAAGTAAAACAAGTCTTTAAATTCTTTGTCTAACGCATTGCATAGAATAAGCACCAGTTTAGCGTATTAACAACACTTTCTGACAACTCCTCTGCACGTTTGTCTACCATAAACTTATCAAGTAACCCTACGACAACCCCACGTCTTACAGTTAGACAAGGCTTTTATTATTTGGAATGCTTTTTTCATGGTGTAATTGTACAATTTACTTATAGTATTGTCAATATTGTTGGTATTCAACTCAGATATATTGTGATTATTTGTGAGTATTCAACACAGACTATTGTGATTATTCAATAAGATCTATTGTGCTATTATACAAAATATATTAAAACATTTTTCATAATAGTGTGAACTGTAGCCAGAAAACATTGATACAGTTGAGTATTCGAAAACATCGAATAATCGATACGATTGGAAAGAACGCATAGTCAAAGCGATTGGAAAGAACTTGACAAGTTGTGGCGTATTCAGCAAAAGTACAGATTGATGTGTTAACATATGCTAAAAGCTATTATGATTTCTTAGTTATGTTCGTAAGGAAGGAAGAAAGGCATGGGCGCAATGATGAGCAAGGGCGAAAAAGGGAAACAGCCTAGCCAGGCTTGGAACCGGGTTTTGGGCCGAGCTTGGAATAGGATTGGGAGCAGGATTTTTACTAAGGTTTTTTTGTATACGCTTACGTTTTTGGCGGTTGCCATTACTGTGGCTGCATTGGTATTTGCGCAGCAGTTCAGGAGTTTTTACGATAGCAGCCGGATACAGCAACTAAGCTTTTCTTTTGGCCCGCTAGTGGATTTATTACAGGGGAAGGACAGGGGGGAAATAGCGGTTGCCGCTGAAGAATTCCATGAAAAAAACCAGAGCTTCTCATTTTCGGTAGAGACGCTCGAAGGAGAAGCGCTGTATAGGACGTTTTCATTTGACGATGATGTCATTGAACGGGATTTTATCCGAAGGCCAGCGCATTACGAGCGAATGGAAGAAAGGGTAAGGCTTTCGCGCCCCGCGCCAATGGATGGAGTCATGCAAGGAGGCATGCAAGGTGATATGCAAGGTGGTATGCAAGGTGCCATGCAAGGCGGCAGGGTAGCCGCTTCATTTTTCGTTGCCGACATAGGAATGCTTTCCCACAACGCGGGCGGCGAAGAGACGGCAATGTATATAATGACGCTGGCGCAGCCTGATGTCCGCTTGAGGGTTATGCAGCCAGTAACGGATTCCGCGGCTGTTGATTCATTGATGTACAAAATCGTTCTTGCCGCGTCAATAATGCTTGTTGCGTGCGTTGCAGGGGCGTTGCTCTTCGCCAGGGGAATTACAAACCCAATAAAGAGGCTTGCCGCAGACACGAGAAAGATGGCAAACCTTGAGCCTGTGGCGCTACCGGCGCAGAGGATGGACGAGGTTGGGCAGTTGACAAGCGATGTTCACAACATGTACGAAAAATTGAAGACTACGATATCGGAGCTTGAGCGCGAAATAGCGCTGGAAAGGGAGATGGAAGAGAATCAAAGGTATTTCTTCTCAGCGGCTTCACACGAGCTAAAGACCCCAATAGCCGCGACATCGGCTGTTCTTGAGGGTATGATAGCTGGCATAGGGGAGTACAGGGACCACCCTCGGTACCTGCGTGAATGCTTGAACATGATGACAGCGCAGGGCAGGATTATTTCGGAGATACTGGAGATTGTCAAATTATCCGGCAACAACATGTTTTTGAACGTTCAGCCGATCAAACTGTCGAACGCCGTTAATTCAATGATGGCGGAGTATCGTGTTTTGGCCAACAAAAAAGGCCAAGCCATTATGGTGGACATACCAGAGGACGCAGTATGCCTGACGGATGTGGCAATGCTCCGCAGGGCGTTGTCAAATATTATAATGAACGCGATACAAAACTCACCCGATGGCGGCGAAATACGTATATGGAGCGAAAGCTCGAGCAGGGGCAATGGGGATAGCATCTGTGAAGGCGATAGCGCGGGTGCAGGTACAGGAAAAATGGACGATGGAGCCGAGGGCGATAGCGCGGGTGCAGGTACAGGAAAAATGGACGATGGAGCCGAGGGGGATAGCGCGGATGCGGGCAGGGGCAAAGGGGATGGCATATGTGAAGGCGACAACGAGGACGCGAGTACAGGAAAAATGGAAGATGGCACTGAGGGCGATAGCGCGGGCGTGAGTAGGGGCAAAGGGAATGTCATGTGTGAAGGTGATGGAGCGGACGTGAGCAGTGGCAATGGATATGGCACCTGTAAAGGCGACAACGAGGCCGCGAGTACAGGCAAAATGGATGATGGTGCCGAGGGCAATAGCAGAGGGGTTATATGCCTGAATATTTTAAATACTGATTCGAATATTGTTGGCGCGGACTGGGAAAAAGTGTTCGAACCGTTCTACCGGGCTGATAAAGCTAGAAGCCGCAGTGTAGGAAGAAGCGGTCTGGGGCTTGCTATTGTCAAGAAAATCTTGGATAGCCTAAAGGTGCCGTTTTCGCTAAGCAATGTTGGAAGTGACGTAATTTTCAAGATGGAGCTAAAAACCTAATGCAGGGGCATAACATCTGCCCGTCAGCATCTGCTCGCAAGCGGCAGGCATTCATCTGTAAGCATCTGCCCGCAAGTGGCAGGCATTCCCCCGTAGGCATATGTCCGTAGGCATCTGCACGTCGAAATCTGTCCGCAAGCGGCAGGCATTCGCCCGTAGGCATATGCCCGCAAGCGGCAGGCATTCGCCTGTAGGTATATGCCCGCAAGCGGGAGGCATTCGCCTGTAGGCATATGCCCGTAGGCATCTGGCTGTCCACCCCCGCAAGCACTTTGCCTCCGCCCGCCCGCAAGCGGCTGGCCCGCAATAGTCATAAAGTTTAATAGTTTGTTCGTTTATTCTTCAGAGAAAATACAGATTGTGCCGCTATCATGAAAGCATATGTTAGCCAAAGAGTGCAACAAAAGGGAGGAAGAGGGTTATGAAAGGGTATATGAAAGGGTTTAAAGGGAGCATAATGAAGAGAAATCTAAACAAAACCACGAAAAGTGTAATAGCAATGCTCTGTGCCGCCGTGATGCTGTTGTCTGCCGCCGGATGCGGGCAACCGAGCAACGGGCAGGGTGGCATCTCAACACAGGGGGCTACGGGCCAGTCGGCTAATCTCTCGGAAATGGATTTTAGCGGTGGGCCTTCTGGCGAAATCACAGTGTCGTGCTACGACGCTATGACATACAAGAATTTTTTAGAAATGGCGGCACAGTCATTTGAGGAAAAATACCCGGGGACAAAGGTTAATGTAGAGACAATTGGTGCAATGCCGGATATAAGGACGGGCGGGGGAGCCGGTGCCCGGATGGCAGCGATTCAGATGGACGACGACGCCCAGGCTAGATCCGACTACGTAAACAAGATCAATACCGAGCTTATGAGCGGCGGGGGTGCGGACGTTTTGGCAATTGACGTGTTGCCGTTTTACAAATATGCTGACAAAGGCCAGCTGGTCGACCTTCAAGCGTACATTGACGCCGACCCTGGATTTAACAAGGGCGATTACCGTATGAATGTCGTCGAAGCAATGAAATACAAGGGCGGGCAGTACACAGTGCCGCTGGACTATACGTTTAACTATTTCGCATATGACAGCTCCTTGCTGAACGAACAGGAGCAGTTAAACCTGACATCTGAAGAAACGTTTGCTTATGAACGGCTTATAGATGTTGCGTCAGAAGCGTTTGACCGGGTTAATGGAAGTTCGGCGGAACCAATAAGAATGTTTGGGGCGACGGCATATTCGGCGAACGTAAGAAATAATTTTACGGGATCAAGCCTCTTCTCAGAGATGTTTTTGCAGGACTATGAGAAGTACATCGACATGGAAAATAAAAAAGTGAACTTTCAGGATGGGCAGTTCGAAAGGCTTTTGGAAGCGGTAAAGGAGTATGACGAAAAGGGTTACCTGAGACCGACTGCCGATACCGGCAGGACAATGGATTATACAAGTTTTGAGCGGCTCAGGGATGAGAGGTTCTTTTACAAATCCAAAATGAACACTTCTTTGTTAACAGCGGCACTTCAAAGCACGGGGGCTATGTTGATGGTTTCGTTTGGGGGCAACATGAACAGCGGCAATGAGGAAGACGACATCATACTGGGGGCGGCGGTAAACAGCGACGGGAAAGCGGCGTTTGGTTATGGTCAAGCTTATAGTATGAACAACAATTCGAAGAATAAGATGCTGGCTTGGGCATTTATAAAGTATTTGCTCAGCGAGGATATGCAAAAGACGGTTCAGCTGTCGAGGACAAGCGTGCCTGTGAATAAAGTGGCTATGGAGGAAATGGCGAAATACAACATTTCGGGGCAAATGTTTGGACAGTCTGGGCGGGGCGGCATGCCGGGGTTCGCCGGGGCACAAGCCGGGGGCGGCGCCAGAGTTGAAGGGTCTGTCGAGTTTTCGGCTGATGAGGGGGGCGAGTCAGGTGGAAATGGCCAAAGCCAACCAGGCACAGCACAGCCGGGCGGCGGTCAGCCAGGTGGCGGAGCAGATGGCGGCGGTATGGTCCACATGTCAGGAGACGGAGCCGCACAATCAGACGAAGACGGTCAGCCGGGCGGGGGCCAGTTGGGCGGTGGTCAGCCAGGTAGCGGCCAGCCGGGTAGTGGCCAGCCAGGCGAGGGCCAGCCAGGAGAAGGCCAGCCAGGCGGCGGAGCAGATGGCGGCGGTATGATCCGCATGTCAGGCGACGGAGCCGCACAATCAGGCGAAAGCGGCCAGCCGGGCGGGGGCCAGCCAGGCGGTGGAGCAGATGGCGGCGGCACGGTCCGCATGTCAGGCGACGGAGCCGCACAATCAGGCGAAAACGGACAGCCGGGCGAGGGCCAGCCAGGCGGTGGAGCAGATGGTGGCGGCACGGTCCGCATGTCAGGTGATGGCACACAGAGCGATGGCACGGTCCGCATGTCAGGCGACGACGCACAGGGCGGCGAAAATGTTCGAATGACTAGAGGGCCACAAGTCTCCAGTACAGACGCTAACGCTGACGTAAGCGACGACGCAAGCGACGACGCCGCAGGCGCAGACGGCGACAGTGAAGATGACAGCGACGATAGTGGCCCGGGGAGCTTCGCACCGGGGGGGCCTGACTTTTTCACGGTGGAAGTTGTGGACACGAGCGACATAGTTTTAACTGAAGACCAACAAAGAGCTTTGGACGAGTACATTGAGATGATAAACTTACTATCAGAAGAACTCAACACTTTTGTGGTGCAAGACTCGACGGTAACAGATATAGTAAACGAAGAGGTCAGGCGCTTCTTTGACGGGTCGATCTCCGCAAGCGAAGCGATTGGCTCCCTGCAAAGCAGAGTAAACTTGTACATAAACGAATAAAAATCGGCACTCTGCAAAGCAAAGTAAACTTGTACATGAACGAATAAAAACCGGCACTCTACAAAGCAGAGTGAACTTGTACACAAACGAATAAAAACCGGCACTCTGCAAAGCCATAAAGTTTGTTATAATTCAAATGAATGGAACAACACGAAAACTATGGATAATACAGCGGTAATTGCGCCGAATGCGTCGGTGCGCAAGAAAAGGAAGAAAAGAATACGGTTTGACACGGCGTTAATGTTTTTGTTGCCGGGGCTTGTGGGTTTCTTCATGTTTTATATTTGGCCGTTTTTTATCTCCATCGGCTATTCGTTTATGGATAGGCCTGTGAACGGGGAGTTCGTGGGCCTGAAGAATTATACGGATCTGCTTGCAAACGAGCCGTACCTGCTCGGGCTGAGGAATATGCTTATATTCATTGGCATGAGCGTACCCATAGGGATTGCGCTTTCTCTGGGGATCGCTCTGCTTGTCAATAAGGCTGGGAAATACCGCGACCTGTTTGCCCTGATATTTTTGATCCCATTGGTGATCCCGTCCGGCTCAACGGTGTTTTTTTGGAAAGCTTTGTTTGCAAATGACGGATATGTAAATTATATTCTGACGAACCTCGGGGCTTCGCAGGTTAGGTGGTTGGAAACCGAAGCCGCAAGATACGTCATATCGCTAATATTTATTTGGAAGAATATGGGCTACAACATGGTATTATTCATTGCCGGGCTTCACAATATCCCGAAAGAGTATTATGAAGCTTCCGCAGTTGACGGAGCCAATGCGGTATATGTGTTCTTCAGAATAACGCTTCCGAGCCTGGTGCCAACCTTCGTGCTTGTCATCATTATGTCCATTATTAACTCGTTTAAGGTTTTCAAGGAGATATACCTTATTACCGGGAGCTATCCGCACGAAAGCATATATACGCTACAACATTTTATGAACAACAACTTCTTCTCGCTGGATTATCAGAAGCTAACGACAGCGACATGTATTTTGGTTGTGGGCGTAGGTGTGCTTGTTAGGTTTTTATTCCGTTTTGAAAAGAGGGCGATGGAATGAGGCGCGGATGGTTCTTCGTTTTAACAATTGTCATATTGGCGGTTTTGTGCGTGTTGTTCTTGTTCCCGCTGGTTGTGACCATATCAAACTCGCTTATGTCGGCAGACGAGATTTCGTTAAACTACACGACGAGGTTGACGCTGTTTGACGTGGCTAATGGCGTGCAGGAGAAGTATATGCAGATACCGCTGATTCCGGAAAGCGCGACGCTGTCACAGTATGCGGACGTTTTGATCAATCAGCCGTCATTTATGGTCTTGCTAACAAACTCGCTGAAGCTTACGGTGCCTGTTGTGATTGGAAACCTGATCATATCCTTGCTAACGGCATACGGGTTCACGATTTGGAGGTGGCGTTACAAGGAAATCGTCTTCTTTGTGTATATTGTCGTAATGTTAATGCCGCTACAAGCGGTTTTGGTTCCCAACTACATCATTGCCGACAGGCTTGGGCTGACAAGGAGCTACCTGGCAGTTATCTTGCCTGGAATATTCGCGCCGTTTGGGACGTTTTTGCTAAGGCAAAATATGAAAGCCATGCCAAAGGAGTATTTTGAGGCGGCACAGGTGGACGGCGCAAGCGTGCCGTATATTTTCTTCAATATTGTGATGCCGCAGATGAAGTCCGGTGTTGCCGCGCTGACGATGCTAGTGTTCATCGAATACTGGAATGTGGTTGAGCAGGTGGTAATCTTCATAAGGGAATACTTTAACGAGCCCCTTTCAGTATACTTGTCGCGCTTGTCGTCAGGGAATATTGGAATTATTTTTGCGGCTTCGTGCGTGTACATGTTCCTTCCGCTATGGTTCTTAATGATGGGGCAAAAGGATTTGGAGAAGGGCATTGAGCTGTCCGGTATTAAATAAGGCACAAAGATGTCCAAAATTGCACGTAGGGCATTATGTGGAATTGAGCTGTCCGGTATTAAATAAGCTGTAAAGAATTACACGAAGGGCATTGAGCAGCCCGGCAATAAATAAGGCACAAAGCTGTCCGGTACGAAATTATGGGTATTTTAGCTGGCAGGCAATTGTTTTGGAGGGGATGGGCAAATGAAGGAGTCAAAGAGGAAATTCAATGGTTTGAAAATTGTGGGCAGTTTGTTTTTTATACTGCTGGTTGGCATGATATTTTTGTCGAGAACCATATACACGTACAACCATGCGACGGTCACGGCTGTCACGCCGCTTAACGGAAGGCTTTCCAAGTCTGAGACTGTTAGCGGCATTGCACAGTGGACCGATATAATGGACTTGTATGCGGAAGCGGGCGGGAAGGTGGAAGAAGTCTTCGTCAAGGAGGGGGACCGCGTCGCTTTGGGGCAGGAGGTTGCATGGCTGTCATTTGACACGGAAGACATTGTACAGAGGTTAAAGGAAATTGAGATAAGCCGCGACAGGTATGCTATCGACATCGAAAACACTAATTTAAAAATCGAGAAAACTAACCGTAGCATTGCGGATTTGCAGAAAGAGGTATACCGCGCCGACTCGGTTTCGGATTACGACCTAACAGTGGTAGATGCGGACATTAGCCAAAACAACATGGAAATTGCGCAGGCTGAAAGCGAAATCGCAAGGTTGGAAACGGAATACGAGAGCCTAAAGACCTTATTCGAGATTGGGGCGATAAGCCTTAGCGAACTCGAAACCGCCGAGCGCAATATTCAGTCAAGTTATGACAAAAAGGCGACGCTCGACGCCAAGACGAAAACGCTTAACGACAGAAAACAGAACACGGCAAGGAACATACAGGAGTCGAGGTCAAAGAACAGTGAGACAGTGGCCAACCAGGAAGAGGCAAGAAGAAAGCAGCTTACAGACTATCAAGCGGATCTTGTTTCATGGAGCCAGGAACTGAAAGCGAAGGAGCTTGACATAAGGAATTTGGATTTGCAGGAGCAGGCTCAGTTAAGCACGCTGGAGAAATATGAAAACAGCAAAGTAATATACGCGGAGGCGGATTCGATTATTGTCAGCTTGAACATTGCAAAGGGGCAAAGGGTCAACGAGGGGCAAATTGTCGCGACATGCGGGCTTGCAGGGCAGTACGAGGTCTTGTGCAAGGTATCCCTTGACAATAATTTTATTATGGCGGGGGACGAATGTACGCTACAGAACACGGACATGTATATCAGGGGTTCTGTGACAAAAATCGATCCGACCGAACAGTTTAAGGAAATAACCGTGCTGATAGGGGGCGATGCCGCCGAGGAGCAGGCTGACAGTGAACGTATGCCGCCTATGCCCGGAAGACCAGGGGGGTTCAGGGGCTTTGGCCAACAAACCTATGGCGACGTAAACGATGTTTCGGCAGGCGAGACATTTGACATTACATTCGAAAAGGAAAGCTCCACATCCTACACGCTTGTCCCGAACGGAACCCTCAACATGGACTCTGACGGCTATTTTCTGTATCGCGTCTCGCAACGCGACGGCATTTTGGGTAAGGAGTTTTATGTAGAAAAGTTGCGGGTTTATATTGGGGACAGCGATAGCGAAAACACAGTAATAACCGAAGGTATCAGGTTCTTTGAGCCGATTGTGTCCCTGAGCGACAAGAGCTTTTCCGAAGGGGACACTGTAAAGCTAAGCAATGAAAGCGACTTTTTCGCAAATTAACCGCAAAGGCATAGGATCGAAGAACAGGAATGCGGAAAGTTGCAATAAATATAGGGATGCAGGCAGTTGCTGTGAAAAACAAGGATGAGGGCAGTTGCTATAAAAAATATGAATGCAGGTGATTTCTTTGCGTATTAGACATGTGCGCCTGGCAGTTTTATTGTTTGCGGCGTTCGTTTTTGCAGGGCTTCTGTTTGCCGCAGTTATGGCGGGCAACTTGAACGTCGGCGAATTGTTGCTGATTGCCCCGAAGGTTGCGGACGGGCGCGGGATAGACAAGGACACGCTTGCCGAAGTGAATTATGTTGACGGAAACAAACCAAGTAAGCTGATGCTTACATATGAAATAGCTTCAATGGAGAGTGTCAGGGCGTTGAACTCGGGTTATTCGGCGACGGTCGTCAAGACAAACTACACCTACCCGTACGTAATGGGGAACAGTGTCATAGGCGGCTCTTTTTTTACGGAAAATGACGAAAGGCAGGGTAGAAGGGTGGCTGCGCTGAATAGGGCTGCCGCTCACGAAATCTTCGGGGGGTATGACGTCGCGGGTGCAGAGGTTGTTATTGGGGGGGACAGGTTCACCGTGACGGGCGTAGTCCAAAACGGTGACGACGGCAACAGCAACATTTATGTGCCGGCATCGTACTATTCCGACAACCCGAACTCGATATTCGTTCGGCTTGACGTTGCTGCTGGGGTAACTGAGGAATATGTGGTTAACGAGTGTAAGGCGATTTCTATCACGGATAGCCGCTACGATTTTATTAGCTTGTCTTCGATATCGGGCTTTGTCAGCAGGATCCCCCTGATGGGCTTAAAATTTGCCGCAATCTGCTTGCTGGCGGTTGCCCTTTACCGATTAATCATGGGTTTTTTTCGAGGCGTCAGTGACATGAAAAAAATATCCGAGAGGTTTTACCTCAAGGATATTCTTATGGGGCGCTCCAAAGGCGCCGCAGGGGCTTCTGCCGTGAGGCCCGTGCTGATACTGTCGGCGCTTGTGGCTTCATTAGCCCTTCTTCTGTTGCTGTTCCCAAGCATTGTGGAGGATTTTCTTTTGCTGGAGGATCTGTTTGGCTTTCTGAGGACCAGCTACGCTTCGTTCTATTCGTCTGATAGCGCATCCGCTATTGGGGCGGCTGTCTACACGCTTCAGAAGCTGATGCTTGGGTCGCTGATCCTACTCTCGGTGTTTGGCCTCGCCGCAACCGTGCTAGCCGCTGTCAGCTTCCCCGATAGAAAGCACAGGAAGGCACAGGAAGCCACATGAACTGGTGCGTGAACATGGCGCGTGAACATGGCGCATGAACTGGTGCGTGAACATGGCGCATGAACATGGCGCATGAACATGGCGCATGAACATGGCGCATGAACATGGCGCATGAACATGGCGCGTGTCAGACCAATACCAGATTTGCGCCAAATGGATACCTAATCCACCTAATGAGACTGCTCTGCTCCTTATCACGCCTTCTGTTTCTTATGATTTTTTTCTTAATTTTAGTAAAATAACTAACCCTAAAACGACAGCGACTACAACAACCGCAATATTGAAAAGGAAAGTAAAATCACGTGGTTCCGGCGGTTCCGGTGTTTCAATTGGCTCTGCTAAGAAAACCTCTGTTATTTCAAGTCGGTCAATATCTCCCTTAAGTATTTCTTCTTTATACCTTTCAATATCATACTCAGGCGCACTTACGGTGTTGTCTGCGCCGAAATACAGAGCGTAGCGGTCGTCGTCTCTATCCTCGAACACCAACTCATCTGCGTAATACCGCACGATAATTCCATTAATATTTATGGGTCTGTCGTCGCCGTTGCGAATAGTCAACACAAACGTATCGTCATGAGAAATGTGGCGGTTAAAGGGTATAGTGGTGTCCGTATAGGTTGTTTCGCTGAAAGTCAGGCTATACAGCTCTTTACTAAAACTATAGGAGGCGTTCACAATTCGCTGAAACATACTATCAGTGTCAATAGTTATCTCCGCAAGGCGCAAGTTTTTTAGCCCTTCGATGTGGATATTGGTTGTTCCATCCTTTTCTTCCACACTAAACTTCGGCAGAATTTCCTCAACGAAATAAATTCTCTCCTGTGTTATGAAGTTGTAAGCCAGAGTAACGGAATCGAACGAAATTTGTTCAAAGTTATTACTGAGCCTAAATCTATAATGTGTATATTTTAGAATATTGCTAAACGTAATGTTCAGTTTAGATTTATCGTCAATTCTATAAATCGAGTCATTCTGGACAAACTCCCAATGCATATTGTCGTAGCTTCCAAAAACTTCAATGTGTTTAACAAAGCCGGTATTGCTTGTTGTAAGTTCAATGGAAGTTGTGATAACGTCATGGTTTGGAATGTTGCTTACCACATAGTCGAAGTAAAAATTATCGTTCTGCGTGTAAGCGTTGATTAAGGACATAGAGTGCATCTGCCCGATGGTTTCGTATTCCGTGTCCCCGCCGGAACGGATGAAGTACGGAACATATTCCCCGGCGCTATCCTTTATCCGCAGATCAGATAGATTGCTGTTTGCGTTATTATAAATTTCAGGTGTAAGCCTGACGGCTTTGTACCTGCTTTCGCCGCTGTTTTTAATTATTGCGGTGTTTTCTAATATGTCTGCAGCGTCTGCCGCAAATACGTTCATGCAAAGCAATGCTTCAAATACGTTCATGCAAAGCAGTGCAGAAATAATTAGAATACTACTTATCTTCCGAAGCATAATCTGTTACCTCCACCTCCATCATCAATACCATCTTCAATTCCCATCTTTAGTTCCTGTCTTCAATACCATTTTCAATTCCCATCTTTAATTCTAAGCGCTTATTGAAATACTGGTACACAAACGAAATCGCTACAAGAGTTATTCCCAATATGAAATA
>Ga0099364_10008632_pt1 | contig 14302 bp, 8 predicted proteins | sample TergutTh196P3_FD_73070 | JGI IMG/M metagenome (GOLD analysis project Ga0099364, IMG submission 73070) | Microcerotermes parvus P3 segment gut microbial communities from Pointe-Noire, Republic of the Congo - Th196 P3 | ecosystem: Host-associated > Arthropoda: Insects > Digestive system > Gut ... | reverse complement strand
CCGCCCAAAAATATTACCGGCGTATATCTGATAATTTTCGACCGTCGCCCGAAGGAAATGAAACCGCCATGGGACGAGCGAATAACATGGGAACAAGACGGCGATGTGACAGTATTGGGATGCTGAATATAGTTGAAAGTTGAAAGTTGAAAATGTTTACACGCGATGTTTTCCAGAAAAACGCCGGACGGATATTTAATCCTTCCGGCGTTTATAGAACACCGCCCCCAATTAGCTGGCGGCTCATCTGAAAGAAACATTTCCTGAAACGGAATTGTGAAAAACTGTTATATTATCTCTACAAAGTCCACTTTTCCGGTTTCCATCTCATAGACTGCGCCAACAATTTTTATTTCGCCTTTTTCTTCCATCTCTTTCAAGATAGGGCTGTTAGTTCGAATTTCGTTGACCACAAACTTCACGTTGGCAAGGCAAACTGCATCGACAAATGCAACATTGGATGAGCTTGCTTCGCCATCAAAATTTTCTCTTGAGTGGCAAACAGCAGGCTTTATCCGTTCCAATAAACCGGTTATGTTACCTAATTCCACATCGTCAATTGCCGACTTTATAGCGCCGCAATGTCCATGTCCCAATACCACGACGAGTTTTGCACCGGAAACCTTACAGGCATATTCCATGCTTCCCAAAATATCGGGATTTACGATGTTGCCGGCTACACGGGCAACAAAAATGTCGCCAAGAGCGCGATTGAAAACATCTTCCACCGGAACACGAGAATCAAGACACGATAATATCACCGCTTCGGGATATTGACCGGATGCTGCATTCTTAACGCGCTCGGTGTTGTTTCTTACAACAAGACGATTGTTGGTAAAATCGTCGTTACCCCGCTTAAGGTTCTCGAGAACAATCGCGGGAGTCAGTCTTGCTTGCTCTTGGGCTGATAAAACGTTGTTATCCAAAACATTTTCAACATTTGACGGATTGCTTCCGCAGGATGTAAAAGCAGCAAAAATAATACAAAAAATTAACAAATTCCTTAAATTCATCAAATTACAATTATTAAATTAAAACTATTAAAAAATTTTCTAACTAAAACACAAAAATACTAAATTTATTGTTCCACTACAAAAAAAAATCTAAAATTTTTTCACATTGTTCATTTTTTTTTCAAAATATTGCATGTATCTTTGCCTCTAATTTGAAAATTTATGTTCGTGCACAATCTAAAAATCGCCTTCCGCAATATGCGGAAGTACAAGAACCAAACGCTCATTAGTATTGTAGGTCTGGCGGTAGGTTTTACCTGCTTTGCGTTGGCTACGCTGTGGATACGATACGAAATGACCTTTGATGTTTTCCACAAAAACGCCCAGCAAATGTATGTGGTTTTTATTCCGAATGATACTCAAACAGGAAACAGTAAACGAACAAATAGAGCATTGGCTGGATATTTGAAAGAAACGTTTCCTGAAATAGCAAATGCAACTACGTTGGGCAGTTGGACACAATCAGTCAATATTGAAGGCGTCGAAATAAGTTCGCATGTTTCGCACGTTGATACATCGTTTATTAGAATGTTTGACGTAAAGGTTTTAGAAGGCAGTCTTGATTTTCTGATTTCAGGTGAAAGAAAAATTGCTGTTAGTTCGCGAAAAGCAAGACAGTTATATGGGAATGAAAATCCCGTAGGAAAAACAGTCGCGTTGAATGACCATGAATATACAATTTCTGCTGTTGTTTCAGAGATGAGCAAAAAAAGCAATTATTCATACGATTTTATTTTTCCGCATAGAATTGCAGTTTCTGGTGTGAATCCCTGGCATTGGATTGGATTTCACACCATTATTGAATTGCACTCCGAAACTAACGTTGCAGCCTTTGAAAAAAAATTATACGAGCATCGTCCCGAAAACGAGGGAAGTTTTATAAAAAATATGACTATAATTCCCTTAACTAAACTGCGTTATGTCGACCCTGAAAGAGAGTTAACGCGAGAAGTAAAATTTCAACACATTATAATTCTTGCTGTTTCAGGCTTATTAGTCGTTTTGTGTTCGCTGTTCAATTATTTTACACTGTTTGTGAGCCGTTTCCGTATAAGGCAAAAAGAATTGGCTTTGCGTATGGTGTGCGGAGCTTCTACGGGTTCGCTGTTTATGATGCTCTCGGTAGAATTTGTTATTACTCTGATGTTTGCAGTTGTAGCGGGATGCATGTTTACTCGACTGTTTTACGAGCCGTTCTTGACGTTAGCAGAAATAGAGATGAATTTGTCGGCAATATATTTCAAATCTTTTGTCTACATCGGAGGCGTCATTATACTTTCGCTGATACTTTTTTGGTTGATATTAGTTATTTTTCGATATCGCAGCCTTAATATTTCCATTCGCCGAAGCAACAAAAAAATGTTCCGAAAAGCGTCAGTGGTAGTCCAATTAGTGATTAGTATCGGTTTTGCTTTTTGTTCGACAATTATCCTGAAACAAATTCATTTTCTGCATCACGCCGACGAATTGGGCTTTTCTTTCAAAAACCGAGCCTCAATCAATTTATATGGAGTAAATAACGAGCTATTTGCAAGTTGGCTGAAACAAATACCTGAAATAATAGAAGTAGTTGATGCAAAGTCAATTGAGCCTCTACTTCCACAAAATCATCGCTCCTCATGGGAGGTCGAACTGCGAGACGATGCGCGCCCCAGCTTAGGCAAAATAAGATTGGATGCAGGATATATTCTACCTGAATATGCTGATTTTTATGATTTTCAATTGATATCAGGCGAATGGTTGACTCATGCCGATGATGAATATACGGTTTTGATTAATGAAACAGTGGCAAAAACGTTTGGCTGGAACGACCCGATTGGCAAACAGTTTGAAGCCCATGAAAAAACATACACGATAAAAGGCGTTATAAAAAATATTTACAATTTTGCGCCTACAATATCTGTCAATCCGGCTTTTTATATGAAATTAAGCCCAATCGTAGACACAACTGAAATAATGATGCAAATTGACGGAAGATGGCAGATATACAAAGGCAGATACGTTTTGTTTCAATATAGTGAACAAACGTGGCAATCATGCATAGAAAAAATCGAACAAATCAAAAATGAAAATAATTTTGCTATTTTTGAGATATACAATGCAGAAGAAATATTCGCCGGTTATCTGAAGTCGGAAAAAAACCTGATTAAGTTACTGTCTTTTGTTTCGGCTATCTGCATACTGATTTGTGTTTTCGGTTTTGTTTCACTTGTTTCGCTAACCTGCGAAGAACGCCGCAAATCTATCGCTATCCGCAAAGTCAACGGCGCAACAGTTGGCGATATACTTGGCATGTTCGCAAAAGAGTATTTTATGCTGCTTTTCATTGGCGCGGCTATTGCTTTTCCTGCAGGATATTTGATTATGCAACGCTGGTTGGAAAACTATATGATAAGAACGAATATTCCTGCTTGGCTCTATTTGTCAATTGTATGTGCGCTGGCATTAGTTATTGTGATTTGCGTGGGGTGGCAAGTGTATAAGTCAAGTGTGGAAAATCCGGCGGAAGTGGTGAAGAGCGAATAGCTTTTAGTCGTTAGTCGTTAGTCATTAGCAAAATCTGCGGTCATCTTATAAATCTGCGTTATCTGCGTGCAAAAAAATAATCAAATCTCAAAAAATATTCGTATCTTTGCCGCAAAATCTAAAATCATAAGATGGAAGACAATAGTACAAAAAAGCAAATCCAAATCCGCAATTCTACAGCAGATTTTCTGATTTTTACCCGACAAAGCGGGGAAGATGGTATCGCAGTGCGGGTAGAAGACGAAAACGTGTGGCTTGTGAGCGAGGCTATTGCAACGCTATTTCAAAAGACCCGTCCAACTATAGTTGAGCATTTGAAAAATATATTTTCAAGCGGCGAATTGAATGAAAATTCAGTTTGTCGGAAATTCCGACAAACTGCCGACGATGGCAAAAATTATCAGGTAAAACACTATAGTTTAGAGGCTATCATCGCTGTTGGCTACCGTGCAGATTCGCAACGGGCAATAGAGTTTCGGCAGTGGGCGACAAACGTTTTGAGTGAATTCTCGAAAAAGGGTTATGTGCTTGATAAAAACCGGCTTATTAACGACCAGGTGTTTTCAAAGCAATATTTTGATGAACTGATAGCCGAAATTCAGGAAATCAGAGCGAGCGAAAGGAAGTTTTATCAAAAAATTACAGATATTTATGCTACTGCAGTCGACTACGATTCGAGCAATCCAACCACAAGAGTTTTTTTTGCTACCGTGCAAAACAAACTGCATTTTGCTATCCATCAAAACACAGCGGCAGAATTAATTGTGAAACGAGCCGATGCCCAAAAGGAAAATATGGGCTTAACAAGTTGGAAAAATGCGCCGCACGGCAAAATTATCAAAACCGATGTGAGCATTGCAAAAAATTATTTGTCGAAATTGGAACTTTCGGAACTCAACGAAATTGTTACCATGTATTTAGACTATGCCAATCGCCAAGCGCGAAGGTTTATACCCATGACTATGGAAGACTGGAAAAATAAACTTGACGCTTTTTTGAATTTCAATGAAGCAGAAATAGGCGACGGAACAGGAAAAGTAACTCACGAAATAGCCAAAACCTTTGCAGAAAGCGAATTTGAAAAATATAGAATAATTCAAGACAAAAATTATCAGTCTGATTTTGATAAATTAGTGGAATCAATGGAAGTTAGAGTTTAGTTATTTAGTTATTAGAGTTTAGTTATTAGAGTTTAGAGTATAAAAAATCTGCGTAAATCTGTTTAATCTGCGTTATCTGCGTGCAAAAAAAATCAAATATGTTCAAACACAATCTCAAAATCGCCTTCCGCAACATGCGGAAATACTTCAATCAGACGCTTATTAGCGTTATCGGCTTGGCAGTAGGTTTTACATGTTTTGCGCTGGCAACGCTGTGGATACGTTATGAAATGACTTTCGATGGTTTTCATAAAAATGCAGAGCAGATGTATGTGGTTTACAGTCCAACTGAAAGTAGTTTGAGAACCAGCGGCTACAACTGGTTTCACAGAGACCGCTTGGCGTCTTACCTTACAGAAACATTTCCTGAAATTGACGATGCAGTTACTGTGCTTACATCTTTTCCCGACGACAAGGTGATATTGGAAGGAGCAGTACATCCGGCATCGACAATTTCGGCTGATACTTCCATTTTTCGAATGTTTGATATCAAGATTTTGGAAGGCAGCGAGGAATTTTTGATTGCCGGCAGCGGAAAAATTGCTATCACACAGCAAAAAGCGCGCCAATTGTTCGGCAACGAAAATCCTATAGGAAAAACGATTTACAGAGTGTCAGATTTTGTCAACGATTTTACAATTTGTGCTATTGTGTCGGATATGCCCAAACGTAGCAATTTTGCCTTCGATTTTATATCTTCGCCATGGATAACCGGAGTTACTATTATCAGATTGCATCCCAAAACGAACATTAAATCATTTCAACAAAAATTGTATGAACACGAAATCGTTGAACCCCGCATTACCGGTAAAAATCTGATAATAAAACCGATTACAAAAATACGATACACAGACCCTGATATAAGACGAGAAATAAAATTCACGTATATTGTGATTTTTTCTGTATCCGGCTTGTTGGTAATTTTGTGTGCGCTGTTCAACTATCTGACTTTGTTTATAAATCGTTTCCGTATACGACAAAAGGAATTGGCATTGCGCGTGGTCTGTGGCGCTTCGGGACGTTCGCTATTATCGTTGCTGTCGGTCGAATTTCTGCTGACATTACTGTTTGCCGTTATTTTGGGATTTATGCTCACACAATGGCTGTACAAGCCTTTTCTAACGTTGTCAGGCATTCAGATGGATTTGACTGCGATTTATCTCGAATCGTTTGCATATATCGGAGGCACTATTATCGTTTCGCTGTCAGTGTTTTGGTTGATTCTGATTATCTTTCGGCATAGAAGTTTGAACGTGTCTATTCGTCGCGGGAATAGAAACATGTCACGCAGGGCGTCGGTAGTCCTTCAATTAATAATCAGCACAGGTTTTGCGTTTTGCGCTATCGTTATTATGAGGCAGATAAACTATTTACATCATACTGACGACTTGGGGATTTCGTTCAAAAACAGAGCATCAATTAACATTTTTGAAGAATCGTTGAGTGGCGGCGGCGTATTAGCAAACCATTTAAAACAAATACCTGAAATTGTAGAGGTTGTGGATGCAGATAGAATGGTGGATTTAGTAAAACCACGAGGATCCATTATTCTGCCCATTTCATCATGGGACGAAAAAAATATTGATTCAGATGAAATAACTTTTCGTCAATATACAGTTAATGATGAATATACACGTTTTTATGATTTTCGTCTGATAGCAGGACAAATGCTTACCGACGCCGACCCCAATAATTTAGTTTTGCTCAACGAGAGTGCAGTCAAGGCATTTGGCTGGCACGAGCCTGTTGGCAAGCAATTTCAAGACAGTCGCGAAAATTTTTACACTGTAAAAGGCGTTGTAAAAAACATTTATAGTGCAAAGCCTACCGCAGAACCTAATCCCGCTATATACAGTAAAGGCAGTCGTTTGCCATGGTCATACAGAAGCCCAACCGGACTAACACAATTTTACAGAACTGTTCTATTTAAATACGAGGAAGGTTTATGGACGTCATGCAAAGAAAAGATAGAACAAATGCTCAAAAGGGAATTTCCAGATTTATTAGATTATGAGATACTTAACTCTGAAGAAGAGTTCAACAAAATTTTGAAATCGGAGGGTGTTTTAGTTAAGTTGTTGTCGTTTGCTGCGGCTATCTGCATACTGATAAGTATCTTCGGTTTTGTTTCTCTTGTTTCGCTAACTTGCGAAGAGCGCCGTAAAGAAATTGCTATTCGAAAAATAAACGGCGCAACGGCAGGCGATATTCTTGGCATGTTTGCTAAAGAATATTTTCTGTTGCTGTTCATCGGCGCTGCTATTGCTTTTCCTGCAGGATATTTGATAATGCAACGCTGGTTGGAACACTATATGATACGAACGAATATTCCGGCGTGGATATATTTAGCGATAATATTGGCATTAGCATTGGTTATTGTGATTTGCGTGGGGTGGCAGGTGTATAAATCAAGTGTGGAAAATCCGGCGGAGGTGGTGAAGAGCGAATAGCTTTTAGTCGTTAGTCGTTAGCAGAGTTTAGAGTGTAGTTATTAGAGTTTAGAGTGTAGTTATTAGAGTTTAGATAGTGCTGGTTATCAAACATATCGAACTTTTAAGTTTTTCCTATGCGTTGAGCGGCATTTGTAATGCCGCTTTTATTCGTGGTCGAATTTCAAATTCGACAGTGTTATACGGCGGCATTGCAAATGCCGTCGAACGCGCCGCCGAACGCGCCTTCTACAAAAATTCAAAGTTTCTTATAAATAATGCAGGCTAATAATTTATAAAAAAATTTTATTTTTGAAAAATATTTGGTAGTGTCAAAAAGGAAGCTTACCTTTGTCAAAAATTTTAAATCAATGAAAAATATCACGTATTTATTCGTAATACTCTTTCTGTTTGCCATCAGTCTAAATCAATCAAACGCGCAAAGCCCGAAAAGACTGATAGATTTGCAACAAGAGTTTGTAGAATTAAGGTTTGGTATGTTTATCCACTACAACATACCTACCTATATGTCTGATGATTGGGCTGATCCCGATGCGCCGCCGTCCATTTTTAATCCGACTAAACTCGATTGCAATCAATGGGCAAGCGCGGCAAAAGACGCCAATATGTCCTACGGGTGTCTCACTACCAAACACCACAGCGGTTTTTGTATCTGGGATACCAAAACGACCGATTATAATGTGATGAACAGTCCTTATAAACGCGACGTTGTAAAGGAATTTGCTGATGCCTTCCGCAAACAGGGGTTGAAAGTGATGTTATATTATTCGCTTCTCGACACGCATCATAAGTTGCGCCCCGGTTGGATTAATCCGCAACACATTGACATGGTGAAAGCCCAGTTGACAGAACTGTTGACGGGATATGGAGAAATAACCGCGCTAATTATTGATGGATGGGATGCGCCCTGGTCGCGAATTTCATATGACATCATACCGTTTGCCGAAATATACCGTCTTGTAAAATCGTTGCAACCCAATTGTTTAGTCATGGACTTGAATGCTGCCAAATACCCGCCTGAAGTGTTATATTACACTGATATTAAGTCATACGAACAAGGCGCAGGGCAACATATATCAAGAGAAACAAACCAATTACCGGCTCTATCGTGCTTGCCAATCAATACTCACTGGTTCTGGAAAGAAAATTTTCCTGCCACGCCGGTGAAAGATCCGGCAACATTAGTAAAAGATAATCTGATACCTTTCAACAATATATGGTGTAATTTTATTTTAAACGTTGCGCCAAATCGAGATGGTTTGATTGATGATAATGCAGTAGCCGCTCTAAAAGAGATAGGAAAACTATGGAAGAACGAAGGCAGTTTGCCAAAATTGCCTCCAAATGATGGACCTGTCATATCATCCAATATTGCCAAAAACAAGCCGACAAATTCGAGTTGGAGCTACGATATGAATATCATGGACTTTGCCAACGATGATAACTTTCGTTCTGCATGGCAGTCGAACCCATCGGTAAGAACGCCATGGATAGAAATTGATTTAGGCGTGGAGCAACCCTTTAATACGATAACCATTGCCGAAGGCGGTAATCGAAGTAACATCCGTATATACCGCATTGAATATATGGAAAATAACGTATGGAAACACTTGGTAACGGGCAACAATGACAAAAAAATAAAAGTTGAACGTTTCAATCCTGTTTGGGGTAACAAAGTAAGGATAACAATCGAACAATATGAGGCTCCGCCTTCTATTGCAGAAATTGGAATTTACAATGAGAAATATGATGTATATCATTAATAAGCAATACAGTAGCATTTAGAAATCCCCATAAGAAATGAAAAAGATTTTGAGTAAGTGGATTTTATACATATTGTCTGCATTTTTAGTTACAGTCGTTGCTATACATCTGATTCCCGCCAAAGATATTGGTATATTGAATTTTGACGCCAATATCAACACAAATGATGAAGAGACAGCAGAGCGCATTAACGTATGGCGTGAATACTTGCAAACGCAAAGTCAGAACAGCGAAAGAATTGCAGAAATGGAGAACCGTGAAATACACTTTGGCGAAGTAACTATGCGGTTTACTTATTTTGTTAGAGGAACAGCCGATGAAAATGGTTTTCCTCTGTATATCGCCTTGCATGGCGGCGGAGCTACGCCAATCAACGAATCTCAATACAGGGGAATGATGAATTATTACAGGCGTAGCGTTGAAAACGGAATATATGTTGCCGTGAGAGCGGTAAGAGATACTTGGGATTGTCATTTTAATCCGGAGTCGTTTCCTATATACGACAGACTGATAGAGAACATGATTATTTTACGAAACGTTGATCCCAACAGGGTGTATCTAATGGGCTTTTCTGCCGGAGGCGATGGCGTATACGGTATTACGCCGCGCATGGCAGACAGATTTGCGGCTGTCAGCATGTCTGCCGGACATCACAATAACGTCAGTGCGTTCAATTTTATGAATACCCCTATACTGTTACAATGTGGAGACGGCGACCGTGCCTTTAACAGAAACATCGAAACTGTTAGATTCGGCGAGAAACTTGCTGATTTGCAACAATCATGGAAAGGATTTGAACACCATGTGAACATACATGTAAACAAAGGGCATAACTTCGCTGATAATGATTCGGCAAGAAGAAAACAGCAAGTTTGGAGCAATAGCGTTCAGTGGATGTCTTCTCTGCAAACCTCTTCTCTGCAATCGGAAATTACCGAAATAAATACCAATGCCGTTGATTTTCTGAATCAATATACACGCAACCCGCTTCCGCAAAGTGTTATTTGGGATTTATCAACCCGTGCTGCGCATCGTGATGTAGAATCGTTCTATTGGTTGAAAGCAGAAAAAAATATGACCAATGGAATTATTTTTGCATCGTTAAATAAACCGGCAAACGCTATCACCATTACAACCCGCGATGTTGATGGTACTTTTTATGTTTTGTTAAATAGAGAGATGTTAAATTTCGATGAGCCAATAGCTGTCACAGTGAACGACCGCACAAGCGTTCAAAAGGTCGCATCGTCCAAAAATGTTATAGTTGAAACTACTACCGAACGCGGAGATTTCAATTTTCAATTTTCGGCTGCGATTAGAATAGTACCATAATTGCTCTTTTGAGATGTTAAATCTGCGTCATCTGCGTACAAAAAAACTTACAGCATGGTAAGTTACTATTTGGTAAGTTACTATACGGTAAGAAAAAAAGTTACTATTTGGTAAGTTACTATTTGGTAAGTTCAAAAACTTTTACTAATTTTGCCGCCTGAAAAATATATGTAATATGACGTCAAAAAATCCATTTTATTTTGGGCGTATCGTAGGTGGCGAAGCCTTTACCAACAGAGAGCAAGAGGTTCGTCGGTTATGCGGCAACTTCAAAAACGGTATAAGCACGATATTGATTTCACCGCGGCGATGGGGAAAATCGTCGTTAGTGAAAAAAACGGGCGAAATGGCACAAAGTCAAAATCTGCGAATGGTCTATATAGACGCTTTTTCGTTGCGTAAGGAAGCAGATTTTTATGAAGCATACGCGCAGGCAGTTATTGCGGCAACGTCGTCGCATTGGGAAGAACGCATTGAAAGCATGAAAAATTTTCTCAAGCAAATCAAGCCAAAAATTACTATTGGCGTGAATCCCGAAAGCGAATTTTCAGTAGGTTTCGATTGGGAGGAACTGCAGCGCCATCCAAATGAAATATTGGATTTGCCCGAAAAAATCGCCAAAAACAAAGGTTTCAGAATTGTTGTGTGTATTGACGAGTTTCAAAATATAGCAGCATTCAACGATTCGCTTGCTTTTCAGAAATTGTTGCGCAGCGTGTGGCAAAAACATGAAGCAGCCTGTTATTGCCTCTACGGCAGTAAATACCACACAGTACAGGAATTGTTCGAGCGACAGTCAATGCCATTCTATCGTTTTGGCGATTTGATTCATTTGAAAAAAATTGCAGAAAAAGACTGGCGCGTTTTCATTAGGGAACGATTTGAAAAAACAGAAAAAATCATTGACAAAGCATTTATTTCACAAATTATCAGAGATACAGACCGACATTCATATTATATTCAGCAACTTTCGCATCTGATTTGGGAAAGAACCGACAAGTACGTTACCGACGCTATATATGCCGAATCTCTAAATGATATGTTAGACCAGAACTCTACACTCTATCAACGCGATACGGAAAACATGACGGCTACTCAAGTAAATTTTCTCAAAGCCGTAGCGTCGGGCGAAAGAAACAGGCTTACTTCTGCGGCAATTCTCAAAAAATACAATTTGGGAACATCGGCAAACGTGGTAAAAATAAAAAGAAATTTGCTAAATCACGAAATCATTGATATACGCAACAAAGAAGTGTTTTTTATTGACCCCGTATACGAACTATGGTTCAAGAGAGAAATTATACAACAGTAAAAAAGGAGTACATAAAATCCAGTAATGACGCCAAAAAACTAAAGAAAATTCAAAAATCTTACTACATGGTAAGTTACTATATGGTAAGTAATAAAAAACGAAAAATATAAAAATATGTTCACCCACAATCTAAAAATAGCCTTCCGCAACATGTGGAAATACAAAAATCAGACGCTGATAAGCATTATAGGCTTGGCTGTCGGTTTTACCTGCTTTGCGTTGGCAACGCTGTGGATACGCTACGAAATGACTTTCGACAGTTTTCACAAAAACGCCGAGCGGATATATGTTGTTTACACACAGTCCTCTTCTCAAACGGGTTACAGTAGATATACTGCAAATCCCTTGGCGGCTCATCTGAAGGCAACATTTCCCGAAATTGTAAATGCTACAAGACTAATTCCCGCCCGTAATATCAGCAAAATTACTGTAGATGACACAGATTTTCAAGCATTGACTATTATGGTGGATTCGTCGTTTTTCAAAATTTTTGATGTGAAACTTATTGAGGGTAGCATGAATTTTTTGATTCCAGAAAGTAACAATCGTGCTATCACGCAGGAAAAAGCCCGATTGTGGTTCGGAAATGAGAGTCCTATCGGTAAAACGTATAATATAGGCGATTTCGAGTTTACAATTACAGCGGTTGTTTCAGGAATGTCTGCTAAAAGCAATTATCCCTTCGATATAATGCTGCCTTTTCGAACTGCGGCAGATAGGTGGACAGCGACGTCATTCGAAAATACAATTATTGAATTAGCGCCCGGAATAGACCTAAAAGCGTTTGAAAAAAAATTATACGAATATGACGTCGGCTCTGATAGAAACGCATATGCAAGAAAAATGTTCATCATGCCCTTAACGAAAATACATTACAAGGACGAAAATATTCCAAGAGAAGTAAAATTTCAACATATTTTGATTTTTGCCTTATCCGGTATGTTGGTTGTCTTATGTTCTCTTTTCAATTATTTGACACTTTTTGTTAGTCGTTTTAGATTACGACAAAAAGAATTGGCTTTGCGTTTGGTATGCGGAGCTTCCTGGCGGTCGCTCTTTTCAATGCTTTTAGTTGAATTTACATTAACAAAGTTGTTTGCCATAATAACAGGAGGCGTACTGACACAACTAACCTATCAACAGTTCTTGAAACTTTCGAAAATAAAAATGAACTTTTCTGCTATTTATCTCGAATCACTATTGTACATAATAGGCATCATACTGCTTTCGTTGTTGTTATTATGTTTGCTATTACTCTTTTTTAGGTATAGAAGTTTAAATATGACCATACATCGAGCTAATAATAATCTGTCGAGAAAATTTTCACTAATCGTACAAACATTTATCAGTGTTGGTTTCGCATTTATTACAATCGTTATTATAAAACAATTGCATTTTTTGCATAATAGCAACGAAATGGGCTTTTCATTCAAAAACAGGGGTTCGATTATAGTTGAAAATGGCGAAGGTTTTGCAGACAGGCTCAGACAGATACCAGAAATTACAGAAGTTATCGATGCACGGCAATTAAGGAATATGCTTCCTCAAGAACGTGTTAGAACCATGGAGTTCGGTTCGTGGGATGGAAAATCTTTTGATGATGAAAACATAACATTGGAACAATTTTATGTTACGCCTGAATTTTGTTCTTTTTACGATTTTAAGTTAGTTGCGGGCGAAATGCTTACTGCCGCTGACCCGGATTCGTTGGTTTTGATTAACGAAAAAACAGCAAAGGCATTTGGCTGGTACGAGCCGATTGGTAAACATTTTGGCAACAGATATACGGTTAAGGGCGTTATAAAACATGTTTACAATTTTGCTCCTACCATTCCGGCAAGACCGGTCTTTTATCTCAGACCTCCTCATGACGAGGAAACGATGACAACCATTTTCTTTACCTCCGAAGGCGAAGTCATGGCTGTTAGTAGACTTGTTCTGTTTAAATATTATGAAGGCATGTGGGAAACATGCAAGAAAAAAATCGAACAGTTGAAAGATGAATTTAAAATGTTAGATTTTGCCGGTAGTAGCAGTATATACAGCGCCGAAGAAGAGTACAATAAGTATTTGAAATCGGAAAGAAACCTAATAATGTTACTATCGCTTGTTTCGGCTGTTTGCGTGCTGATTTGTGTGTTCGGTTTTGTTTCCCTTGTTTCGCTCACCTGCGAAGAACGCCGTAAAGAAATAGCCATCCGAAAAGTCAACGGCGCTACAGCGAGCGATATTCTTGGCATGTTTGCAAAGGAATATTTTTTGCTGCTGTTCATAGGCGCAGCAATCGCTTTTCCTGCCGGATATTTGATTATGCAACGATGGTTGGAACACTATGCCATACGAACTAATATACCAGTGTGGATATATCTGTCGATTGTCTTGGCATTAGCGTTAGTGATTGTGCTTTGTGTGGGGTGGCAAGTGTACAGGTCGAGTGTTGAAAATCCTGTGGAAGTGTTGAAGAGTGAGTAGCTTTTAGTCGTTAGTCATTAGTCGTTAGCAAAATCTGCGGTAATCCATCTAATCTGCGTTATCAGCTTGTACCGCGAGCGTGTATGTAATGGCTGACATACGCCAAGCGTTAATTACATGGGAGTTAACTGGTCTCCCGCAATCGCCTTACAGGAGGAGGTTGCAAACCGGTGTATGCTGCTGATTTCGGAAACGAATTGGTGGTGAACGATACATTTAAAAGGCAGTTTTAACTGTCAGGTGTTGATACAGGAGTTGACCGCAAGGGAACTG
>Ga0099364_10008631_pt1 | contig 14305 bp, 12 predicted proteins | sample TergutTh196P3_FD_73070 | JGI IMG/M metagenome (GOLD analysis project Ga0099364, IMG submission 73070) | Microcerotermes parvus P3 segment gut microbial communities from Pointe-Noire, Republic of the Congo - Th196 P3 | ecosystem: Host-associated > Arthropoda: Insects > Digestive system > Gut ... | reverse complement strand
AACTCGCGGACGGCATTACAATATCCTATACAAAAAACCGTGACGGCTCATTCACAGGCTCGGAGGGCGTGCCGCATACGCTTGAGCCGCACAATGGCGGCTACCTCTTCACCACGCTCGATAAGACTCAATATGTTTTCAACGCCGGCGGATATCTGACCTCCATAACCGACGTAAACGGCAACTCCACAACCATATCCCGCAGCGGCGCAATGATCTCCTCGGTCTCAAACAGAAGCGGCACGATGATGTTTACCTATTCCGGCGGAAGGATAAATAGCATAACCGACCATACAGGCCGCAGCGTATATTACACATATGACGGAAACGGCGATTTAGTTTCTTTCATAAACGCGGACAACGACACAATAGACTATACATACAACAATCATTTGATGACGGAGATATCGGACTTCAACGGCAACACCTATCTGCAAAACACATACGATAGCTTAGGAAGGGTCATAGAGCAGTACATGGCAGATCAGGGGACATCCTTGTTCACCTATGATTTCGCCAACCGCGTATCAACATGGACCGATCCCGAAGGCGGTTTGAAAAAGTATTTCTATGACGAAAACTTCAGGGTCACAGCATTTGAGGATGTCACAGGCCAAATCAAATATGAGTACACAAACGGCAGGCTGACAAAAATGACCGACCGCCTCGGCAACAGCGTTACTTACAGCTATGACGCAAACGGGAACAGAACAAGCATCACATACCCCGACGGCAAAACAGAGCTTTACGAGTACAATTCGCTCAACCTCGTCACAAAAGCGACGGCAAAAGACGGTTCAGTCACATACTTCAGCTATGACAACAGCGGCAACCTCACCTCATATATTGACGCTCTGGGCAGGGTTTCACAATTCACCTACGACAGCGACAACAACATGCTAACCAGCAAGGACGCGTTAGGCAATATTTCTTCGTTCACATATGATTCCAAAGGCAATATGCTGACCTCATCCGATCCGCTGGGTAATGTAACAAGCTTTGCGTATGACACTCAAGGCCGCCTAGTTTTGCAAACAAACCCCGACGGAAGCACGATAGAATACGAATACAGTACAGCCGGCAAGCTCGTAAGCATCACCGACTCCGAAGGTAATACCCAAGTCTTCGATGTCACCGGCAACGGTTTCGACGCAGGGCATACCGACCCGATGGGATTCAGCACCGTCACTGTCAATAACGACCAAAACAAGCCAATAAGCATAACCGACGCCATGGGTAATACAACGGCTTACGGATACGACAGCACGGGCCAACTGGTTCAAATCACGGACGCTCTCGGCAAAAGCGTTTGTTACGGCTACGACCTCGCAGGGCGTATGACCTCCATGACCGACGCAAGGGGCAACACCTGGTTTTACAGCTATGACGCGGAAGGCCGTATGACCGGCACGACAGACGCTCTCGGAAACAGCGCGTCTACCGCGTATGACAATATGGGCCGCTTAACGTCAAGCGTGAACGCAAGAAACGCGGCTACAAGCTATCAATATGACGCGATGGGGAGGACGACAAGGGTAACCGACGCGCTTGGCAATTACAACCGGAACGTATACGACGCGGTAGGGAACCTTATCGAGCAATACGATAAAAACGGTAACAAGTGGGAATACTCATACGATTCAAATAACCGCATGATAACGGCTAAAGACCCGCTTGGTTATTTGACGTCATACACCTACAACGCAAACGGCCAAAACACAAAGACCGTTTCCGCCATAGGCACCCAGCATCAAAGCGTATTTGACAACATGGGCAGGCTTATAAAATCAATAGACGCCGAAAACAACGAAACCATTTACAGCTACGATATCCTCGGCAGGCTCATAAAAACTACATTCGCCGACGGCACATTTGCTCAGAACGAATACAACTCCAATGGCTGGCTTATCAAAACCACGGCACAGGACGGCGGTGAAACGAGTTATACGTACAACAATAACGGGCAGATGCTCACGATAGTTGACGCACTCGGAGGTTTGACCGCGTATACTTATGACGCGTTGGGCCGCACAACAATGATCACAGACGCACTCGGGGGCTCGGTATCATACAGCTATGACAATAACGGCAACATACTCAGTACGGTAGACGCGCTCGGGCATGTCACCGCGTATGTTTACGACAAGTTAAACCGCGTCATAAGCATAACTGACCCGCTTGGCGGCGTAACTTTAACAGAATACGACGCGAACGGGAACGCAAAAAAAGTAACAAGCCCTGACGGCGGGATCATAACTTACAACTATGACCTGCTCGACAGACTGACAAGCTATACGGACGCGGAAGGCTACACATTCAGCTTCACCTATGACGCAAACGGAAACACCCTCACATCAACTGACGGAAACGGCAACACAAGCTCAAACGCCTATGACGGCCTCGGCAGGGTCACGCAGAGAGTAGATGCAGCCGGCGGGATATCCTCGGTAATGTATGACGCTGACGGGCGCGTGATAAAAAACATAAACCCCGAAGGCGCGGAGACAAACTACGAGTATGATCTAAACGGCAACATCATAAAAGCCATAGACGCGCTTGGTAACGAAACAACACTAAGCTATGACAGTATGAACCGCGTCTCCACGATGGTAGACGCCAGAGGCGCTGTCACAAGTTACGCGTACACAACGGCGGGCATAGTCGAAACCGTCACCGATGCTTTGGGCGGAGTCGCTTCTTATCAGTACGACCTTCTCGGCAGATTAATTTCGGAAACAAACCCGCTGGGGCAAGTGACCGCATACACATACGACGCACTCGGCAGGGTGCTTACAGTCACAAACCCGCTTGGCAATACAGACAGCTTTACTTATGATGTTTTAGGCCGCATCAAAACAGTCACGGACAAAAACGGCAATATTACAAAATATAATTACGATGCAAACGGTAATATCATCGAAACTATAGACGCCCTCAATAACAGCAGCTACTTCGAGTACGACGCCATGAACAGGCTCACAAAAGTTACGCTGCATCGTATCAACACGCGCCAAAATGTAAACGAGGCGCAAATCACGCTTTATCAATACGATCAGCGTGGATTGGTAACGAAAGAGATAAACGCCGCAGGAAATGAAACGATCTATGTTTATGACGGAAACGGCAATCTGATACAAAAGACCGACGCCGACGGTTATGTTACGGAATTTGCTTATGACCCCCGCAACCTCGTTGAAGCGATAAACTACAGCGACGGCAAGGAAGTACAATTCGCCTACAACGCTAACGGCGAGCTTATCGCTATGATGGATTGGAACGGGACCGTCAATTTCGCACTTGACCTTCTCGGACGTATTACATCAGTAAACGACCAAAATGAAAAGATAACGCATTACACCTACGACGCCGTAGGCAATCAAACAGGCATAAGATATCCCGATAACGCCATAGTCATTTACACTTACGACCTTCTCGGCAGGCTCACGAACTTAAGAGACGGCGAGAACCAGAACACGGTATACGCCTACGACGCCGCGTCAAGGCTCATATCTCAGGCTTACTCAAACGGATGGGACGAAACATACCAGTATGACGCGACAGGCCAGCTTCTGCGGCAGTACAGCACGGACCCCTCAAACGCCGCCACCCAAGCCGTTGAGCGTACATACACATACGATGCCCAAGGTAACATACTCACAGAGTTCCGCAACGGCGTACACGGCATGGAAAGATTTAATCTCACACACACTTACGACGCCTTAAACAGGCTGACCCAAACCACGGGCGATCAAGGGTACCGAACGCACACATACACTTATGACAGCCTCGGTAATCTTATCTATGAACTGATACACAATAAAGGTACGGAGTATTGGTATAATAACCTCAACCAGCAGATACAAAAGAGGGTGGACAACAAAGATAATTATACCTTTACATTCGACAATCGCGGCAACCTCACTCAAGGGGTATACCACCAGAACCAGAACCACAGCAATGTGATAGAAAGCCACGTTTACGACGCGACTAACCGCATGGTAAAAGGCGTAAACGAAAACGGGGAGCAAAGCCATTACATCTACAACGGCCTCGGACATCTCATAGCAAACGAGTGGGTGATAGACAGGAACAATTACGGCTACACCGGAGTAAACGCCGCGCCCAACGCTCAAGTTAACGGCGTAGTTGTCTGCGACCGTCATACAAACAGCACAGGTCAAGGCCATATCAACCCGACAGGCAAAGGCCACACCACAGGTGGCACGACCGGCGGCACGACACCCACAATCGGAGCGAATCAACAAACCGTACACAAAGATTACGTTTTAGACTACACAAGCCCGCTTAAAAATGTTATCATGGAATACGAAAGCGGAGCGGGAGGCTTGACATACCGCTACACCTACGACGGCCACACGAAACACAATGCCGTCATCACCGGAATCCCGAACGGCGCGGGTTCCGTTATGCAATACGTCTTCGACGATGAAGCGGGGGAATTCGTGCTTACAGACACAGCCCCCGAGAACAACCTGCTCACTAACAGCATCGTAAAACTCTGGTATCACCAAAACCGCCTCGGCACAACGGATTACCTTACAGACAACGTACAGGGTAAAGTCACAAGCTACGTCAGCTACGACGACTGGGGTGCGCCGACTATGAAAGCCGTCCTGAGGATGGGCGTACGCGAGCTCGATCTTGTTACGGAGTACACCGGGCATATGTATGACCCGCTGCTGGACGTATACTACGCACGGGCGAGGATGTATGACGCTGCGGATAGGCGGTTTATGGCGGCGGATTGGGTGAAGGGAACGATTGCAAATTCCGCAACGCTCGTGCAGTATACGTTCGTGCTGAATAATCCAATTATAGCTGTCGATATTTTTGGATTAGAGCGAATAGTTGTTTCCGGTGGTGTTTTTAATTCCCAAAAGCAAAACCAAGGAGGTTTTTACTATGAGTTCATTGAACCCGCTATTAAACAACTCAGGAGTTATAAAAGTGATGCCGGAACTGAAACTGTCACATGGATAATATCAGATGCAGGATGGACTAATTCAGACAAAGCAAACTTCGCACGTGCCATGTCTTTAAACTTTTCTGGCGGAGTCGCAATAGTATATGTAAGCAGCAGCGCTGAGTTGATTGACTACCTGAATAATCAAAATGGAAACAGATCATTTGACAAAATAACAAATATCAGTTTCTTTTCTCATGGTAGTGTTGATACTATCGCGCTGGGACACGGCAGTGGTTCGGGAAATGTAAATAACCTGAAATTTGAAAAGACTCAATTGAGTAGTCTCAAAGCCAGCGCCTTTAGTAATCCCTATGCTCAGTTTTTCTCGTGCAATACAGGTACAGGCGAATACAGTTTTGCACAAGCATGGGTTGATACTGTAGGTGGAAGAGCTTTGGCAGTTGTGCCAAGAGCAGGCAGCACTATTGCTCAAACAACATATACGCATATTGCAGACAATCAGCCATTATCCCATAGAACTTCAAGACAAATAAACAAGTTTTCTTTGGTAGGGTCAGCAAATCTACCTATAGCATCCAGCAATGCGGTTTTTAGAACCTTTGTACCGTCCAACTAATGTTGAGGTTATTAAATACTATGCTGAACAATAGAAAGTTGAGAAAAATGTTGATTTTGGCTATCATAACAATCCTAACATTAGCGTTAATTATAACAAAAATCATTCTCCCCTCCAGGACGCCGGTAAAACACGCAATACATATGGAAGATATTCATAATTATGCAAATTCGATTATTGTGCGCCAAACGTGGCATACAGGTACAGGATGGGAGAAAGTTGGAGATGAGCATGGGCTTTATGATAGTTATAGAATGATTTACGATGTTAAACTTGATGGGAACATACCGCATATTATCGGAATGGGCGGAGATCATGTAAACGTATATTTATGTATTGTTATTCGTACGGGCACTTACTCTTTTAGTGGTGTTGATGTACTCACATCTGAAAATGATCCCGTATTTGAGAGATATGAAGTCATTGACTGGTATCCAATATATCCTGTTAAGCGAGATACAATCCTGCCTGCGTGGTTTTTTTCCAACGATTATTTATCTAAATATGATTTACACCTGAATCCATGAAACTTGCTTTAACACATCTGAAGAAATGGAGTGTGGGAATCCCGACATGAAAAGAAGATGTGTAAGAAGAATCACCATCTTTGTGCTATTGTCTGTGGTCATCTTTGTTACAGGAACAGTATTTCTATTTATTTCACGTGATAAAGAGACTGTAAAAGTCAATTTTTCTGATGAGAGAACTGACCTTGATTTGAAAAATTATCAAACCATAAGCCTGTTATGTAGACCAGACCAGATGACCAATGTATGGCTTGTTGCTATAGCAGTAAAAGATGGCTATGGAACTTATCAATATCTAAATCAACAGATTGCACTTATTGTGACCGGTAACGATCCTTTTTCATTGCTGAATAGCGAGTTGACGATATACTCAAATAACCAGTTTATCCTTCATGGTGATTTGGTTTACTATGATACCTATAGTGATGCGTCGGATTTTTTAATGCTCATCCAAGACTGGGATATCGTATATCCGATAAGAACAACTCTGCGGCCATTCTTTTTGAGACGATTTATATATCATTTTGATTATACAAGCGGAGCGTAAAAGGGTAAAGCAGTGGGGCGTCAGACCGTTACAAAACAAGTCACAAACGGCGATGGGACATGGGGACGGTTCTGCCGTCCCACACTGCCGTCCCATAAAAAAGTTTAAAAATGCACTGTGCCTGATATATGATGAAAGCATAGGTTGATCGTAATTTCGATCGAATGGGTTTTTACGTATGAAGAATGACAGCTATTATTCACACAATGCTGTTATGGAGGCGATGTAATGCCACGGCACGCACGAAAACAGAGTAAATCAGGCATATATCATGTTATGCTGCGCGGGATCAACCAACAGGACATATTCCATGATTGTGAGGATGATGCATAAATGAAGAGGGTTATGAAAAAGAGGGGGAAAATTCTTTTGGTATTTCTCTTAGTGATTCCTGTCATATATGCATTTTTGCTCTATGACACAAATGACTTAATGAATGAAGTTAGGGATGCTTTCCATTGTAGAATTAATCGTTTAGAAACCTTGGGCAAACCAATAAACATGTACAACATGAACCGCGAGAATGAGACATTAGGAAAATCACATCTGACATTGTTAAGGATGCTTACACTTCATAATTATCGAAAAGGCTATATTTGGGCTATTTACAATTATAGAGCATATGATGATGAAGGACAATTGATAGCAGGTTCTGCGTGGGTGCCAACAAAATGGGAAATTCAAAAAACAAACGGGAGTTGGGAAATCGTAGATATATTTGAGAACCCCTGACGAATATATACGAATCCATTCCAACCATGGAGAGAAAGGAAAAAAAGGTTCAAAACTCCAATATTATGGTATAATTTGGGTACCGGAAATACGTGGGGTGGTTGCCGCGTGTTAGGGGGACGATTCTATTGACAGCTCTGAGTTGCATAACTTGTCAACAGAATCGTCTTCTGACATACTTTTTGGCAGAACGGAGTTGACGAAAACGTCCCCATGTTCACACACTAGTGCATCGTATTCAAAATAACTAGACCTGTCTTACGCTGTCTTTTCCCGCAATACGTCGTTGCTCGTCGGTTAAATACCAAAGGGTATTCGCCCTCCTCGCGCCTAGTCTTGCGAAAAAATACAACGCAATCTAGGCCCAGTTATTTCAAATACGAAGCACTAGGAGATATATGAAAAAAGTTTATGTTTCCACGAAACCAAAAATAGCCGATTTTAAACAGATTGCATTACACTGAAAAATCTGGTACAATCAACCCGAAACAGAGGGACAGAACGAAATAATAGTTACAGTCGAAACGGCAATCCGCAATGCCGAAGCGTCTCTGCGAATTGAGAGTATGCAACCATCACAAGAGATTTTGTGAAGCGTGTTTTCAAGTGACTGCGGAGCGAGAATTATTTGCGCGGGTTAGGAAAAAGTTAATTTGCTGCTGTTTTCTATTTTTATATTGCGGGAGATAAATGATCAGTGAAAGGATAGTGGTTTATGCTTATGCATAGTATTGAAATTAAGAATTTCGGTCCGATTTCAAGCGTTAGCATGGATATAACAAAGATGGTTTTTTTGCTTGGTGAATTAGCTAGCGGCAAAAGCACCATTGCTAAGCTTGTCTATTATTTCAGGACGTGGCAGGAGGAGTTTGCCAGTATCATTGCAAATGAGTTCGAAGACTGGAGAAGATGCAGAAACGCATACAACTCTCTATTGAGGAACAAGTTCACCAATATATTTGGCTCGACAATCAATCTTGGACACTTTGAGATAACCTACAGATATGCGCCCGATTCTTATGTCACAATCACTCCTACCGCGAATTACAAGGTTGACATTGATCTTGGAACACTATTACCTGAATTGAAAAAAATATGGCTGGAGGCAAAAAAGGCGCATACCGGTTCGAGACAAAACGGAATAATCAGAGAATTGCGCCGCCGCATTCAAGCCATATTCCATGATGATTACTACTCAATTTATATTCCTGCCGGACGGGCCCTGCTTTCACGGCAGATGCTGTTACGAATGATACTTAGCAGAGAAGCCAACCTCATTAATGAAAGAATTCTTAATTACAAGCCTTTAGATGTTGTGGATGTGCCGACGCGACGGTATATGGAGGAGGCGGAGGACGCGCGTGTGTGGTTTTCCTCTACAATCAACGATGACTCAACTCCGGGGTTTCTTGTCAAAACATCAGAGCAAATACTTAAAGGAAGATATATTTCGAGAAATGATGTTGATTATATTCAATTAGATGGTAAACAGCTTATTCCTTTGCCCTACTCATCTTCAGGACAGCAAGAGGTCATCTGGCTGCTCAATATAATGCTCTACTATGCGTCAATAGGCCAGAAATGTTTCATCGTCATTGAAGAACCTGAAGCGCATCTGCACCCGGACGCTCAGTATCTGCTTGTGAAATACATTTCGGCTTTCCGTAACATCACGGAAAGCGAAGTGCTGATAACCACGCATAGCCCGTATATTCTGTCATCATGCAACAACCTGTTCTATGCGGAAAAATGTGGAAGGGATATAGATGGCAAAGACTCTGTCCATAGCGTTATCCCAAAAGAGTGCTGGGCGTCGGCGGATGATGTATCGGCATATATCATGGATAAATCTGTAATGAAGAACATTAAGGACGATAAACTGGCAATGATTGAGATTGCAGAGCTTGATAAAGTCGCATCTGAGCAGGATGATGAGTATGAGACTCTCCTTCGGTTGTCACGCGGAGGAGAGTTGTAATGAGAATAGGACTGCTGGGATTATCGGGACAGGACACAAAAGAAAACCTTATCGTGCTGGAAGATTATTGGAATGGCTCGGACGCTGTTTATCACGCGGAGAATAAAGCAAACAAGGTTTTTTTCTGCTGCGATCCCGATAGATCCGATGAAGCAAATAAAAAGAAAGACACACCTGATCCAAGATGCGATTATCTCCTCGTGGGAAAGACTGATACATCGGTACGTTTCATTGAACTGAAGGGGGTTGATAAGCGCGAAAGCTCAAAGAAATGCTGCTCAAATACATGGGAGCACGGCTTTCATCAACTCATTACCACCTACCATGCATACAGTATTTGCTATGAATCTCATGATTGCTTCAAAATGATTTTGTGTACGTCGATATCAAGAGAAATGAGTAAGGGCAGAATCAAAAACTATAAAAAGTATGGGTATTACAAAGAGATTCAAAACACACTCGGAACTCCGCCAAAGGTTCTCTATCGTGACGATATCGATGCGGTATGATGAGTTGAATGAACATATTGTTGAGTAATGACAGTGTCTAACAAGCAAACATACAGTAGGACGTCAAATAATACGGTGTCCTGCTGCATGACCATTACAAGTCACACCCCGCCGTCATTCCAGGCTCCGACCCGCAATCCCGGTACTGTTTTACGCTATTCCGTATTATCCAAAGCATTTAAGTCAAAAACCTAAGCTTTCACGAGATTCCGGCGCTGAGGCCGGAATGACGGGACTTTTTCAGCAGTCTCGGACGGTTCATTACGTTCATACATAATCTACATTAGGTAAAAGTGGATGTGTCTTCACCGAGTTCTTGCTTGGTGAAGACACTTTAATACTGACTCTGCTCCCTTTTTACGTTCACAAGAGGCACTATTTAATAGATGTAAAAAGTATTTGACATTAGGTATGTCATTTGATAAGATAGCATTGTAAAAACAATTTGACATCATTATGCTAGAGGGGGGTATCCTGTAGTGCGATTTGAAATTATGCGCATTGTTGCTCTCGTTTTAGGATGTGTTTTACTGGCAGCAATGCTCGTACTCATTGTGAGAGCGGTTTATACTGCATTTATTAAGAGGAAAGATGAACGATCAAAATGGATTGTGACTAAATCCATGGCACAAGCGTTCTTAACTATTTCCATTATACAGTTCATGCAGTTTATTGTAGCGATCATTAATTATGAGTTCTATCAAAAGTTCTGGAATGCATTTACAAGTATCATATATACAGAACCATTTTCCTTTAGCTTACTTGTATTAGGCATCTTTCTTCTGATTAATCAAAAGAAGCACGGTGGTTCTTGATGAAAAATATCATTAGAGAACTTAGAACATCCAGAAGTATGACACAGGATGAGCTTTCCAAGGTTTGCGGTGTAACGAGACAGACTATTAATGCTGTTGAGAATGACAAGTATGATCCAACACTGAGTTTAGCTTTTTCATTAGCTAAAGCTTTGGAAACTACCGTTGACATCTTATTTTCAGCGGTTGATACATATGGTGCTAATAAGATCGATTGTATTGAAAAAATCCAATAATGAGTATTTGCCCGGTTCCATTGTTCAGGACAAACAGAACGCCAAGTGAACGCAAGAACCGTCCCACGTTCATTCACTACGTTCATTTGCTTTTCATTACTGGCGTTTACGGTGATTATTGCCGGTTGTACATCTAAACAACATGAGGGAGACTATGCGTATGCAGGCTAAAGTGTTCCTTTCCTTGACTTTGCTGTTTTTGGTTATCGTGGGCATGCTTTTCGGTTGCAGCAAAGTTGCTCCCGAACCAGAACGGGCTTTGCCGAATATGCCGCTTACAGCGGTTTCTGATGCTGAGGGCGACACCGAAACCGAGATTATCATTGATATCGATGTGCAAGGTTTCGAAATATATACAGTTAAGGGGACGTACAGATTCCAACCGGCAGAATGGACACATGACATAGTAAAAAACCATGTGGCCCTCATGGACAGCAACCTTGAGCCATTTGTGCGTTTTTTTGAAGCTAACTCATAGTGCTTAAAGAGAGTTTTCATTCAAATAGCAATCTGAGTGAACATAGGGACGGCAGACCGTTACAAAACAAGCCGCAATAGGATTATGTATGAAAAAAGTTTATGTTCTACTGATAATACTTGTAATTACAGCGGCTTCTCTCTACGGCGTTTTGATTCATCCTGTAAAAGTTGACTTGGTTTTACTTGCGGAGATATACTCTGCTGAGGGTAACATCCCCATTATTGTGGGTCCCGTTTTCTGGACGCAACATAGGGATTCATCGCACGGAACTCTGGGTTATGATGATGAAGTCGTAGCATTTCTTAATAATTACGATTTTTCGGGCGGATACTTAATTATTTCCTGGGGACGGCCACTCCATTCATTGACGTACGGTCGATGGGAGGTGTTGCTTAATGAGTTGCTTAACTGGGGGCCAATGGCTTTAGCTACGCCTGTTTTTGGCTCCCCCGAAACTCCAACGACTTTATATATTTACAATACCACCAACGCTCAGAACATATGGTTAGATGATTTTTTCACTAAGAATCTATATTATCCTGAGATTAAAATTGTTGAGTAATGACAATGTCTAACAAGCAAACATACAGTAGGACGTCGAATAATGCGGTGTCCTGCTGCGTGTTATCGTTCATGATTATTATTGGTTCTTTTATTCTGAAACCCAAACGTTTTCGCCACTATTCCATACAAGCGCGGTGGTTTTTGACTCGATAAACGGAGTTAAGAAGCTTGCCAAGTAAACGTAAAGCGCGTTAAAGCGCGGTTAAGCATTTCGGTCAGCAACTCCATCGGCGGCGGGTTCTCGCCAACCCAACTTGCGTCTATATCGCGTGTTTCGCGCACAAAATCATCAAATTGGTTCTCTTGCAGAATCAACTTGGTAACTAAAGCGCCTTTGTAAATGACGGGAACATCGCTGTTAGCAATTGCGCCCATCACATCATACATTCTTTTTTCTTGTTCTGTTAGTTTAATCATGATAATAAAACTCTATAGCCCAATCTCTGATAGCGTTAAACCTGTCGGCGTACTGCGGGGCGATTTGCAACCCATCGAAACTACTGCCGTTGCGATAATAAAATCCAGCAAGCGCCTGAACCAACGACTGCTCGTCAATGACATCGTAATCGCGGAGCATGTCGTTTACGGTCTGGTTGAGCGAAGTGCAGCGCAGCTCGCCGATCCTGACAATATCCAACCCATCGAAACTGTCAACGATATATTGGTTTACGTTTTCGTAAGGCTGACGGACAGTGGTGTAAATGTCTATTTGGTTTTCATTGACGTAACCGGGGAACTGCCCCAAGCACTCAAGCGCGGAGGTATGACAAAGCACAACGTCCTTGCCGCCGAGAACGCTGTGAAACCATTCGCGGTTTGATGTATAGCTGCTGCGGGTATCGACACGCATGTCGGAACTCCTCCTTTTTTATACAGCCTCTTATGTACATTATGCCCTAAAAACGCTGATTTGGCAAGCAAGAGTTTAATATATGTGCCGACTTGGCTGCATGACCATTACAAATCACACCCCACCGTCATTCCAGGCTCCGACCCGCAATCCCGGTACTGTTTTACGCTTTTCCGTATTATCCAAAGCATTTAAGTCAAAAACCCAAGCTTTCACGAGATTCCGGCGCTGAGGCCGGAATGACGAGGCTTTTGGGTCTGTATGCTACAGAAACTGCCTGACCCTTTTGACTAACAAGTCTTAAACAAAGAGTTTCATTTTCATATTGAAGCTAAAGTATTGCGTTCTGATTATATATGGTTTATTATGCGAATACCGAGTCTCTGCTTGCATTGATTAGAGGCAAAAAAGTAGAGAAAGGACAAAAAAGGTTCAAAACTCACAATATTATGGTGTAATTGCTGCCAATTATAGTTCAGCGCTTCGGCAAGGTTAGCGTTATGTCATATTGTATTGCAAGATACTTTATGCTACTTTGCTAAGCGACTCGTTGTCGAGCAAAAGTAGATTGGCTCATTTTGGGCTTTTCTACTTTATTGAGAAAACCAAATTATTTGCTCAGGACGTGCTTAGTGATGAATGCTTTCGAGTTTTATTCTCAAGGTAATTACTTTAGTGGCGGAACAACAGGAGAAACATGGTACGCCCTGGTTATGGAAAAAAAGTGGTGATCTCTATCTCTATATTGTTGGATAAAGAAAACCGTTTCGTGAGATGGCATTATGATTAAAAAACGTTATATCCCGGCAATCATTCTGTTGGTATCGGCAATTGTGTTTACAGCTTTTGCCCCGCGCTTTCTCTTCCGGAAAATCAGGATTCAAAGGGAACTGGATCGAATACTTCAACACGATATGCTATATCTAAATGATCTTACGGTTGCTGATTACCGTGGGCGGTGGAATAGGATATTTGCTAAACTAGAGTTATCGAAAAATCAATACGAACGACTGAAGCCAGTATTCTTGCATCTTGAATATGAATCATTTGCGCCGAGGGGTTTTACCGGCGATGTTGAGGAACACTCTGTAACATCGGCATTGTATCCGGTGCGGTCGGGACTCGGTTGGACAACCGGCGAAACTTTTTACACACTTGTAAAAGAGCGCAGCGGCAGTTATTATATCTATATTGAATGTTAGCCCGAAGCAGTTGAAGCCGACGATGGCATAAAGTGGGCGGCGCACATGGCAGAGATTCACCGAATAGCCGAAATGACTATGCTTGACGAAATAGTCTACGCCTGAAATTGAAAGCGGGATGCACGAAATCGGGGCGTCCCGCTTTCGATTTTGTAGAAAAACTCGGTTATTGGGTACAAGCTGACTTTGAGCAGAAGGTTGGCAAGTACTTATTATCCGCCAAACATCGAATCAGCGACAATAAACCCATTCAAAGTCAAAAGAACCATCATAAGCGAAACAAAGAAAACAATTATCCAG
>Ga0099364_10008630_pt1 | contig 14305 bp, 12 predicted proteins | sample TergutTh196P3_FD_73070 | JGI IMG/M metagenome (GOLD analysis project Ga0099364, IMG submission 73070) | Microcerotermes parvus P3 segment gut microbial communities from Pointe-Noire, Republic of the Congo - Th196 P3 | ecosystem: Host-associated > Arthropoda: Insects > Digestive system > Gut ... | reverse complement strand
AGAATGGGGATGGGACATAGTAACCTCCGTATGGAAAGAAAAGGAAAAAAACGACGGAAACACTCCATCGCATACAGAAGTTAATACGTTTCAAAAAGAACCCTGTAAGGCAAAAAATCTGAAAAAACAGAAATTTGTGAAACTTGTTGGCGGTCTGTGAACGGAAGGAAAAAAACCAAAAAAAGTATTGACGTTCCCTTTCCCGCATGGTACATTAGAAGTGTCCACTGTGGCAGTTCTTTCATCAATCCTAACTTTCGAGGGAAATTTTATGAGCGTTTTTCGGAACAAAGTGTTAAATTGGGGGGGGGGGGGCAATTTAGGCAAGAGCAGCAACGCCGGAAAGCACGCCTTCACCCTTGTCGAACTCCTCGTCGTCATCGCCATCATCGGCATGCTCGTCGCCCTTCTGTTGCCCGCTGTGCAGGCGGCTCGAGAAGCCGCTAGGCGGATGCAGTGTACCAACCACATCAAGCAAATCATCCTCGCTGCTCATGTGTACCATGATACCAGCAACGAACTCCCCGCAGGTGCCAACTGGATAAAGAATCAGCGTACCATAAGCGGAGCCAGCCCTCAGGCGGGACAAGGTGTTCCTCCCTCGGAGGCTTGGTACGGATTCTGGAGCGCGCATCTCTTTATCAGCCCCTTCATGGAGCAGACCGCTCTTTACAACACTGTTATGGGGCATGTTGCGAACGGAGAAACGCCGCCGGGCTTTACTTACGATGAAGCGATTTGTCCATGGTGGGGCTGGGGCGGCAACAGCGGCTATCCCGGTTATGCGATACAGATCGCCTCTTTGCGGTGTCCCTCCGATGGTGTGCGGGCAGCCAATGGGGCAACGCCGCGTACCAATTATTTTTATTCGCGCGGCGATGTCGGTTACGGAGTCGGTCCGTGGGGAAATGACCGCAGTCCGTACAATGACCGGGTTCTTCCGGGTTATGGTTCTGGAACTGACTGGCACCACGAGTGTATGTCGTTTGCCCAATCACGCGGACTTTTCCCGATCAAATATGCTCATAGTCTATCCAGTGTGTCGGATGGAACCAGTAACACCATTGCCCTTTCCGAAGGGCTTGTTTCTGATAATACCCGTAATGTTAAACGGAATGTCGGGGCTTCAATCGCCGACAGTCCCGATAACGACCATTCCCGGTGTGCGAGAAGTGCATTGACCTCGGATGGACGAAACTACGATGCGGATATTCGGGTTCAGTCCTCTGGCGGTGTCGATCAACACAGTTGGCGGGGCGTTCGTGCTTTCGACGGACGTTTTGTCTATACCGGTTTCAATACTGTTTTCCCGCCGAATTCGCCGCAATGCATGGCCAGCAACGGCTTTGGCGAAGGGGGCTGGGGCTATTTTCCGCCGACCAGTAACCATCCCGGCGGTGTGACCATCGCCCTTGCGGATGCTTCGGCACGTTTTGTTACAGACTCGGTCAACACGGGTCCCAACTTGCTGAGCAGGGGAGAAGGTCCCCGCGGCGGTACCAGTCACTACGGTGTCTGGGGAGCGTTGGGGTCTATTGCTGGCGGCGAAAGCACCACATTGCCTTAGTTGTGCCGAACAGGTGCCATTGCAGTTTTTCTTTGCGAACCTTGCGTCTCTTTGTATCTTTGCGTTAGAAAAAATACCGCAAAGAACTTAGGGGAAGGCGCAGGGGCTTTTTCAAACCATTTCAAGTATAAAGGAGAAAACCGTTTTATGAACAATCGTGCTGTTTTTACGTGGATGGGACTATTTGCCGCCCTCTTTTTTGTCGGCGGCTGTGGTTCTGAAGTACCGAGTGACCTGCCGAAACTCCATCCGACCGTTATTACGATTACACAGGGGGGGCAGCCGCTGGAGGGAGCATTAGTAACGATGATCGCCGAAGAAACCGGCGGCTGGGCATGCGCAGGAAAGACCGACTCCGCCGGAAGGGCGGTGATAAAAACCAACGGCATGTACAATGGTGCCCCGGAGGGAACCTATAAAGTTACCATTGTCAAACAAGAAAGAGATTGGGGCGAAGACCCCTATGCCGATGCGCCCGATCCCAGTTCTCCTGAATATGGACCTTGGTACACGGCAAATCGAGAGAAAATTGCAGAAGCAGAACGGCGGCCAACCGTAACTTACGACTTGGTGGACCCGCAGTTCAGCAGTGCCGCCCGAACAACGCTCGAAGTAACGATCACCTCCGGCAGAAACCAGCACAATCTTGATGTCGGTGATACCGCTCGGACGGAGTATAAGGCGGAAATCATTCGGTAGCGTTGTACTGCAAACAGCAGGGAGTTGGCAGAAGGAATTGCCTTGCTGGGTTCTTTATCGGGAAAGTCGTGCATATACTGTAAAAGGGCATGATGCCCCTTGCGGCCCTTGCGGGGGCTTTGCGTCCTTTGCGGTTAAATCCTCTTTTTTTTAACCGCAAAGGACGCAAAGGAAAAAGCCCAAATTCTCCCCGTTGCCGGTACAAGACACCCGCTACCGGTTGCGGCTCCGTTTCCCTTGCTTACGTAACGGACTTGCTGTGTTATAATTACCCGCCAGTTTAGTCATTATTAAAACCATGCCACTCATCGTTCAAAAATTCGGGGGAACCAGCGTTGCCGATACCCAAATGATTCTCGGTGCCGCCCGAAAAGCCATCCGTGCCGCCCAAGCGGGCAATCAGGTCGTTGTTGTCGTCAGTGCGATGGGCAAAACGACCGATCACCTTGTTTCCCTTGCCCGCGAAATTACCGGACTCCCTTCCAGCCGCGAAATGGACACGCTCCTTGCTTCCGGCGAGCAAGTAACTATTGCTCTGATGGCAATCGCTCTGCAATCGCTGGGTGCCAAAGCCGTGAGCATGACCGGTGCACAGATCGGCATCAAGACCGACAATTCCCACACGAAAGCCCGAATTAGGTCGATTTCTACCGACCGGATAAAAAGGGCACTCGACGACGGCAATATCGTCATTGCCGCCGGTTTTCAAGGTGTTGATGATGACGGCGACATCACGACGCTCGGTCGCGGCGGCAGTGATACTTCCGCCGTTGCCCTCGCGGCGGCACTCGGTGCTGATGAGTGTGAAATCTATACCGATGTGGACGGCGTTTACACCACCGATCCGCGGCTGTTGCCCGAAGCCCGGAAGGTTGTCCAAGTCAGTTACGACGAAATGCTTGAACTGTCCAGTCTCGGAGCGGGCGTGATGCACAGCCGCTCCATTGAGTTTGCCAAAAAATTCGGTGTTGCCATTCACGTACGGAGCAGTTTTTCCGATACGACCGGTTCGCTCATTATTGAAACGCCGGAAGCTGATACCGCCGTTTCCGGTGCCGCCATTGCAAAAAATGAAGCCCGATTAACTTTGGTCGGCGTGCCTGACCAGCCGGGCGTGGCGATGCACCTTTTCTCCAAAATTGCCGAAGCGAAAATACCGAGTGATATGATTGTGCAGAACGTCGGACAGGATGGACGCACCGATATTTCCTTTACAGTTCCCGGCACAGATTTGGTATCGACACTGGAAGTCTTACAGACGGTGGTGCAAGAGATCGGTGCCACCTTTTCTTCCGAAGTGGGGGTCGAATGGCAAGAAAATGTTGCCAAAGTATCGGTCGTGGGGCTCGAAATGGAACAGCAGGGGGGCATTGCCAAAAAGATGTTTCGGGCAATTTCGCAGCAGGGGATCAACATCGACATTATCACGACCAGCGAGATAAAAATTTCGGCACTGGTTTTGCGGGATGACGGTCTCGCGACGCTCCGCGCCGTTCACGGTGCATTCGGCTTGGAAAAAACACCGAAGAAAATCAAAAGCCGACCGAAGCAGAAAAAAACACCCCGTTTGGAGCGAAGTTTGACCGAGTCGGGAGCCATGGATGTAATGCAACTTTCCGGTCGGCTTTCCGGGATGGAAGATATTTTGATTGAGTCCATTAACCTGAATCAAACAGAAGCGCAGATTTCGATGCCGAATGTCCCGGACATTCCCGGCATTGCGGCGGAGTTGTTTGAGAAAATCGCGGCGGGAAACATTGTCGTCGATATGATCGTCCAAAGTTGCGGACGAGGCGGCACCGCCATTATCACCTTCACGGTGCCGAGAAAGTCGCTGGACAAGGCGTTGGACATTACGCAAAAACTGGCGAAGAAATGGCAGAGTGAAGAACCGATTTGCAATCCGGCAATTGCGATTCTCTCTGTGCGCGGCACCGGCTTGCGTTCGCACACGGAACTTGCCTATCGGATGTTCAAAACGTTGGCGGACAGTAAAATCAATGTGAATGTTATTTCCACAAGTGAACGAAACATTGCCGTTACTGTTGATGAGGCAAATGGCGAGAAGGGGTTGAAACTGCTCAAAAAGGAATTTTCCGGCGAGATGATGTGATTTTTGCGTCCTTTGCGGACTTTTTTTTAATCGCAAAGACACAAGGTTTTTGCAAAGGACACAAAGAGAGACAAAACACTACTCCGCTGTAAACACCGGTACCCGGAAGGGACGCGGCAGCGGAGGGGCCGATACATGGAGCAAACCATCAACCCGCCGCACCGTGTAAGGTTGATCGGTGTAGGGATCACGGTAGATGTCCGTGTTGCTGTGTCCCAAAGAACGGTACGTTGCCACAAGGGCACGGCGAAGTGCCGACTGGTCTTGAGCAAAGAGTTGCATAAAGTTATCGACATCCTTCAATCGGAAATTCGCCACGAAAGGTTCCATCGCCGTACCGGTTTCCGGGTGATAGGTATTGGCTCTGGCAAGACGTTCCCGGTTGATTTGATGGAGGACATCCCGCCGCTGGATAAAGGGTTGCCTGCTGACATCAATTATTCTTTGCATGGATTGCAGATAGAAAATCTTATCCAGTTCGTGATGTGCCCGAAAGCTTTGCTGGAACGCCTCGACCATTCTGCGCCGTTCCAATTCTTCAAATTCTGCATCTTCCAAAGCATCCACTCCATGTAAGGTCACATGATGATAAAATTTGATCCCGTCGGCACGGTCTCCAAACCAGGCGAGGTGTTCCGGTATCCAATTTTGGTGCTGCTCCTGAAGCATATTCCGTAACCGGATCATGTGCTGCCGTTCAAACTTGGGGTCAAGCACCACCCGCTGCATCACATCAAAAGTCCGAAGGCGGACGTGGGCAACATCGGCACGCACTCCGACATCTTGGAGTTGCGAGGCAAGATCGGTAATGCGGAATATATACGCCAAAGCATCGACCGCCTCTTTGATGTTGCCGTCGAGCAGTGCCTGTGCGATGACATATTCTTCCAAGAGGGCATAGTCAGCAAGATATTTTGACGCACCCGTGTTCACCATCATTTCCCGATAAGAGAAAGTCTTCAAAGACTCGGGACGATTGAAAATATAGTAAAACACTGTATTCGAAGCGTTTTCTAACGCCTTGCGGACATCCTGCCGCTTTTTTTCAAATAACGCAAGCATCACCTGAACTCTGTCGAGTGCTTCCTTGTCCACATCCCACTCGCCGACGGGACTGGCATTCCAAAGTTGTTCCAGGTTGTCATTCAGAAGTTTGTCAGGATCATTGGGTACGTGCTCATAGTAGGCTCCAAATAATTCATGGAGTGTTACGGCAATGTTGTGGTCATGCAATTCTTGCAATTTTTCCCGCTCTTCTTTAGAAAGGCTGGAGGACAAACCGAAAAAGACATCGGCGGGCAATCCGTTTTGTTCGATTACTTTTTCGATTTCGGCAATCAGTTCTTCTGACCGGGCACCGCGCAACGTCTCGGCACCGGCAAAACGGGCAAAGGGCACATCGAAATCATGTCCGCTGAAAACGTTAATCGAAAAACGGGACGGATTTCGGAGCCGATTTTCTTTAAGCGTCGAAAAAACATAGAACGTTACAACAATAATGATAATTGCCGCCGCCCAGTAAACACGCGGGATTTTTGCCAACATTGGTTCTCCCCCTAATAACTGTTCCTTACTCACAGGTGCCTGTAAATTACCATGTCTCGGCAAAAAAGTAAACCCGCAGAGCCAACCAGTTTCAAAATGTTTGCGGTTAAATTCTCTTTTTTAACCGCAAAGATGCAAGGTTCCCGTCGCAAAGTTCCCGTAAAGAGCGCAAGAGAAAATTCATGCTGTTTACGGTAGAGATGGACACGCCTCTTCACGGGACTCCCCTTTTCTTCCGGCATGTGGTATAGTGGAGTTTTGGTACTTTGTTCTCATTCCTCTATTTTCAGGAGTCTCCGATGACACACAAACCCTCACGCCGTGAATTTTTGCAAGCCGCCGCTATTACCAGTGTTGGTTACTGGGCACTTGCCGGACACACACCCAGAGTCAGTGCTTCACCCAACGAACGCCTCGCTTTCGCCGGTATCGGCATCGGCGGAAAAGGAGACAGCGATACCGCTAACGCCGCCCGATTCGCCGACATCGTCGCTATCTGCGATACCGACAAAGGACGGCTCAACAACGCCCAACGACGATACCCCAATGCAAAAGCCTACACCGATTACCGCAAACTCTTTGAGGAGATGGAAAACACCATTGATGCAGCAACCATCAGCACCGCCGACCACATGCACGCTCCGCAGGCACTCATGGCGATGCGGATGAAGAAGCACGTCTACGTCCAAAAACCGCTCGCCCGAACCATGTACGAATGTCGGCTCATGGCAAAAGTTGCCAAAGAGACCGGCGTGTGTACCCAGATGGGCAATCAAGGAAGTGCCGGCGATGGTCTCCGCCGTCATGCCGCCGAAATGAAGGCAGGTATCTACGGCGATATCAAGGAGTTGCACGTCTGGACTGACCGACCTATCGGTTGGTGGCCTCAAGGACCGGAAACGATCCGCACGATGGAGGCTTACGAGGCAAAAGTCCGTCGGGAAAATCCTGCCGAAGCGGACAGATTGATCGCCGAAATGAAGCAAAAAGCCGAAAACCAGTTCAACAATGTCGAATGGGACCTTTGGCTCGGCGTGGCAAACCCGCGGGAATTTTTCCCCGGAGAAGAGAGGGGTATTTACCATCCCTTCGGCTGGCGCGGCTGGTGGGCGTTCGGCACCGGTGCTCTCGGCGATATTGCATGCCACTCGCTCAACGAATACATGAAGGCTCTTGATCTCAGTGTTCCCGTTTCGGTCGTTGCCCGCACCTCAGGACACGATTTCGACATTTTCCCGACTTCGTCCGAGATTGTCTTCGAGTATCCCGACACACCAACTCGCAAAGGCTTCAAGTTCGTCTGGTACGACGGCGTGAAGTTTCCGAGCAGGGAAACTTACGAGTCCAACGGTTTCCGTTATCCTGATAGCCGACCCGGCGGCGGCACTCTCATTGTGGGAACTGAAGGTTCCCGAGGACCGGGAAACAATGTGCGCAAGCAAGGCGTTGTGGTGCCGGAGGTACAGTATGCACCGAAGTATCCCGATGCGGACGGCAATATCCCGGAGAATCAGGATAATGACCCGCGTAATATGTTCGAGTTGATCACAGCCATCAAGGAGAACAAGCCGGAACTCTGTTTTTCAAACTTTGTGACTCAAGCGGGTCCGCTTACCGAGGCGATGCTTTTGGGCAACCTTGCTGTCTGGACGGCATCGAAGCCGGAAGAGTGGGGGGAAAAAGTTCTTTGGGATTCGGCGAATATGCGGATCACGAATCTTGCCGACCTCAAAACGCAAGGCGTTGCTGACCTGATTAAACCGGTCTATCGGGAAGGTTATACGTTGGATTAAAAGATACTGTAAACGGCATGAAATTACCTGTTGTGTTCCTTGCGGCTAAATCCTCTTTTTTTTAACCGCAAAGGAATCGCAAGGAACGCAAAGAAACAAGTCCCATTTCTCCCCGTTTACAGTATAATCGTGCCATGACACTTGAATCTCTCCGGCAGCAATTACGGGAATATGACCGGCAATACCGGCTCGGCGAACCGACGATGACCGATCTAGAATATGACCGGCTCCTCCGGGAGCTGCAACGTTTGGAAGAGCAGAGCGATGAACCGGTTCCTGCGGATAGTCCTACGCAACGGATCGGCGATGTACCGGCAGCGGAGCCCCGTAAAAGAGTCCGGCATCGTGTTCCGATGCTCTCTATCGAAAATACCTACAATACCGGCGAACTTCAAGATTTTGGCAACCGTGTCCAAAAATTACTGGGCGGTGATCCCGCATGGGTGGTCGAACTGAAAGTCGATGGTGTCGCGGCTTCGCTGATTTACGAAAATGGAAATCTCGTGCAGGGAATTACTCGCGGTGATGGACAAGCAGGCGACGATGTTACGTGCAATCTCGATATGATTATGGACGTGCCGGGAAAGATTGCCAACAAGAGCCGATTTGAAGTGCGGGGCGAAATTTATATGCTAAACAGCGACTTGGTGAGACTCAATGAAGACCAAGAGCGGCGGGGGGACAAGACCTACAAAAATGCACGGAACCTGACGGCAGGGACGATCTCGCTCAAAGACCTCAGCGAAGAAACCGATACAAAAAAGAAGCAGGAAATTTGGGCGGAACACCAACGCCGTAAACTTCGTTTCGTGGCGCACAGCGTCGGTTCCTATGAAGGGATTCAAGCCGAAACGCACTGGGACTTTTTGCAGGAACTGGTCTCGCTGGGAATACCGATCACGCCGTATGCGGCACTCTTTACGTCGTTTGGCGATGCTGTTGAATACTGCGAGGCATTCTATGCGGCGGATGATCATCTTTTTTCTCACCAAGGCATGAAGGGCGCAACGTTTGTGCCCTCTTCTTCGTGCCTTTGTGAGAGTAATCTGAAAAATGAATTCAGACCAGACGGTCTTGACTTTGAAATCGACGGTCTCGTCCTCAAAGTCAATGATTTTTCACAACGCGAACAACTCGGTGCGACGGGCAGCCGTCCCCGCTGGGCGATTGCCTATAAGGTCGAAAAGTATGAAGCCGTTACCACACTTCGGGAAATTACCGTACAAGTCGGCAAAACCGGCACGATGACACCGGTGGCGGAACTCGAACCGGTCGAACTTGCCGGCACTACGGTCTCACGGGCAAGTCTGCACAATGCCGAAGAGATTGAACGAAAGGATGTCCGTGTCGGTGATGTGGTCATCGTGGAAAAGGCAGGTAAAATCATTCCGCGTATCGTCCGGGTGGAAAAGCACTTACGGACGAAAGAACTAGAACCGTTTGCGTTTCCGACGGCATGTCCCGAATGCGGCGGTGCCGTCTCGAAGGATGAAGGCGGTGTCTCTATCCGGTGCCACAATGCCCGATGTCCGGCACAGTTCAAGGAAAAGTTGCGTTACTTCGCCAGCCGAAACGCGATGGACATCGAAGGACTCGGCGAAAAGTTGGTCGATCAACTCGTCGATACCGGTTTGGTTCATTCCTTTGGGGACGTGTATCGGCTGAATGAAGAGTCGCTCCAAAACCTTGAACGGATGGGAGCAAAATCGGCTCAAAAACTGCTGGATGCTATCGAAAAGAGCAAGTCCAGAGAATTACCGAAATTGCTCAATGCGTTGAGTATCCGGCACGTCGGCAATCGGACGGCGGCACTCTTGGCAACGCATTTCGGCAGTTTCGAGCGATTGCGTGCGGCAACGGAAACCGAAATCGCTGGCATTGATGAAGTCGGACCGATTATCGCCAAGAGCGTTTTCGAGTTTTTTCGCCATGAAGAAGAGATGATCAGAGATTTATTAAGTGTCCTCACCACACTACCCGCACCATCGAAAATCGGGGACAGATTGCCCTGGAACAAAGAGACGGATCGGTCGGCAGAAGACCTGCCGCTCCGAAACATGACCATCGTGGTAACGGGAACGCTGCAACGTTTCAAGCGGACGGAAATCGAGAATGTCATCGAATGTCATGGCGGCAAGGTGTCGTCGAGTGTATCGTCGAAGACTTCGTTTGTATTAGTCGGCGAGAGTCCGGGGAGTAAACTGGATAAAGCAAAAAAACTCGGCGTGCGGATAGTCGGCGAAGCAGAGTTTATTGAAATGATTGGGAGTGAATAACAGAAGGGTACGCTGTAAACAGCATGAAATTGTGCTTTGCGTTCTTTGCGTATTCCTTTGCGAACGTTACAGTTAAAAAAACGGATTTAACCGCAAAGACACAAGGAATGTGGAGTACGCCAAGTACAGACTGCGATACCGTCGGCTGGTTCACTGCGTCTCTGCGGCAAAAGTCTCTGTGGAAACGGGCGGCTTCACGTCGTTGCGGAGCAGAATGAGAACTGATTCGTATTCCGTGCCGTGTCCGGTCAGATGGATACGTCGGCTGGTTTCACCGAGCGGCTCGATTCGGATTTCCAAGTGCCGGACGGGTAAAACTTCGGGGAATTTGTCCGCCCATTCAATAAAGGTGAGTCCGGTGCCCTCAAAATAGTCATCGGGACTTAACCGCCGGAACTCGTCTGCACTGTCCAATCGGTAAGCGTCGAAATGGTAAATCGGACGCTGCCCGCCGGTGTATTCGTGGAGCAACACGAAGGTTGGGCTGGATACCGTTGCCTCTGCATGACCGGCGTGTTTGGCAATGGCTTGCACCAATCTCGTTTTACCGGCACCGAGTGTACCCACGAGCGCAACCACGCTGCTGTCCGGCAGGTTTTCGGCAAGGAGTTGTCCCAAACGATCCGTTGCGGATAAGTTGGGAATTTCGAAAGTAACGTTGGTCATAGTGTGTAAAAAAATAGGATTGACTGCGGGAACCCCTAAGAATAGATTCTTTGCGTCCTTTGCACCATCTTTGCGCCCCTTACCCCTTGCGGTTAAAAAAGAGAAAGCGGATACCCCACAAAGAGAATTTAACCACAAAGGCTTGGAAAAATGCGAAAAACATCGGAGAATTTAACACTTTTTTCGGAAGCCCATGCTAATTTCCAAGCGTTTCGCCAAGACCGATGGTCACTGGTGTTTCGTAAGAATCTAACAGATTCGCCACCGATTAACAACCGGAGGCGGATAGGCTGGAAATTGCTGACTGCCTTCATATTTGACATGCACAAGCGGCAGAGAATTTGCCGACATTTCTCCTTGTTACAATATCGGCAAACACTGTCCGTCAGGATTGGGGCGGGTCAATATTGCTTTTAGGATCGTATGCCGAAGGCATCCCCATATTGGGAAAAACCTGCGGAGTCGCTCCGACTCGGCTGATGGCAAGCAGCAGGAAATCATTCCACACGGCAAGCAAACTCACAAGCAATGCAAAAAGCACACTCCACAGCAAGCCGAGGAGAAGCAAACCAATAAACAAGCCCACCCAAAACCCCAGGGCTGACGCATCAAATTGATTAAAATTGGGATGTTTGGGAGTTCTGCGATTGATGGAGAATATAGGTCGTGTATTTTTTGGTACATTTTGCATCAAATCGTAGCCTACGGCGACAAAACATGAAACATTCAAGCACACTATTGGACCGGATGATGACGCAGGGAGTTCGCAGTGATTGGGGCAATAAGCGGCATGAGGGTTTTTGGACGGTGTTGGCGACGTGTAAGCGTCGCGGTCTGAATGTGATGGCGTTTTTGCGGGAGGCGATAGTTTGTTTACTTCGTGGACTGCCGCCGAGCCTGATAAAGACGAACAATGAAAAATGACCGTGAATGGATACGGGAAATTTTATGCCGTTTTTGGCATTGCAATTCTGGTCGCATTTTACAAAAGATGATGATCAGGCAAAGGGTTGCGAACAACCACACCGATACTGTCCCTGTCAATAAGCAAAACTTTCATCTCGCCAGTCCGATAGAGTATCATTGTCGTCGAGTTGTCCAAACAGATACATTGGTTGATCTGATGCCCAAAACTCTTCCTTATGAAAGGAACATCCCCAGTTGCTTAAAAAACGAATCATGTCTTCTTGTGTAAAATAATCTTTAATTTTTTTTCTCTTGATTTTTTCAAAACTCTTGTTTTCTTCGAAAGGCTGCGGCTCACCATCAACAAACAACTCTAATTTCGTCCCCCGTTCTTTCATCACTCGGATAATACGTTGACACTTTGAACCACGCTGTAGGATAAGTTCTCGAATGGCATCATTTTTGTCATGTGTTGTAAAACGTATGGACAATTGCTCAAATGTAGAGTCAATGCTTCCAAGCCAACAGTGCCAAGTGCAACTTCCTGTTATGATACCTACAGTAAAATTGGGAGCAATATCGGATACAAAGAAAAGCATTCGTTGCTTTGGAGGGTGAAAATAAAACGCATTGTTGTAACATGTTGAGTCAATGAGTTTTTGGCTGTATTTGCCGACCCGCAACTTTCCCCAATGTGTGGTCTCTTTTTTTAAGAATAGACACATCGCCTTGACCACTTGGTTTATTGGCGCACGACAAAACAAAAATTGATAGTAGGGAAGTGAGAAATTCATATTATTGCCTTATTTATGGAAATTATCGGAGCAATCTCAATACAACGATAGCACTTGGATCGTTAGCTCGAATGACATTGCCATGCTTGACTGAATTTTTTATCTATTCCGCTTGCCCAGATGGTGCAGTTACCGGTGTTACTCTAATGCTAATCTTGCGATACCCTTTATCATCGGTAGCCGAAATATTTTTTAACAGTTCTATTTCTTTTTTGAGTAGTGAACGAATCCGTTTCAGAGCTTTTGGATAGGTTTGTGGATAATCATCTCGACTCCATTCTATCTCTGATATTAAGCCCAAGATATGATCGATTCGTTTAGTTGTGCTGTAACCTTTAAATTTTACTTTAGGGTGAAACAACAGTATGGATTCCCACACTTCATCTCCCGATATGGTTTTTTGATTATATAACTCAATGATACCTGCCAAGTGAATAAGCAGATGTTTTGTGAATAGTTTTTCGTCATCCATATGTATCGTTATTTCATGTTTCATAAGTTCACTCATCATACAATTATAATGGTTAGCGGTCAAATGTTCTGAACAAGCACTTTAGTTCATACCCCTTCATCTGTTGTTCGCCAATATTCCCCATATTCCGCATCAACAGCATAATCCCAATCTTTCGCTTTTTCAGGAAGATCAATTTTATCTAAAAATTTTATGATAATATGTCGAATAGAGTCTCTGACTACTTCCAGAACTCCCAAAGCATCTTCTTCGCTATGTTCATTTTCCATGATAACGCGCGAGATAGTCTCTTGACCTACATTGGAAAAAATATAATCGAGACAATTCTCGAATAAAAGTAATTCCCCAGCTGAAATACGAACTAACAACAGCTGCATCGGAAATTCATTGTTCTCTGCGATGTATTTCATAAGTTTTTTTGTAAAGTGGAGTTGAGTATGTCCTTAAGCAAAAGGAATGGGGTTAGGGATGTGGGGAGCATGGCGATCTCGATTTTATTTTACCATTGTATCAAATGTATCAAAAAATTTGAACAATCAATCTGTTTGGCAATGCGTCCGAGAGCGTCATAGACGACGCGTTGTACCGGACTCTTCGCCGGACTTCGGCGCAGGCAGAATCGCTTCCAGTTGGCGACCGAGATTGTCATAGATGAATCGCGTAGCGCGCCCCACCGGATCACGCTACACGATCAACTCACCGATGCGATTGTACACCATTTCCAACCGATTGTATCCATAGTAGCCGTGTACGGCATTTTTAGACTAATTTTTTGATTCTGTAAAGAATAAAAAAAATTCCTAAACCTACGGAAAAACCAAGGATAAGCCACCATAAAATGAAAGGTAAAAGCCATGGAACCGTATCGACACTTCCTTTATTAAGAGTATAAGCATACCATACAATAAATTGATCTATCGGATAGCATAGTGGTCGCAAAATAGCTTTGACATGCAAATTTGCATTTGATAAAAGGAAAATAACACATAGAATCGCAAATAACTCTCCTAGGGTTATACAAAACCAGAATGACTTACACTTGATAATGAGTAGTTTAAGCATAAAAATAATAATAGACTTCTATGAAGCCCTTGCATTTTGTCCAGGATTTTAACGAATTTACCAATTTTGTCCCTATCTTCTATCCGAGCATCTCCAAAGACAGCCCAAGTTTGCGAGTTCGAGATCAAGATCGACTGCCCCAACTTGTTACGAGCAAACATCAAAGCCGCCCACATCTATTACGAGCACATCGACCCTTCACGGGATTATTCAGTTATTCCTTCTCCTTGTCCTTAAATGAGTTATGGTATTCTCTTGACCTTCATACTACAACATCGTGCTTAGGATTTATGCGTAAATATACCGTAGCCCATTGAAAATTGGTCTTCCCTAGGATTGTACAAATTGCTACACTATACGCCAAAGCATGCCAAGTGGTTAGTTATGGGCGACTACCGACTCTCAGTAAAAG
>Ga0099364_10008629_pt1 | contig 14306 bp, 11 predicted proteins | sample TergutTh196P3_FD_73070 | JGI IMG/M metagenome (GOLD analysis project Ga0099364, IMG submission 73070) | Microcerotermes parvus P3 segment gut microbial communities from Pointe-Noire, Republic of the Congo - Th196 P3 | ecosystem: Host-associated > Arthropoda: Insects > Digestive system > Gut ... | reverse complement strand
CCACCAGAAAGGCGTCGTGCCCGTAACGCGAGGGAATATCCACATAGGTTACGGTCCGCCCGGCCCGGCACATGGCCGAAACCAGTTCCCGGCACATCTCCGGCGGGTAGAGCCAATCCGAGGAAAATGAAACCACCAGGGTCCGGGCCGAAATACGGCCCGCGGCCCGATTGAGGTCGCCTTCTCCCCAGACGGAGGCGTCGTAGTAATCCACGGCCCGGGTCATATACAAATAGCTGTTGGCGTCGTAGCGGGCCACGAAACTCCCGGCCTGGTGCTGGAGATAGCTTTCCACCTCGAATTCCACCCCCACCGGGGTGAAGTCCGGCCTCTCTTTGCCCTGGAGCCGCCGGCCGAATTTATGCCCCATACTTTCTTCGGACAGGTAGGTGATGTGGGCCAGCATCCGGGCCGCGGACAGCCCGGACAAGGGCCCCGGGCCGCCGTAATAATCGCCGTTATTGAAGCCGGGGTCGGTGATTATGGAATGGCGGGCCACGGCGTTGAAAGCCAGCCCCTGGGCCCCTAAGCGGAACCCGGCCGAGAGAATGATAAGGCGGCCCACCCTATTCGGCCGGGCCAGGGCCATTTCCAGGGCCTGCTGGCCGCCCATGGAACCGCCCACCACGGCATAGAGCCGGTCCACCCCCAAATGGTCCAGGAGTCCAAAGCCAAGATTCGCCCAGTCGGCCACGGTCACCACCGGAAAACCCAGGCCGTAGGGCCGGCCGGTGGCCGGGTTGGGGCTCATGGGCCCGGTAGTGCCGTAGCAGCTCCCCAGCACATTGGCGCAGATTACGAAGAAGCGCCGGGTATCAATGGGCTTGCCGGGGCCCACCATTTCGTCCCACCAACCCGGTTTCTTTTTGCGGAACTCCCGAAGCGGCCCGGTCGGGTCTTCGTCCCATCCGGCCGCATGGGCATCGCCGGTCAGGGCGTGGCAGATCAGTACGGCATTGTCCGCGCCTGGTTCGCCGTAAGTTTCATACTCCACCTCCACCGGGGCCAGGCTGCCGCCGGCGGCCAGGAGGAGGGGCGGGCCGTCCTGGTGGAAAACGACTTTCCGGGCCCGGGTGTAACCCACCGACTGGGGGTGGTCCGGCCCGTGGACGGTTCTGGCCAGGGGACCGTCTATGCTCATCAATTCACCTCACGAAAAACCCGCGCGAAAATCAACAGGATTATAAGACCAGTCCGCTCAATGCGTCAACCCAAAGAGGGGCTGTCCGCCGTCAGGCATATTCTTTGAAAAGTTCTTTGAGGGCCTCTTCCTCTCCTTTGAGAACATGGTAGGCGTGTTCCTCCGCCGGGTAGCGGCCGTGGCGGACGTCGTCTATGTAGGCCTGGAAGGCCCTGATTTCAACCTGGGCCAAATCGGCGTATTTTTTAGCGAACTTGGGGGTGAAAGACTCAAAGAGCCCCAAGAGGTCCCCCACCACCTGCACCTGGCCGTCGCAATGGCCAGCGCCGGTGCCGTAAACGGGAATCCGCAGTTTTTCGGCTATGAAATTCGTCACCTCCCGGGGCACGCCCTCAACCATAACGGAAAAGGCCCCGGCCTTTTCCACGGCCAGGGCGTCCTCAATGACGGCCCGGGCCCCTGCCGCGTCCCGCCCCTGGGCCTTGAAGCCCCCCAGGGCTGCGGAACTCTGGGGGGTCAGGCCGACATGGCCCATGACCAGGATGCCGGCATCGCGTATGGCCTCAATCCGTCCGGCCATCCGCACCCCGCCTTCCAGCTTCACACAGTCCATGTCCCCATCCTTGATGAAGCGGCCGGCGTTTTCCACGGCCTGTTCGGCCGAAACCTGGTAGGACATGAATGGCATATCGCCGATGCACCAGGTGTCGGGGGCTCCCCGGCGCACGGCCCGGCAGAGGATAAGGCATTCCTCCATGGTCACCGGCACGGTGCTGGAATAGCCCAAGAGGACCATCCCCAGTGAGTCGCCCACCAGTATCATGTCCATGCCGGCCTGTTCGGCGAATGAGGCGGTGGGGAAGTCGTAGGCCGTAACCAAGACGCACTGGCGGCCCTCCCGCTTCATTTCCAAAAAATCCCAGCGGTTTAGTTTTTTAACCATGGGCGAGACTCCTTAGGATTTCGGGTAGGTTTGCTGATAGACCGCGACAAGGCCGGCCAAAACCTTGTTGACCGGCACGGAAAGGCCCAGGGCCTCGCCTTCCCGCACCACGGCCCCGTTGATGGCCTCAATTTCAGTGTGCCGCTGGCGGATTATGTCCTCCAGCATGGACGAGCGGTTGAGCCCGGTGGCCCTGGCCGCCTGGCGGGTGAATTCGAGGGGGTCGCCGGGGAAGGCGATGCCTTTGCGGCGGGCCACCTCCACGGCCTCCAAGACGGCCAGACGGGAAATTTCCGCGGTTTCGGGAAAATCAAAAATCCGGCCGTTGGGGATGCGGGCCAGGGCGGTTATGGCGTTTATGGCGATGTTGATGAGAAGTTTCTCCCAAATCAGGCCGGCCGCATTGTCGGACAGAAGCACCGGGGCGAAGCCGGAATCCTCGAAAAGCCGGCCCAGGGTTCTGAGCCGGCCGGTGATGCGGCCGCTTAAATCCCCCATGGCGGTCGGGCCGGCGCCGGCGTGGCGGACCCAGCCGGGGCCTTTGACGTAGGCGCCGTGACCTGAAGTTCCGGCGATGACAAGGTCCCGGCCCGCGGCCTCGGCCAAGGCTTCCACATTGCCCAAGCCGTTCTGGAGGGTCATGACCATGGTCTTTGGCCCCACCAGAGAGGGAACCCCGGCCAGGGCCCGGCGGGTCTGGGCGGCCTTGACCAGGACGATGAGCAGCTCGGCCGGTCCCGCCGCCTCATCCGGGAGGCAGGCCTTGATTTTCAGGCATCGGTCGCCGCCCAGTCCGTCCAGGCGCAGCCCTTCCCGGTTGATCCGGTCCACATGCTCGGCCCAGATGTCGACCAGGGTCACCTCATGCCCGCCCTCGGCCAATCGGCCGCCGTAGACTGAGCCCATGGCGCCGGCGCCCAGGACCGCGATTTTCATCCGTCAACCTCCGCCAAATAACAGCCTTGCTCCGGTCTTCCTAGGGCCTTAAGGGGCCGGGTATTGACCGGCAGGCGCTGAAGGCTTTATAATACCATAAAAAAACACTCGCATAACCACATGATCCGATTTGGGGGCCAGGAGCCATTATCTGGAGGTAAACCCACGGCCATGAAAACATATTTTCAAAAATTCAAGGGAACGGCGCCGCCTCCGCCCAGAAGCGGAAACGCCGAGGTGCTGTGGGCTGTTCTGGGCAGCGCCATCGCACTTTTTTTGATCGGGGTCCTGGATAAAGTCTGCTTAAAAACAGCGGGAGTGCCCTTGCTCATGGCGCCCTTCGGCGCCTCGGCGGCCCTTGTTTTCGGGGCGCCCAAAAGTCCTCTGACCCAGCCCAGAAACGTTATCGGCGGGCACGTCGTATCCGCGCTGGTCGGCATTACCGTCTATAAGCTGACCGGCGGCCATGAAATAGCGGGCATCTGCCTGGCCGTTTCCCTGGCCATCGGGCTTATGCTCCTGACAGGGACCCTCCATCCCCCGGGCGGCGCCACCGCCTTTCTTGCCGTGGCCGGCGGCGAAAGCATACACAGCCTGGGTTATTGGTTTGTCGTCAGTCCCTGTATGACGGGGAGCTTTTTAATGGTGGCCGTCGCCCTCGTGGTGCTGAATATCCCTTCCCGTCAGCGTTACCCGTTTTTCTGGTGACGCCCAAATTGATTGACAAATTCGGCCGTCTCTGCTATTGTGGCGGCACGATGATATAATAAGGTGACTCAGATAAATGGAATTCAGCTAAATGGAAGCCTGAATAATTCCGCGGGCTTTCTAAGGAGCATTCTGATGCCGGTCAAAAAAATCCAGAGCGTTTGCGCCTATTGCGGGGGCGGCTGCCAGATCATGTTCACGGTGGATACCGACCAGAACAAAATCCTGGAAGCCGAGCCGGCCATGGGCCGAACCAACGAAGGAACTTTGTGCCTCAAAGGCTATTACGGCTGGGACTACCTTAACGACCCCCAGATACTCACCAAGAGGCTCCGTAAACCAATGATCCGCAAGGGCGGCAAGGGCAGCCCCTTAGTTGAGGTGGAATGGGACGAGGCCGTCAGCTACACGGCCGCCCGCCTGAACGAGATCAAGGAAAAGCACGGCCCGGACTCCATCATGTGCACGGGTTCGGCCCGGGGCGCCGGCAACGAAGCCAACTACCTGATGCAGAAATTCGCCCGCACGGCCATCGGCACCAACAATATTGACCACTGCGCCCGAATATGACACGCTCCATCAGTAGCGGGTCTACTGGTATCCCTTGGTTCCGGAGCGATGAGCAACAGCGTCAACGAAATCGAAGATGCCGCGCTTCTTTTCATCCTTGGCTATAACGGGGCCGATTCCCACCCCGCCGCGGTGGGCCGCCGCATTGTGCGGGCCAAGCGAAAGGGCGTCCAGATCATCTGCTGCGACCCCCGCCGCATTGAGGCCGCCCGCATCGCCGATGTGCACCTGGCGCTCAACAACGGCTCCAATCTCTGCCTGGTCAACACCCTCTGCCACGTAATAGTGGAAGAGGGCCTGACCGACGACAAGTTCATAGCCGAGAATTCCACCGGCTTTGAAGAATTAAAGGAGCTGCTAAAGAAGTACTCCCCCGAAGAGACGCGGTCCATAACCGGCCTCGACCCGGCTGAAGTGCGTAAGGCGGCCCGCATGTACGCCACCAGCGGGCGGTCCATGATTCTCTACGGCATGGGCGTGACCCAGTTCGCTCAGGCTGTGGACATGGTTCGGGGCCTGGCTAATATGGCCATCATGACCGGCAACCTGGGGCGGCCGGGGGTGGGCATAGGCCCGGTGCGGGGGCAGAACAACGTGCAAGGCGCCTGCGACATGGGCGCGCTGCCCATAGTCTTCCCCGGCTACCAGGCCATCGCCGTACCGGAAAACGTGGCCAAATTCGAAAAGGCCTGGGGAGTAAAGCTCTCCGACAAACCGGGCATCACCATAACCCAGGTGCCTCATTATGTCCTGCATGAACCGGAGGACAAGAGGATCAGGGCTTTCTATGTCTTTGGGGAAGACCCGGCCCAGTCGGACCCCGACCTAGGCGAAGTGCGGCAATCATTTGAGAAGCTGGAATTCGTGGTTTTGCAGGACATCTTCATGAACCGGACCAGCCAATACGCCGACGTGATCCTGCCGGCCACCGGCTGGTGCGAGCATGAGGCGGTTTACACCTGCTGCGACCGGGGCTTTCAGCGCGTCCGCAAGCTCATTGAACCGGTCGGCGATGTCCTTACGGACTGGGAGATAATCAGCCGCGTCTCCACGGCCATGGGCTACCCCATGAAATACAACAACACCGAGGAAATTTGGAACGAGGTCATTGATCTATGCCCGAGCTTCACCGGCGCCACCTATGAAAAAATCGAGAAATACGGCAACCTCCAGTGGCCGTGCCGTTCCAAGGACATGTCCGACGCGGGCACCCAATACCTGCACAAGGACGGCCAGTTCGCCACGGCGGACAAGAAGGCCAAGTTCTCGGTTGCGGATTGGAAACCGCCAACGGAGAGCCTGAGCCCGGAATTCCCCTTGATCCTCTCCACCGTCCGCGAGGTCGGCCACTATTCGGCCCGGACCATGACCGGCAACTGCCGGCTCCTGAGAAACCTGGAAGACGAGCCCGGCTGGGTCCAGATGCACCCGGAGGACTGCCGGCGCCTGAACGTAAAGGAGGGGGAACTGGTGAAGCTCGTCTCCAAGCGGGGCTGGTGCGTCACCCGCTGCCTGCCCACCGACCGGATCAACCTCGGCGCCGTTTACATGACCTACCAGTGGTGGATCGGGGCCTGCAACGATCTGACCATCGGCACCATCCCTTCCATGGATCCCGTGAGCAAAACCCCTGAGTACAAATTCTGCGCCTGCCGGGTGGAAAAAATCGACGACCAGGCCTGGGCCGAGAAATACGTGTTGGACGAGTATCGAAAGATCCGGGCCAACATGGGCATTGAAACCGGGAAGAAAGGAGCCGCCGCATGAATGGGTATGTTCAAGGCGACCCGATGCTCTGCATCGGCTGCCGCACCTGCATGATAGCCTGCGTGGTCGCCCACGAGGGCAAGCGCATCTTTGAAATCGACCCTGACGGCTACGACTTTCACCCCAAGCTTAAGGTCATAAAAACCTGGAATGTCAGCGTCCCGGTGCAGTGCAAGCACTGCGAGAACCCGGCCTGCCTGGCCGTCTGCCGCTCCGAGGCCATCAGCCGCCCGAATGGTTCGGTGGTGGTGAACAAGGACAAGTGCATCGGGTGCAAATCCTGCACCGAAGCCTGCCCCTTCGGGGCTGTCCACATGGTGGCCCTGGGGTTTGAAGTCAACCCGGACGGCTCAGCCAAGGCGGTGGCCAATAAGTGCGACCTCTGCCCGAATGAAGCCAGGGGCCCCTCCTGCGTCCGGGTCTGCCCCAGTGAATGCCTGAGGCTGGTCAAGGAAGAAGACTTAAGCGGCCTCTTGAAGAACAAACGCCTGGCCTCCGTGAACATGGCCGTTCAGGCCGCAGCCGCGGCCCTGACAGTTTAGGGCCTCAAGCGATTTAAAGGCTTGACCATGAAATCGCTTGGCTCTGACAAGTGAGCCGGCCGATTTGACTGGCTGATTGCCTGCCAAGCATTATTTTAGGACCCCGGTTCCGCCATGGATGGAACCGGGGTCATTAATCAAACAGGCCCCAAAAAATATCCGGGGGTTTTCAAATGAAGACAAAACACAAGTTGATGTGCGTTTTAATTTTCGCCATGTTATGTCCGGCCATGTTTTCAGGCTGCGAAAACAAGGCCGAAAGGCAGGTCGGCGGGCCGCCGGTCATTTCCTCGTTCCGTGATGTTCCCGGCATTACGGAAGATGAAATAAAGGCCATTGAGGCGTTTCAAAGGCAAAACCTTTCCTTTGTATTTGGGACGCCTTTAAGCGCGGAATCGTTTTTAAGGGAAGACGGCGAAATAGGCGGATTTGTCGCCCTTTACTGTAAATGGCTGAGCACGTTGTTCGGCATCCGGTTCAGGCCCGAGATTCATGTGTTCAGCGATCTCTTGGCGAAGCTGACGGAGGAGGAAATAGATTTCGGCATTATGAGGGATAGCCGGGAACGCGGAGAGGCTTATTTTTTAACCAGCCCCATTGGTCATCGCATTATAAAAATGTTGCGGATTGAAGGAAGTCAAGGTTTTGAAAGAATTGCCCTGACTCGTCCTCCCCGTTACGCATTCTTAAAAGGCTCCCTCACCTACGAGATGGTTTCCGCCGTGCTTGAACCCGGCGCCTACGAAGCCCTCTTTGCCGTCGATTATGACGATGGCTACCATATTTTGAAGAGCGGGGAAGCCGATGCCTTTCTTGAAGCCGGAATTGATGAGTATGCTTTTCACAAATATCCCGATGTATATTCCGAAGACTTCCTGCCCTTGCTTTTCAATCCCATAGTCATGGCCACGGCGAATCCGAAGCTCGCTCCCATTGTTTCCGTTGTGACAAAGGCTTTGAGGAACGGGGGCCTTCACCATACAAACGAACTATACGGCGTTGGCCATGATGATTACAGGAGGCATAAGCTCCATGCGCAGTTCAACGAGGAGGAAAGAGAGTATCTGCGAAACACCCCCACCGTGCCGCTGGCGGCGAGATATTGGTTTTATCCGGTCAGTTTTTACAACGCCTATGCCAATAAATGGGAAGGGCTCGCTATTGACTTGCTCCGGGAAGCGGCCAAGCTGACCGGGATAACTTTTGAGATCGCCCACGATCAAAATGCGTCGTGGTCTGATTTATTGGAAATGCTGCGCGACGGAACGGTGCATATCATCGCCGATTTGATGTTTACCGGAGAGCGGAAGGATTATTATATCTGGACGGATTATAAATACCTGACCAGCCAATACGCCCTCTTGTCCAAGCGCGATTTCCCCAATATAAACATAAGCCAGATACCCCATGCCAGAGTAGCCCTCATCAAGGATACCGGTTATGCCGAACTGTTTAGGAGCTGGTTCCCCGACGCTGTAAACACAAGGGAATACGCCACCGTCGAAGACGCTTTCCGCGCGGTGGATCGCGGCGAGGTCGACCTGGTGATGGGCAGCATCATCTCCTTGTCCTGCATCACCAATTATTTTGAATTTTCGGATTATAAGTCCAATTTCATATTCAACGCCAATTTTGCGTATACTTTCGGCTTAAACAAGGACCAAGCCATTCTGCGTTCCATTATGGACAAGGCGCTTCCGCTTATCGACACCGACAAGATCGCGAAACAATGGCTGGCCCAGACTTATGATTACGAATCAGCGCTCTTGCGGGCGCAGCGTCCATGGCTCATCGGCGCCGTCGCCGTATCCGCGCTGATGCTTGTTTTACTGACGATCGCCTATACGAAAGACAGAAAAAAAAGAAAAACCATCGCCGGTCAGGCAGCGGTTCTTTCCGCCATATATAATTCGGTGCCCGCCATGATGTTCACCAAAGACCTTAACAACTTGTATACAAGCTGCAACAGCAGGTTTGCGGAGGAATACGAGGTCAGCGAATCGGATTTAATAGGCAGAGAGTACGCCGAAATTGCTACGGTGATGGACAAAGCCGCGGTACGGGAATTTTTTGAGGTCGACCAAAAAGTATTCAAGGAGAATATTACCATAACAACGGAAGGATGGTACGATTATCCGGGAAAATCGCGCCGGGCCAAGGAAATTGTCAAAACCCCCTTGATTCAAGGCGGTAAGGTGGTGGGTCTCTTGGGAATATCGGTGGATATTACCGAAAGAAAATTGGCCGAAGATGCCGCGCGCGAAGCGCACGAGCGCTCCAAGGCGATAATGCGCAATCTGCCCGGCATGGTATTCCAGCACCTTTACAACCCGCCTGAATATACTTATACCTTTGTCAGCGAGGGTTCTAAGGAACTCACGGGATATACTTCCGAGGAACTCCTGGGCAACAGCGCGGTCAAATTTTTTGATATGACGCACCCTGACGATGTTGAGCAAATTGAAAAACTGACCGCGGAAACCCTACCCCGGGGCTTGCCGTTTGAGGCCACTTTCCGGATCATGACGAAGGATGGCGCGATTAAATGGATATGGGAACGCAGCCGGGTGATTGAGAAAAAACCGGACGGCACGCCGCGCCTGGTTGAGGGTTATTACGCCGATGTCACCGAGCGCCAGCGATTAGAGGCGGCCGAGATGGCCAGCCGCGCGAAATCCGAATTCCTGGCCGTTATGAGCCATGAAATCCGCACGCCCATGAACAGTATCATAGGGTTCGCGGAGTTGGCCCAGGATACTGTAGCCGTATCTCAAGTCAAGGATTATTTAGGCAAAATTTCGGACAGCGCGAAATGGCTCTTGCGCATCTTAAACGATATTCTGGACATTTCAAAAATAGAATCGGGAAAAATGGAATTGGAAAGCGCGCCCTTCGACCTGTCTGATATTGTTTCGCGCTGCCAGGCCGTCGTCCTGCCGAGCGTTAAAGAAAAAGGTCTTGATTTGAGAGTTTACGCGGAACCGGTAACAGGTAAAAGGCTGATGGGCGATTCGGTCAGGCTGTATCAAGCGCTTCTGAACATTCTATCCAATGCCGTAAAATTCACAAACAGCGGAACCGTCAAGTTTTTATCATTGATAAAGGATTCGAATGACGGCAATGCGACAATATATTTTGAAATAAAGGACGACGGCATCGGAATGTCCCCCGAGCAGGTTGAAAAGATATTTGAACCGTTTGTTCAGGCCGATTCCAGCACAACGCGCAATTTTGGCGGCACGGGGCTTGGGCTTGCGATAACAAAAAGTATTGTCGAGATTATGGGCGGAGAACTGGCGGTGAAAAGCTCTCTCGGCGCCGGCAGCACGTTCAGCTTTGAAATTGAATTTGCAACAATAGACGCGCCTGATGAGGGGCCTGACCTTGCGAATTTCATTTTTTTCGAAAAACCGCGCTTCGACGGCCTGGTCCTGGTCTGTGACGACAACGCCATCAATCAGGAGCTTATATGCGAGCACCTGGCGCGGGTGGGACTTAAAGCGGTGCTGGCGGAGAACGGGAAAGAGGGCCTGGAGATGGTTCAGGAACGCCTAAAAAAGTCTGAAAAGCTTTTTGACCTGATTTTAATGGACATGTTTATGCCGGTCATGGATGGAATGGAAGCCGCGTCTAAAATAGCGGCCTTGGGTACGGGAATTCCCATAGTGGCCATGACGGCCAACGTAATGGCCGGCGAATTGGAAAAATACAAAAACAACGGAATGCCTGACTGCCTGAGCAAGCCCTTCACTTCGCAGGAGTTGTGGAGCATCCTTTTAAAATACCTGACGCCCCTCTAACATTCCCTCATTCCCATGAGCAGGGCTTTGAGGTTCAAATCCCGGGCCATGGAAGGGGCCAACTCGCTCATCAGGGCCGGCCAATCGGGGCCGTCCAGGCCCAGGACGTTGATGAGGGCCCCCAGAAGGACGATGTTCTGTCCCCGGGGGTGGCCCAGGTCCCGGGCCAGCCGCCCGGCCGGGACCACCCGCGTGGCTGGGAATAGCCGTTTCAATTCCTCAATCACCCCCCCGGGATACTCAATCTGACCAGCGGCCACCGGAAGGGGGGGGATCTCCTGGTCGTCCGTGAGGATAAAGCCCCCCGGCTTCAGGAAGGACAGGTGACGCAGGGCCTCCAGGGGCTCAAAGGCCACCAGGCCGTCGGCTTCCCCCGGGGCCAGGTGGGGCGAGTAAACCCTGGCTCCGAAGCGGACCTGGGTGGTGACGCTGCCCCCCCGCTGGGACATGCCGTGGATTTCCGATACCTTGACGTCGTGGCCCAGGCTCAGGAGGCCGGCGGCCAGGATCTTGGAGGTCAGAAGGGCGCCCTGGCCGCCCACGCCGGCCAGGACCAGGCTGGTAACGCTCATAAGGCCTCCACTATTTCAAAGGCCTGGCAGGGGCTGGCCGATGAGCAGTAGCCGCAGCCCAGGCAGCGGCCGGGATCGATGGCGACCGTATCCTGGCTGAAGGACAGGGCCGGGCAGCCCACGGCCAGGCATTCCCGGCAGCCGTGGCAATTTTCCGCCAGCACCCGGAACCGGCGGCCAGGGGCTGCGCCGCCCAGGAGTACGCAGGGCCTTTGGGCCAGGATGACCCAGGGCCCCGGCGCGGCCAGGGAGCGGTCCAGGGCCTCGCCGACCGCCGATGCGTCTAGTGGGTCCAGGACGATGAGGCGGTCCTCCGGTATCCCCAGGCCCAGCACCACCCGCCGGGGGTCCAGGGCCGGCGCCGGGCGGCCGGCCAGGTCCCGGCCCGTGCCGGGGTTATCCTGGTGCCCGGTCATGGCCGTGGTGGAGTTGTCGGCGATGATGAGGCGCACATCGGCCTGGCCGTAGACGGCATCGGCCAGGGCGGTCAGTCCGGAGTGGTAGAAGGTGGAATCACCCATGAAACCGAAGACCCGGCGGGTATCGCCGGCGGCCTTGAAGGCCTCGGCGAAACCAATGGCCGAGGAGAACCCGGCGCCCATGCAGATGCAGGTGTCCAGGCCCGAGAGGGGGGGTTGCAGGCCCAGGGCGTAGCAGCCGATATCGCCGCAGACCATCAGTTCCTCTTGGCGTTGCCCCAGGAGATGGATGATCCCCCGGTGGGGGCAGCCGGGACATAGGGCCGGCGGGCGGGGCGGGGGCGAAAGGCGGGGGGCCGGCGCACAAGGAGCGTCCGGAGCCAGGCCAAAGGCCCGGCGGACCAGGCCGGCGCTCAGTTCGCCGGTCAGGGGCAGGGCCGCCTTGCCCAAAGGGGTCAGGCCCAAGGACAAAAGGGCGTTTTCCAGGTAGGGATCGCCTTCTTCCACCACATAGAGCTTAGAGACGCTCCGGCCGAATTCGGCCAGGCGGCGGCGGGGCAGGGGATGGGTGAGGCCCAGCTTGAAATAGCTGGCCTCGTCCCCGAAGACCTCACGGGCGTATTGGTAGCCCACGCCCGAGGCCACCACGCCGACTTCCTTGCCCTTGCCCCGTTCCAGGCGGTTAAAGGGGCTTTCAAAATTTTCCAGGGCCCGGAGCCGTTCCTCCACGGCCTCATGGCGCGGCCGGGCATGGACGGGAATGAGGGAGGTCTTGGCCACGTTCCGCGCATAAGGCCGGGGCGGGGGTTCCCGTCGGCGGCCCGGGATCACCCGGCCCCGGCTGTGACAGATGCGGGTGGTCAGGCGCAAAAGGACCGGGGTATCGAACTTTTCGCTTAGTTCAAAGGCCGCCCGGGTGAAATCCAGGGCTTCCTGGCTGTCGGCCGGCTCCAGCATGGGAATCTTGGCCAAGACGGAGTAGTGGCGGTTATCCTGTTCGTTCTGGGAGCTGTGGCAGCCGGGGTCATCGGCCGAAACCACCACCAGCCCGGCGTTGACCCCGGTATAGCTGAAAGAGGTCAGGGGGTCGGCGGCCACGTTCAGGCCCACATGCTTCATGGCCGCCAGGGCCCGCACCCCGCCCAAGGCCGCGCCTCCGGCCAATTCCAGGGCCGTTTTCTCATTAGTGGTCCAACGGGCGTTCACTTCCGGCCAGTCGGCCATGGCTTCCAGTATCTGCGTCGAGGGCGTGCCCGGGTAGGCCGCGGCCACCCGGCAGCCGGCTTCCCAGGCGCCCCGGGCCACGGCTTCGTCTCCGCTTAAAAAAAGTTCAGAAATGGCCCTGTCCTCCTGTCGTGGTTGTTCCGTTTTTGTGAAGAATCCCACAAACGGCGCTCCATGTCAACCTGAGCATATTTTGGGAAAAAAGCCGCCTTGGAGAAATAAAGTGTAAACTTAAAGTCGAGCGATGCCGATAAAAGAGAGGTGACGGTTCCCCCTCGTCTTTCGTGGGCGGAGAGGAGGTTGATTATGAGTTTTCTGAACGCCTTGGCCTCTTCGGGCTTGAGCGTGGGCCTTAGACTGGCCAACTATTATCCCCAGGTAAATAAAAGCGAGGCCGGTGATTTTTGCCCAGCCGAGGTCCCCGAGTGCCGGGCCGCCCCCGAGCCAATGGCTACCCCCGAGCCCCGGGCCGTCCGGCCGGACCGCGAGCCGCTTTCGCCTGAGGAAAGGGCCGCAGGCCGGGCCGAAGCCAAGGCCCAATTGGCGGCTGAAGGCTGTTTGGGGCGGCTCGGCTGCGCCGCCTCCGGAACGGAGCCGGCGGAATCTGAGGAAAAGGCCCGGGAAACCGCCGGGGCTTCAGGCGGCCCCGTCCAGGGCCCGCTCAAGGAACTAACTCCCGAGGAAGAAGCCCAGGTGCGCAAGATGGCCCAGCGCGACCAGGAAGTCAAGGCCCATGAACAGGCCCATGTGGCCGCCTCGGGCGGCTTGGCCGGCGCCCCAAAATATTCATACCAGACCGGCCCGGACGGCCGCCAATACGCAGTGGGCGGCGAAGTGAGCATCCGCCGCTCCGGCGGCGGCGGCAATACCGACCAGGCTATCGCCGAAGCTGAGACCGTCAAGCGCGGGGCCACCGCGCCGGCCCAGCCCTCCAGCCAGGACATGGCCGTTGCCGCCAGGGCCGAGGCCGATATCCAAAGCCTGAAAGCCAAGAAGGCCCAGGAGGAGGGAACGAATAAGGGGGAAGGTGAGGAGGCCGGGTTCAGCCAAGGCCTTGCCAATGGCTCGGCCTTCGGTTCCCAAGTGGCCGGGGCCTACGCCGCGGTCAAGTTAGGCTTTCAGTCGGCAGTACGCCCGCTTCTGGCCAGGGCATAGAGAGAGCATCAAGCGATTTTAAAAGCCGGCTTCGCCGGCTTTATTCATGGGTGATTTCTATTTTGCGGGGCTGGGCCGGCGCCAGCCTGGGCAGGGTCAGCTTCAAGACCCCGTCTTTGAGGGCCGCCGTGATGCCTCCTTGGTCCAGCCCCTCGGAGAGGGAGAACTGGCGGTAGAAGGCGCCGACCTCGTATTCGGTCAGGATGGCTTTGCGCCCGGCCGGCGGCGGGGCGATGCGTCCGCTGATGGTCAGGGAACCGCCCGAGAGGTCCACGGCCAGGTCTTCCGGGGCCACGCCGGGGAGATCCGCCACCAGCATTAAGCCTTCATCCGTTTCCCATATATCCACCACCGGGCTGAACATGGCTTGGTCGCGGGTGGATTCAGCTCCGCCCAGCGCGGCTTCCTGTTTTTCCCGCACATTCAAATCAGGGCTCATAACGGCCTCCTTATTCGGTCTTGATGGAAACCTGGCGGGCCTTGGCTTCGGCCGCCTTGGGTATGGTCACGGTGAGGACGCCGTTTTTGA
>Ga0099364_10008628_pt1 | contig 14310 bp, 11 predicted proteins | sample TergutTh196P3_FD_73070 | JGI IMG/M metagenome (GOLD analysis project Ga0099364, IMG submission 73070) | Microcerotermes parvus P3 segment gut microbial communities from Pointe-Noire, Republic of the Congo - Th196 P3 | ecosystem: Host-associated > Arthropoda: Insects > Digestive system > Gut ... | reverse complement strand
TGAGTCGACGGGCCATCCGATTCTGTTGCCGGGCAATCCGCGCGACGGATCGTCCGTAATGGTCGGCGAACCCGGCGCAACGATTACAGCGTTCAGCATCAACCACGGAGCGGGCCGAGTGATGGGACGACGGAACGCTTCGAGAACGCTCGATCAAAAGACGGTCGACCGCGAGTTCGATGAGGACGATATTCTGACGAATTGCCGCCGCTATCCGCTTGATGAGGCTCCGGCGGCGTACAAAAACTTCGACGAAGTGAAACGCAGTGTCGTCGAAGCGGGCCTTGCTTCGGAAGTTGCAAGTCTCAAGGCTCGGTTCGTCATCAAGGACGGCGACGTGGCGGACGATTGACGAATCTACGCCGTTTCCGGCATAAATGTCGGGAGCACGATTCCTGTTTCTGGAACGTAATCGCCGAGCACCTGCGTAATGTGCAGTTCGCAGTTCTTCGCTCCGATGGCGTACATGGCATCAACCAGTAACTTGGATGCCGACGGGACAAGCCAAACCGGTGAACGACCACAATGGAAGTTCAATTCATTACGGACAAGAGCCGCCGCCATATTTTCGTCACGCGCCAAACCGGGACCGAGCATATTGCTACCGGGATCATTGACCGAAACGAGAAATCCATCAACGTTGCCGCCGGGACCGATCAAGACGCTCGTATGCCAAATACCGTCGTCGTTACGCAAAAAGAAGCGATAATCCTTTTCCCGCTCGATGGAGGAAAGTTCCCGTTCGAGAGCGACGATTTGTGGAACATCGTCAACGACCGCATCCCGAAGAACGCAACCCGGCGGAGCGGCGACGTCAAAACCGCCGTCGGGAACCTTGACCGTCATGTCCTGAAAAAAACGGGTCGGTACGAAACCGGCCCGATTGTAGAGCGAAAACGAATCGACATTTGTCGCTCCCGACACGAGGCGTACCGGCAATTTTCGTTGCGCGGCAAAGTCGATGATATATCGTAACATCCGCGAGGCGACGCCCTTTCCGAAAAAATCGGGATGTGTGTTCATAATGCCAAGCGCAACATGCGTCGAACGCGGATGAAAGAAGCACGAGCCGACAATTCGTTTTGAGGTTGTTTCCTCGACCAGTATGCAGCAATCGGGATCGAGGGCTTCGTAGACTCGTGGAAATATCAGCATCGTTTCCCAGCCGCCGCTCACGAGTTTGAAGCCGCGGTTCTTTTCGTACCAAACGTTTAGCGAGGCGTGGATCAATCGGGCGACTTCGTTCCAGTCGTCCGATTGCATGAGGCGGTTTTCAAATGTCGGCATGGCAATAATTTCGCCGGTACTCCGGCTCCAAAAATGGTGAACAATATTATAAATATTGTACAAACGAACGGCGGCCAATCGCCGATTCGGTGGTACAGCGTGTCGGGATGTGCGAGTTTCACTTCGCCGACAACGGCTTCGGCGGCACGGCGGATGCCGATCTTTTGAATACGCCCCCGCTTGTCAATGACCGCAGAGAAACCACCGTTCGTTGCCGTGATATAGGGAAGACCATTCTCAATCGCCCGGAAAACGTGTGTTGCCAAGTGCTGGTCGATCTGTTGCGAAAACCAAAACCAGCCGTCGTTCGATATGTTAATCAAGAGTCCCGGCGGCGTGCCTTGGCGTTTCAGCGTGAGAACCTGTTCCCGAATCCAGTGCGGGATTGTGCTTTCGAAACAGATATTGACCACCGCCCAACCGTTGCCGACCGGAATCGCCACCGGTTTTTCACCGGGCGTCGCCTCGACGCAGAGCGATTTGAGAAAAAAGTCGTCTGGCAACAGCCAGGAAAACGGAATGTATTCGCCGAACATCACAAGCCGAACTTTATCGTAACGCGGCCCGACATTTTTTGTATCGACATACAGGGCCGAGTTCAGGCGTTGCGGTTGCGATTTGCCGTCGAATCTCAGCGTCGAAAGTCCGAGAAGCAGCGGCGCACCGGTCGATTGAGCGAATCGACCGAATTCCGCTTGGTGATCGGCAAGTTGTTCTGCGGTCCAATCGAAGTCTTCCGGTTTCGCACCGTTTTGAAGCTCGAGGAAGCTGTACGGGCACACCGTTTCCGGCCAGATGATAAGGTCCGGTCTGTCGGCAGCCGCTTTTGCTGTCAAGTTCGTGAATTGTTCAAGGACTTCGTAAGGGTGTTTCAGCGGCGGATTGAGCGTCACCGGAATGTTGCCTTGGAGTGCGGCAACGCGGATTGTGGGAAGCTCGTCAGACTCGGTGAGGCGGATATTTCCGTAAAATGCCGTTGCCAGAAGGATGGTGATACTCAAAAGCGGCGGCGCAAGTCTCCGGACATGTTGCGTTCCTGGTGATTTCCACCATCCGAGGGCTGACGCCCTCGGCTCTTTCATGGTCGGCTCTTTTATCGGCCAGAGCATCCCAATGCCGGTTCCGACGGCGACGATCATTGCGGCGACGAGGTATCCGCCGCCGATGTCCGCGATTTGCAAAAATCTCGGTTGCAGATATAAAGCGTGTTCGAGGGCGCAAAAGGAAAAGCCGCCGAAGAGATGATTTCGCAAGAATTCGCAACCAACCCAACAGAGCGGAGCGGCGACCATAAGCGGAATCCGAAAACGGTGAACAGCGACTCTCGACGTTACAAGAAATAACGGCCAATAAATCGCAAGGAACGCCGCTAGCGCGATGAGACCCAAGGCCGTCAATGGATGCGGACAAGCGATCCACCAAATCGACGCCAACCAGAAAGCGAACGTTGCCACGTAGACGTACCGATATTTCAGTGCCGACGGATGCCGAATCAAAATGGTCCACAATACCGGCACGACAAACGCCAAGGGCCAAACGCCAAGCGGTGGCAATGATGCCCAGTAAAAGAACATCGCCAGGAAAAGAAACGCTCCGAGCATCCTCGCGTCCGAATTTCCCGTTTTTGTCAATTTTTCTTTCACTCTCCCACTCTCTCACTTGATTGACCGTGTAATCGATGACAGCTTGCGCAGTCATCTCCCGGTAGTTCGGTGAGCAGCGAATGTCGTCGTTTCACGGTTTCGGGTTGGTGACAAGCGAAACACGCTTCAGAAGGACGCATCGGCCCGATGGTCAGGTCACGACTTTTGCGAACGAGATCGTTCTTACCTTCGATCATAACGTGGCATTCGGTGCAACGGTTCGGGGCGTTTGTTCCCTCATGACTGATCAGCGGTTTCCATTTTTTTTCGGTATGACGAAAATTCCCCTCTTCGGAATCGTCAACGTAAACGATTAGGTCCTGCGAGAGAAGTGTCAGATGGTGTTCACCCACCTCCTCGACTTCAAAGTGAGCGAACCAGACATCGTTTCCAAACGTCATGTTCCATTGAACCGGCAGGTTATTGCAATACAGTGGGGGAATGACTGGCGGATCCTTTTCATTTGACCCTTTTGGCGGGGTCCAGCGGCAGATGACCGTGATCCACCGTCCCTCGATTCTGGCGTGGGACGGTGGCGTGACAATGTGGAACTGCGACAAAATTTCATCGACAGAGGGCAGGGGCTTGCGAGGAAGCGAATTGTTTTCTTCAGGATAATCATCGTCCGTGGCCGCCGACGGGAGACGCCTCGCCTGAATCGGTGTACGGCCTTCAGGATCGGTCAAAAACTCAACGATGAGAAAAACAATTACCGTGACGAGAGAGAGACTTACGAGCAACGTAACAACCGCCAAGACAATCCTAACTGGGTCCGGTGGCTCCGGTATCGTAACGTCGGGCGGAATGAGCGAAGTATACTTGGACACGTAGATTCGTGGTTCGTAATTCGTGATCCGTGTTTATTATAGCAGGAGCGTTTTTGTAATTGTAGTAGGTTTTTGGGCTTCCTGTTTCCCTCCCGAAGCGGAGAGGAATGGGAGATTGAATCCTACACAAATGATGAAAACACTCTCGGTCACATAAAAAAATTGCGCCGGAGTGAAAATGGAGAAACTGGACAGTCGCAAATCGGGAACAGCCACTCCTCGCTTGTCCAGGTGTTCCCAAGCTAATTTTTAATGCGCTCTAATAAATCACGGAAAACTAACCACGAACAACGTAAATAGCAACACAAATTTTTGCCACGGATAGCACAGAGATTCACGGATTATCGACGAAAAAGCGAACCGTTTTTCAAGGCCGATTTTCTCTTGATTCCTTGTCCTCTATCCGGTTTTTCCGTGTCACCCGTGGCTGAAGAATGTTGACTTTTACAATTTGAGCTACCAGGCAAAGTGTGCGAACGCCTTGTTAGCCTCGGCCATTCGGTGGACGTTTTCTCGCTTTGTGATTGCTGTTCCCTCCTTGTTATAAGCGGCGATTAGCTCAGCGGCAAGTTTTTCATGTGTCGGTTGCCCTTTCTTGTCACGCACGGCGGCAAGAATCCAGCGAATCGCCAAGGACTGCTGCCGGTTCTTCTGGACCTGCATCGGAACCTGGTAGGACGCTCCGCCGACACGTTTCGAGCGAACTTCGATGTTCGGCTTCACGTTGTCCAGCGCTTGGTGAAACACATCAATCGGCGACTTGTCGGTGACCTTTTGCTTGATAATGTCCAAAGCACCGTAGAAAACCCCCTGCGCGGCGGTCTTGCGACCATCCCACATCAGACAGTTGACGAACTTACTTGCCAACATCGACTGAAAAACCGGATCCGGTTTCAACTGCTTACGACTTGCGGTGATGCGTCCCATTTTAGATGATAACGGATAACGGATAACGGATAACTGATAACGACGAATTCTTCTCTATCCGTTACCCTCTACCAAGTTACCCTCTTTATTTCTTTTTAGTGGCTTGTTTTTGGTTTTTCTTGGCACCGTAGCGGCTTCGGGCTTGTTTTCTTCCGTCGACGCCGGTGGAATCGCGCGTTCCGCGGATCACTTGGTAACGGACACCCGGCAAATCCCGAACACGACCGCCGCGAACGAGAACAATGGAGTGCTCCTGGAGCGAATGTCCTTCGCCAGGAATATAGACGGTCACTTCCTTACCATTGGAAAGACGCACCCTCGTGATTTTTCGCAGTGCGGAGTTCGGTTTTTTCGGTGGCATCGTGCGTACCAACAAGCACACGCCCCGCTTCTGGGCACATTTGTCGAGTACCGGCGACTTACTCTTGTCAACCTGTTGCTTACGGTTCCTTCGAACCAATTGATTGATGGTCGGCATTATGGACTTTCTAAACCTCGAATTCGAAACGGCGAAAATCGCCCAGACGGAAGTCACCAAGGTAATCGACCCGCAAAAAATGTCAAGCGGGGGCGACAGCTGAGCTGTAAAGTTCACAACGGGATGTCATTCCGTGCATAACGTGGCGCAGGGAAAATCTCACCTTCACCGAAAAATGTTGGAAATTCCGGTCTTTGCGGTAATGTGAGCGATTGACAGGCCGCATATTCTCTTTCACTTACCACTTTTTCACTCTACCATTTGATGCATTATTTTTCGGCGAAAACTTAAAAATAAAATTTGGCAAAGGTACTACAGAGTCAAATTTATCGGATAAATTCTTCCTGATCCTCTGGCGAGAAGGTTCCGACGAGCGGTTCGACGTTGCGTTGCATTCCGGGCCGAAAGCCGAACTGTTCCTCGGCGGCTTTGGCGAGTGAAAGATTTAGGAGATCAAGATCAATTCCTGCGGGGCACGCCATGCTGCATGCCCCGCAGCCGACGCAACGGCCTGCCAAGTGGAACGCTCGCAAGATGTTCCACGCAAAATTGCCTTTGAGTGTTGCCGAGGTGTCGATCCGGACGGGTCGGTTCTTGTCTGCCACACAAACCTCGCAGTAGCACATCGGACAATTTTGACGGCAGGCGTAACATTTGAAGCAACGAGTGAGTTCTTGTTTCCAGTATTCGAGTCGTTCCTCGGCGGACATTTCCATCAGTTTTTCGAGCTTGGCGTAACGTTTTCCCGGTTCGACGTTACGGGCTGCGACCAGTGGAGGTCGCGTTCCGACGATCACTTCGTCGCAGTGCAGTGGTTTTTGGACATCGCAGGAATAGCATTTTTTCGAGATGTCTCCCTTTTCCCAGAGACCGCCGCATGTCATGCCGATGACAAACAGGTTTTCACGGTCGATCTGGTTCTCGATTTCGAGGACGGCAATGGCCTTGGCATCGCATCCTTTGACGACGATGGCCGCTTTGCCGAGCTTTTTGACATCTTTGCGTGTTAGATATGTCGTCAGATTGACAGTGCAGTGTTCGTCCCAAATAAGCGAGTCCGTTCGGTCGGGGTCGGTAATGAAAACCGCTCCGATGTCGCCGGTTTCCAGCGATCCGTATCCGATCACAACGTCAACTTGTTTCGACGCTAAAAGTTCTTTCGCCTTGGCACGTAGTTCGTTTTCCTGGTTCATGGACAGTTGAGTGGTTGAAAAATCGTCGCCTCTCGGTATTGTAACATTCTCACATTCGGATTCAAGAGCGTTTTGAGCCGACTGAGTCACACACTCGTTCATTGGGTGGCAGTGCAATTGCGTCGGCTTGTTGTTCCATTTTTTTTGATGCGGTGTGGCGGGATTAGAGACGCTGTGTTCCTTCGGGATAAACAATACCTCGTAAAATCGCCCCTGGCCGCTTTTCCCCGGTTGCCAGCTTTGAGGATTTCCCGTAAAATCAAAACGGTAGCGGGAGGTCGAGTTGCTTTGTTGCTTCGTCAATTACCTTATCCTTAACGAGAAAGGGCGGTTCCACATCCAAAATGTCACACCGTTGTTTTTGAAGACTCGCGGTTTGCGACTTCGCCGTCGGCACTTGTGGTTGCATCGCTTTTTGCCGCCGCCGTCCGCTGCAGGGCACTCACGGTGGCAGCCAGTCACCACGGGCAATATTTTCGTGCTCCTAGGGGACTCGAGCCGATCAGGTTGCGGGACGACAACGCCAAGGCCAACGCGATGTGGCCCCGGGTCGACCGGAAGCCCTGCACCGTTCCGGCTTCGGAAAACGTTTATAGTTTGTTTCATTTCACCCCACCAACAAAGGAGAATTTCCATGAGCGAACGTAGGTACGAATTTAATTGGGACATCATTGGCGATGTGGATGAAGGCCGCCCTCATTTGGGGCCGAACGTCAATATCGTCCTTTACCGCTTGTTGCAGTACACTTTCCGTGACGTTGCCGAAAAACGTCTCGGAAGCGAAGCCTGCGACGAACTCTTTTACGACGCCGGAAAAGTGGCCGGAGTGTTTTTCTTCGACCAGTTCATGGCGGACTACAAGGACTTGCCGCTGAACGGCTTCGTGGCGGAACTGCAACGGGTGTTGAAGGAACTCGGTGTCGGTATCCTTCGCGTCGAAAAGGCGGATCCCGACGCCGGACAGTTCACACTGACCGTTTCCGAAGATTTGGACTGTTCCGGTTTGCCCGACGTAGGACTCGAAGTCTGTAATTACGACGAAGGATTCATCGCCGGAATTTTTTACAAATTCACCGGTCAGGAATTTGCTGTCAAAGAAATCGATTGTTGGGCCTCCGGCGATCGTACCTGCCGCTTTGAGGTCAAACCAAGTTGATCCGTTTCGGCAAGTTTCAAACCCAAAACGAGAAATGAGAGAGTGGAAAGTGAAAGAGTGAAATAGAAATATACTGTAGTACGCTAAGTAAGTTGACATTTTGAATCAAGAGCCGCAAGTGTAGCGGAGCGAAACTTGCGGGTGGGATCTGCTAGCATGTACGAATCACCCGCAAGTTCCGGCGGAATACCGCCTACACTTGCGGCTCTTGTAAAATATCAAGTTATTGACGTTGAATAGTATAGAAAACACGGCACATCAATCGTTTGCGTTACTCTCTCAATTTTTCACTTGTCGGTATAAAACTTTCCGGCGAAAATTTATGTCCCATGCCGCCGTCCGATCAAACAAGCCTTACTCTCGTCCGAGGGGCGATGAATGACCGTTCCGTTCCGTCACAGGACAAGGTGGTTGCTTGCGCGGCGGAGCAGGAAAACGATGTCTTCGAAAACCTTTTCAAAGAAGTCAGCGCCGTTCGTGAGGCACTCAAACATTTTGCCCGCGGGAATTTAGACCACGAGATCGGATTTCGCGGTGCCGTCGCCGGATATTTGAAGACCTTGCAGGCCAATTTGCGGCATCTGACTTGGCAGGCCGAGCAGGTTGCCGCCGGTGATTTCTCCCAACGGGTCGACTTCCTAGGCGACTTCTCCAAGGCGTTCAACACGATGACGGTCCGAATGGAGCATCTGCTCAAGGAGGAGCGGGAACGAGAACGGCAATTCTTACTGGAAATCCTTGAATGCTGTCCGATCTGCTTTGCGATTCTCGTCGATGGAACCGTCCGATTCGCAACGCCGTTTATGAAGCGGTTTCTGGAAATCGACATCGGCGATCATTTGACCGATTACTTTGCCGCCCCAAAATCGACGAGCGATTGGACTGAGGGATTGGAAACCGACCGGGTTATCGATTGGCAACCGGTTTCGCTCCGAACAAAAAGCGGCGAACCCAAAGAGATGCTTGCGTATCTCTTCCAGAGCGACTACTACGACGAACACGGCACGATGCTCTGGCTGGTTGACGTTACGCAGAGCCGTCAGATCGAAGCCGAACTGCGCAGAGCGAGAGACTCCGCCGAAGACTTGGCTCGGATCAAGGGCGAATTCCTCGCCAATATGAGCCACGAAATCCGAACGCCGATGAACGCGGTGCTCGGTATGACGCATCTTCTGCGTCAGACCGACCTGTCGCAAAAACAGTCCGTTTACGTCGAAACAATGGAAAAATCGGCGAAACTGATGATGAGCGTCATCAACGATATTCTGGATTTCTCCAAGATCGAGGCGGGAAAACTGGAAATGGACACCGACGCTTTCTCTCTTCAGACCTTGGTTCAGGAAGCCATGTTCATTGTCAGCGAATCGGCGGAAAGTAAGCAACTCCAACTTTCATACGACCTTGCGGCGGACATTCCCGAATCCATTGTCGGCGACGCGGTCCGCTATCAACGGGTGCTGCTCAATCTATTGAATAACGCCATCAAATTCACGCAAGAAGGAAGCGTACAGTTACGCATCAAGGTTGATCGTCGAGACGACAACGCCGTGATTATTCACGGTTCCGTCAGCGACACCGGAATTGGAATGTCAGATGCCCACCTCGACGGTTTGTTTACGCCTTTTACGCAAGCCGACGCTTCAACGACGCGACGTTACGGCGGAACCGGCTTGGGGCTGGCGATCTGTAAAAGTCTGGTCGAAATCATGGGCGGAGCAATCTGGTGCGAAAGTAAGGAAAACGAAGGAACAACGTTCCATTTTACGGCTCGTTTCCTGCTTTCCACACCCGTCGACGGCGTTGACGAACAACCTGAAACGACATCGCCGGATGAAAAGCCTGAAAAAACAGATATTGATGACGAACAAACGGTCGAGCAAGACGAGCGGCGTGTGATCATTCCGCAACATCTTCAGGGAATTCCGATACTCCTTGTCGAAGACAATAAGATCAACCAACTCGTCGCCACCGAGTTATTGACGCTCAAGGGCTTTGCCGTCGACCTTGCCGTCAACGGTCGGCAAGCGGTCGAAATGGTCGCACAAAAATCGTACAGTCTCGTGCTGATGGACCTCCAGATGCCTGAAATGGACGGATTCCAAGCGACTCGTGAGATTCGACGGCATTCCCAATGGGCCGACCTGCCGATCCTTGCGATGACGGCCAATACAATGGCCGGAGACCGTGAACTCTGCCTCGAAGCCGGAATGAACGAACATATCCCCAAACCGATTGATCCAACGGTCTTGTACCAAAACATCGTCGAATGGGCAAAACCGGTAGAAGTATAGAGTGAAAAGTGTGGAAAGTGTAGTGTGTGCGAAAAATCAATTGCGAATTATGACTTGGCAGGACGAGGTAGGCGGTACTCCGCACAAAGATAGGTAGACGATTTTCGGAGAAAATCGCCTACCAGATATCTTGCCCATAATATTTGAACGCACCCGAAAATGTAGTGTGCAGGGGGTCTTGCACTCCCCGCTCCTACACTTTACTATACTTCACGTCGCCATAGAACAACAGACTCCTCCACTTTTCACTCTGCAATGAAACACGTTTTTTACATCCTGTTCACTGCTATGCTCATTTATCCTGACACCGAACTACCGGGGGCGACGCCTCCGCCGGCGAACTACGACGAATCGAAGGTTCCGGTCTTCGAACTGACAGACCCGCTGCTCACCAAGGACGGACGCAAAGTCGACTCCGCACAACTCTGGAACGAAGTGCGACGGCCTGAACTGTTGGCACTCTTCGCCGACGAAATGTTCGGAAATACGCCGTTACCGGTCAACGACCTTGAAACGGCTGGATTTGGGGTGGCGATTCACAATCTTGCCGCTCCCGCCACGGTTTTTGACGGCAAAGGAACACGGCATCAAATACGGTTACAATTTGTCAAAAACAACCAGCGGAAGGACGACGATCCGAAAATCGACGTGCTCATCTACACGCCGAACAATGTTGAGGGAAAGGTTCCGGCGTTTGTCGGCCTGAACTTCCGGGGCAACCATACGGTCAGTACCGATCCGGGCATTGTGTTGGGGGCCGTTTGGGCGAAGCCGGAAGGGAGCAATGATTTTGCACCACTTCCCGCCAAAGAAGAGGATCGCGGCAGTCTGGCCGAACGTTGGCAGGTCGAAATGATTCTCGACCGCGGCTTTGCCGTTGCCACGGCGTATTATGGCGACATCGAACCGGATTTCGACGGCGGAAGTAAACACGGCGTTCGGCGTTTGATCGACCGGGAAAGCGACGAACTGAAACCGGACGAAGGCAATGCGATTGCAACGTGGGCATGGGGACTTGGCCAAATTCGTCGCGTTATCAACATATACGAGGATCGTTTCAATATTGATGCCGAGAAAATTGCGGTGGTCGGCCATTCCCGGCTTGGTAAAACGGCGTTGTGGGCCGGTGCGACGGATACGAAGTTCGCCTTGGTGATTTCGAACAATTCCGGTTGCGGCGGCGCGGCGCTGTCCAGACGGGAGTTCGGCGAAACGGTCCATCGAATCAACACAGCGTTTCCCCATTGGTTTTGCGATAATTTCAAAAAGTACAATGAGGATGTCAATTCATTGCCGTTCGATCAGCATGAACTGATTGTACTGATTGCTCCGCGTCCCATTTACATTGCCAGTGCGGAGAGAGACCGCTGGGCCGATCCCAAGGGCGAATTCCTCTCAGCGTTTTATGCCGATCCGGTGTACCGTCTCCTCGGAACGGACGGAATTGCCGGTGTAACAGGAATGCCGGGGGTCAACCGTTCGGTTGGCGGGACCATTGGCTATCATATCCGCACCGGCGAACACGACGTCACGAAATACGACTGGGAACGGTTCCTCAACTTCGCCGAAAAGCACCTTAAGTAGTGTAGAGAGAGTGTGTAGAGAGGAACTCACTCTACACTCCTCACTAGACCGTATTAAGAATTGGTTTGGACTTCGACGGAATTTTTTTCTTGGATTTTTCGCAATACGCTATTGAGACTTTTGAGCAGTCGCCTACGAGTGAATGGTTTGCCGAGTTGGTCTTTAGATCCGAGTTCGGCAGCCTGCGTGACGACGTGTTCGCCATCGTAGGTGCCGATGCTAACGAGGAAAATATATGGCGTGTACGGCGTTGCAAGGATTTCCCTGATCTTCGTGAAACAGGTGAAAGCCGACATATCGTTGAGTTTGATCTCACTGATAATAATGTCATAAGGGGTACTTCCGAGCATTTGGATGGCATTGCAGCCGTCGGATGCTGAATCAACGGAGCAACCATAGTAGAAAAGTTGCTTGTTGAGTTCTCGAACGATGGTTTCGTCCCCGCTAATGACGAGAAATTTCTTTCCCCGCAACGTCGGAAAATTGCGACAATCGAGGTCCAATTCCTCGGCAGGAGCTGGCAGAATTTCTTCGCCGGTTTGCCGAATGATTTCACGAACGGTCCTCGCCTGTTCCTGAATACGCTGGATGTGTTCAGCAAAGGCCAAGTGCTTGTCCCTATTCAAATCGAGCAGCTTCGCGGATTCCACAAGAATATTGTTGATCGGTTGCAAGACATCGGCATAGATTGTCTCAACGCTCCGAAAAGCGGCGTCCCGGTGTTCGAGCGACAACAGGTCGAGCGTGTGAATTGCCGTGGCAACGTAATCCGCATAGAACTGTAGGAACATCATGTCGTTCGTACTGAACGCCTTCGGCTGGTTGCTTTCCACATTGAAGGTTCCGATCACATGACCGTGGTATTTCAACGGGACGGTCATTGAACTGTGTGCGTCGACGATTCCGTCGATGTAAAAGGGGTCCTCGCTTGCCTCCTCCACGAGATACGGTTTGCCGTGGTAGGCGACCCAACCGGTGATCCCGTTTCCTTCCTGAACGGCATAGAGTTTGCGATTTTGGGCGTGCTCCGTCATTCCGTCAGCCAGTAGTGATTTGAGGAGTCTGGGTTCCTCGTTCGAGAGCAACCGGATTTCGATGATATCAACGTGAAGGATTTCCCTTGCATATTTAATGATTTTTGCCCGTAATAGGTCGGTGCGCTCGTCCTGACTGAACGAGTGCAAATCTTGTTCCGTCAAATCAGTGAGCTCCTTACCGGCTTCACGGAGTAAATCGAAGGTCAATCCGGTCTTGCTCTGTTCCGAAACGTCGCGGATCACCGCAATACAGTAGTCAATGGTTCCATCCACTTCAATTACAGGCGAGGACACCATCCGATACGGTTGTCCCGTTGTCCGGCGGACAAGCGTCGTTACGGAAGTTCGGCGTTTTCTGCGATTCGTGTGAAATGGAGTGTAGTCCGGCCCTTGATTGCTCGGATAATCCAAAGCGGCGTAATATTGTAGGCCGATGGGATTGTTTCTCACACTGAACTCGGAGAAATATTTGTTGAACCAAACGATCGTCTGGTTGACATCAACAACGGCAACACCAACGGGCAAATGATTCAGGATTTGAACTTCATCGGCAAAAAAAGCATCTTGTTTGTCTTCCGGCATTGTTTCCTGCCTTTCCGAACCGATTATCGATGACTGGAGATTTCGCAAGACCAAGGGAGAACGATTCCATTAGACCGTTAGACCTGTTAGACCTGTTAGACCTGTTCCGCAACCTTTGTGGATTTTGGGAAAAGCGCCCTTTTGTCCACTGTGCGATGGATAAAAAAATGGTTTGGCAGGACAACGGAATCGTCTATTATAGGAAAAGAGAGGCAACTGTCAAATCCTCGTGTTGACCGCTCGGCTAGCTTGACGTCTTTGGGCGATTCTGTTACGATGACTGGCGTTCAGAAGTCCAACATCCAACTTCCCATCGATGGGCATCCTCGGCGACCTTAAAATCATCTACCACATGGCGGTCCGACCGATTCGTGGAGCGAGTCACGCAGAGCGGATGGACAATTTTTACAGTGGGCAAGCAAAAGACTACGACGATTTCCGCCGCCGTTTGCTGCGAGGCCGCGAAGACCTTTGGGCCGAACTTATTCAAGAACAGGACCCAACGGACACCGTTTGGATGGATATGGGCGGCGGCACCGGTTCGAACCTGCATTTTTTCGGCGATACCATCGACAAAATCGCCAAGGTCTACGTCGTCGACTTGGCCGGTTCACTACTCGAAGTCGCCGACAAGCGGATTCACGACAGCGGCTGGAAGCACGTTGCCGAAACGGCGGAAGCCGACGCAACGACCTTCGTTCCCAAGGAAGGCTCCGTCGATGTAATTATGTTTTCGTATTCGCTGACGATGATTCCCGACTGGTTTGCAGCCATCGACCACGCTTGGAACGTGCTGAAGCCCGGCGGACGCATCGGTGTCGTCGATTTTTACGTGTCCCGAAAATTTCCCGCTGCCGGACACCGCAGGCACGGCTGGACAAAGCGCACATTTTGGCCGAACTGGTTTGCGCTCGATAACGTGTTTCCTTCGCCGGATCACGTTCCGTATTTGCAGCGAAAATTCGAAACGGTGTTCTTCGAAGAACGACTTACACGGATTCCATGGTTTCCCAATCCGTTCTTCAAAATGCCGTATTATCTGTTCGTTGGGAGGAAGAATAACGCCCACGAGTGACGCAAATACGGACAGCGTCCCTACTTGTCGTAACGATTCCCTATCCGTCACCCCCGCCTTCGCGGGGGTGACGAGTATTCATAATTTTAGGTTCGGTGCGGTACTAATACACAGTCGTGGAAATGGTATTCGTCATTCCCGCGAAGGCGGGAATCTAGAGGAGGGGATATAACATCCTTCCTCTAGGCCCCCTCCCCCGCGCGGGGCACGAGTATTCACAACTTTTGCAT
>Ga0099364_10008627_pt1 | contig 14312 bp, 12 predicted proteins | sample TergutTh196P3_FD_73070 | JGI IMG/M metagenome (GOLD analysis project Ga0099364, IMG submission 73070) | Microcerotermes parvus P3 segment gut microbial communities from Pointe-Noire, Republic of the Congo - Th196 P3 | ecosystem: Host-associated > Arthropoda: Insects > Digestive system > Gut ... | reverse complement strand
TTTTTATCAACAAGTTTTAGATTTTCAATTACTTGCATAGGGTTATCATTGCGACTGTCCTCGTCGAGACGACCGCTTTTTATGCCTTTTTCTTTGAAAAAAGTAAAGGTTTCGGGTTTCAAATCTTCTATTTGCACATTGGGAACAGTTACGCTGTCCCACTTTTTGCCGATACGTTCAAGCAAAAACTCGTTGAGAGCTGTGCCGGTTAATTCCTGTTTGACGCTGCCTGTGCGATAAAAATATCTGCCTCGCAACGAAATAGGAACAGAATAGGGCGCGACAACGATTTCTATGTAATGTTTTCCGTCTTCCTGCAAAAGGTTGACTTCGGCGGTAATACCCAACTGATTTTTTATTTTATTGGGAATTTTCGTAATTAACTCTTTGTAGTCGGCAATGCCAACGACTTTTCCATTGTCGTTTTTACCAATGTAGATTTTACCGCCCTGCGCATTGGCAAAGCCGCATATCCAATCTAAATATTCCTCGTGCCAAGACGATTTGTATTCAATATTTTGTGTTTCAGGCATAATTTATTTATTTTTATTTGTGATTTTCAACAGGGTTTTCATTGTTTGTGTTATGCACACAACGAAAACCTTGTTGTTACCTGCTGCCGTTTTCCATCGCACTAAACCTAATTTATTCTTCATTTTTTAAAATTGTCATTATTATTTCAAGTTGTTCTTTTGATATTCCCTTGCGTTTGCTGATAAATTTATTCAATTTCTCAAATGCTTTTGGTTTGAGTTTGCTCTCTGCTATTTGAAGCAATTATTCTTTTGTCTATCGTGTTTATCCCGTCCGAGTTGTCAAAAAGTTTAGAAACTATGATACTTTGTCCATTGTCGAAATGCGCTTCAAGTATCAAGTTGTATTTTCCTTTTGTCAATGTAGGCTGCCTGTCAATAAATGTAATTTTACCTTTTCCTAACGGAACAAATTCGACTTCTGCATCAAGAGAAAAGTCATCTTTATTTGGGTTATTCAGAGATTTTTGATTAGAATTCAAATGGATTGGGGTGTCTTCAAATCTGTCTTCGGAAATAGATAAAAGTCTTTCCGCTATTTTGTCCAAATACTCACTGTCTTGAACCGATTTCCACTTGTTAGGAATTATACTATTTCCGTGCAACGCACCGACAAGTCCACCTGCAAAAGCCGCAATACTATCGGTGTCAGAGCCTAACGCATTTACTGCTTCAATAATTGCCTCTAATGGTTTTTTGTGGAATTTAGTGGCTAAATATATTCCTGCAATTACGGTTGAAGTTCCCGAACCTTTAGTTGATTGGTCAAAGCACCCCAATTTCTTTAATGTTTCTTGAACAGACAAATTTTGCTTTATACTCTGATAAACAAATCGTAAATAATTTTGAGTTTCCGTTACTATTTCGGCGTAAACACTTTCAAAAGTTTTGTTGTTTGATTTATTCCATTCTTTAAGCCATTCCTTTATTTCGGCTTTATTGATAAATGAAAGTTCAAACTTTTTTGGGAAATCTGAACCTATTGATTTAATGTAATTTTCCCATTCAAAATCTTCTGGTCTGAAAATAATAACTTGATTTACTGCGTAGCCGTACAACATTGCTCCTAAAATTGCTCTTGGGTGTCCGTGAGTTATTATGCTGTTACAAAAAATTTCTTCCTTAATTTTTTCAGGATTTCCAAGATTAGCCAAAGCAATGGGCAAAATCCGCATTGCTGCACCATTTGCACCGCATTGTTTGTAATCGTAATTTTCCCCGTTTACTTTGTAATTATAAAAATTATTGAACCATTTTACTGATTTTCTTTGAATTTTATTGGCTGCTGTTTTTACTGTTCTACCTCCGCCTCTTGCATAATCTAACCAATTAGCAAGTTCGATTTTGGCAAAATAATTATGGTCTAAACTTCCGTCTTTTTTTATACTTCGTGCTACCGATAAAAGTAATTGCGTGTCATCAGAATAAGAGCCTGCCTTGATAGTATCTACATAACCGTAAAATCTACCGCCAACATTTTTTTTCCAAGTTTGGAAATTTTCAACTCGTTCAGTTCCGAATTTTTCTTTTAGCGACTGTGTGCTTTTTTCAAATTCAGTCATCCACCCCAAAGCATCTCCAATGGCTGACAGTTTAATACTTCCTTTATATTTCGTTTCGGGTTTCATTTTTATATTCTTGAATTGGTAAATAACGAGGCATCAACAATAAAATTGTTTGTATTATAATCGCTTAATGCTGCTTTTCCTGTGGCTAAATCCTTTTCGTCTTTGAAACAAACCTGTAAAATATCAGACACAGGAATTTCATTTTTGACTAAAACTTCTGCTTGTTCGTCGGTTGGATATTTATCTTTTACGTTTCTTGTAATTGTTCTTGAACCGTATGAAGTTACGATTGGCAATGAATCTGCAAACATCATTCGGAACTTTTTTATATCGCCTGTTACACCAACATTTCTTTTATTGTGGCTGTTTGCAGCGTTTGTAACAGAAAATAAAGTGTCTGTTTGATAAATATACTTTTTGTCAATTTTCAAAACGCACCAATAAATATGGTTTTCATTTGCTGTTTTTTGCCGAAAACGATTAAATAAAAATGAATTTGGGTGTTGAATTGACAGATTAATATAACTTTTATCATCAAATCTTATTTCGTCCGTAAACTCTATGTAATCGAAAATATCGGTCTGGTCAATATCAAACTGTTCAAGCAAGGCTCTCGAAAGTAACTTGTCTTGTTCAAAAATGCTCAACAAGTTGATTGTTGGCGTAAAGTGAATTAAATGTTCAATTCCTCTACTCTCAATTTCTTTTTGAAACTCTATGTGATTTTGCTTTAACTCCATATTCAAAAAATTCAAAAAAGTAAATCGTTGTTTGTAGTATGCTGAACGCCAAGTTTATTAAGAAGGCTTTCGTCAATTTCAGAAAGATACCTTGTCGGTTTTCCACTCGATAACAAGTAAAGCCTTTCCCTTGCTCTCGTCATCGCAGTATAGAGCAATCGCCTTTCTGTTGAAATATGAAACTCATCGTCTGTGTCAATAAACCCCGGTGGATAAGGAATAATATCATCGTTAAGGTCGATAATAAACACATTTTCAAATTCAAGACCTTTCACTGACGACAATGTGCAAATTTTTATTGAGTTACTTTCAAAATCAATATCTTCCGAATTTAACAAGATTTGCGTAGCATAACCATTGGTTGTTAAAAAACCTTGAATGTTGCTTATTCCATTTCTACTTCTGTGAAGAATAACGGTTGAATTAGTATTGTCGCTTTCTTTCAGTTTGTTCAATTCTTTTAGCAAATAGGCACATTGTTCGTCCCAATTTTGAAAATATCCAACAATTGGTTTTTCTTCGCCTTTTCTTGCAGTTTCAACGGTTGTAAAATCACTTTTATCATCTTCTTTTTCAAGAAGCGACAACGCCGCCTTTGCTATTTGAACCGTATTTCTGTAATTTTTCTTGAATTCAATAGTTCTTCCCCCTCTTACATTTAATCCAACTTCGCCCCAAGTAAAGCCGCTTTTATAAATTCTTTGGGCTGCGTCAGCAATAATTGAAATACTTTTTGTTTCGTCAGAAACAAGTTGAGAGATGACAAGAATTTGGGCTTTACTCAAATCTTGTGCTTCATCAACAATAATATGTGTAAATGGTTTTGTAAAATTTGGGTTTGAGTGAATAATTTTCAAACAGAGCAAAGCGTAATCATCAAAATCTACTTGGTCGTTTGCTTTTAATTGATTGTTGTAATCTGTATAGATATTCCAAATTATTTCTTTGTCTGCTTTCGTTACTCTGTCGCTTGTTCCTCTACCTGCGCGCTTTGCCTCAAAATAGCCCTCCTCGGATTGAAAGGCTTTGCCTTTCATCCAAGATATTTCTTCAAGGAAAAAGTCAGAAGATTTGCTCGTAATATATAAATTGGCAGACTTAAATTTGGCTATAGATTTTTCAATGATTGATTTTTGCGAATCTCCCATTACCGTTCTCCCATACAGATTGTTTCCATTTGCTTTCATAAATGCAAAAGCCCATTTATGAAAATTTGTTACAAAGACATTCATTCCTTTTGGCTTTGTTGGCTTTATTTCATCGCTGCCTGCTTGGTAGCCGCCTGAAATGTGCGGTGTGATAGCATTGATATACTTTACAAGGGTTTTGTTGTATGTAAAAATTGCAACTTTCGCCTCTTGAAATAAATTTGATTGAGTATCAAGCAAATGTTTTGCACGATACAGCGCAACAGTTGTCTTGCCACTTCCCGCAACACCTTTGATTTGTATAGGTTCTGTAACTTGTAAAAACAAAACCCGTTTCTGCTCGCCTTTTAGAATAATTGGTTTTAATGCCATATCTTTCTATCGTTTTAATTTGTCATTTCAATTCTTCTCTCGTTTTCGGTTACCCACTGCGCTGTCCTACGGTTGCAGGTAACACCGGAATATACGCCGTTGCTACCGAATAATATATCTTACAATCAAAGAGTTAGCCTTTCAACACATTAACAAACGATTCCGGCAGGCATACATTGTTCAAATCCAATGCCCTTTTGAAAAGCGGCGCCATATCCTCATCTCGAAATCCTGCAATTCCACATCCAATACGAGTAACGTAGAAAAATTTTTCAGTATGCGCCTTTGCAAAATCAATAAACTCGTCCACATACGGCGCTATTGTTTCTACTCCGCCTTGCATTGTTGGTATGGCGTAACTTTGTCCCTGTAAGCCAACTCCTTGTCCAAAAATTGCTCCAAACTTGTTTACCGCCGCCCGTGCAGCCCCAGCCCCGTGATGTCCGGCAAGGTTGCTTCCAAAAACAAAGACCTCATCGGAAGATAGAGAGGTTATTTGCTCTAATCTTTGTGCGACACGGCGTTCAATAGCGCTTCGCGCAAGGCTTCTTCGGGATATTCGTATTTTTCGATACGCGAAAGTCCCTTGTAACTTATCATTGCTTTGGTGTACTATCACTCCATTCTGCTGACATTTTATTTATGTTATAATAAACCTCACGCAAACTCATATTTTCTTTTTTCTGCTTTAATTACGTTTTTAGCCTGTTCGGGAACGTAAAAATCAAAATCCAATTCCGGTATTTCTTTTCCCTCTTTGGCGCATATCCTTTTTTCCTGTTCGTATGCCTCGTAAAAATCAAAGACAGCTTCTTTTGGTGTGGCGCCGAAACCAGCCAAACCAAAATCAAATTCATAGCAATCCATATAGGCGCTATATCTATTGTCGCTGCCACATTCTAAAATTACTTTTACCTTGTACATATTCTTATTTTTTTATAAATTTACTCCTGACAATTTTTTTATACTGTTTTTTGTTCCCGTTGTAAGCTCATGCGACTGATGTCTTGGAACTCTAAAGCGTTTACCTGTAATAGGACTATACCAGCAGTCATGCTCTTTACCGTGTTCGACAAAATAACATCCAGCTCTCGATAATTTTCTTAAAGCTTCGCTTGTCTTCATTCTTTCTTAATTATTACAAATGCTGCCAGTATTTTCTTTTGACTTTTTTTTGCCAAACACACACAAATCATTCGAATAACACACCTTACAATCAAAAAGTTAGCCATTAAACACACTAACAAACGATTCCGGCAGGCATACATTGTTCAAATCCAATGCCTTTTTGAAAAGTGGCGCTATATCCTCATCTCGAAATCCTGCAATTCCGCATCCAATACGGGTAACGTAGAAAAACTTTTCGGGATGCGCCTTTGCAAAATCAATAAACTCGTCAACATACGGCGCTATTGTTTCTACTCCTCCCTGCATGGTTGGTATGGCGTAACTTTGTCCCTGTAATCCAACTCCTTGTCCAAAAATTGCTCCAAACTTGTTTACCGCCGCCCTTGCAGCCCCAGCCCCGTGATGTCCGGCAAGATTGCTTCCAAAAACAAAGACCTCATCGGAAGACAGAGAGGTTATTTGTTCTGGGGTAAAACTACTGCGTTTGGTCGAAATATTTTGTGTTTCAGGCATATTCCATAAAAAAATTATTCAAGCGGAAGAACATAGGTTGACGGGATAAACGCAGTGGCTACCGATAACAAGTTTGGAATGACCACTACAACGCGCTTGTCGCCTTTAATTCTCATAAAAACACCTTCAACTCCTTCAAAAATACCGCTCGTAACCCGCACCTTTTTACCTTTTTGTAAATCAACTTCTTCGTTTGTCAAATAGATGACGCGCTCGTGGTTTGAGCCGGCAATGGCTATAAAATTTCGCATTTGTACTTCGGGAACGGTTATCAACTGTCTGGTTCCTAAATCCCTATAATATATGTTTGAAGTGATTTTCAGTTTCAATTTTACCTCGTCCAAAACCGGGTCTAAACATTCCTTTGACGATTTCACAAACAATAAGTTGCCTAAAAGCGGCTGTACGGTAAGCCTTTTTCGCTCGCTGTCCTTAATCTGACTTTCTCTTAAACACAACGGGAAAAAATACTCAATTTCTGCTGCTTTCAAAAACGGTATGATTTTCGCCGCTTTTCCGTTGGCAGCGAACAAAACATACCATAAAAAATCTTCGCTGTCTGTATCCATCAATTTCACAAAAAAACATTCCTTTGGTTCCCCACTATTTTAGTAGGTCTTTCTATATCAAACCGTTAGCGTGATTTAGAACGCCCTAATGCCTCAATCCCTTACAGGGAAAATTGAAGCGCCAAGTCGGCGCAAAGATATACATAAATATTTGTCTCCGCAAAATAATTTTGAAAAAAAATATTAATTAACTATTTTACAAAAATAGAATTTAAATTCCCGTCAAATCTTTTCAACAGTCCATTTTTCCAGAGCATGCGACCTCCGACAACGTAGACGTCATCTCCTTTTACGTACACTGAATTAGCGCCTGCTCCCTCTTTAAGTCGTTGAGGCTCGCCGTTTATCCAAAGCGTGGCGGAGCCATCTTCACTGCCCGCAACATAGACGTCAGTACCCACTACGAAAACGGAATTAGCGGTTCCCGTTGTAGCAAGTTGTTGAGCCACGCCGTTCTTCCAAAGCACTGCGCCATTATCGCTACCTGCAACATAGACGTCATTACCTACTACGAAAACGGAATTTGCTCTGGAACTGTTATTTTCGGAAAGGCGTTGAGAAACTCCATTTCTCCAAAGCACGGCAGGTCCATAGTAGTTCAAACCACTACTATTTTGCGGTTCTATATAGCCCGTTACATACACATTGCCGCCTGATACATAAACGGAACTGGCTCCCGAAGTTATTCCTCCGTCCGGTAGGAACTGGGTAACGCCATTTCTCCAAAGCGTAGCAAACCTTTTTTGTTCACCGGCTCCTGATATCGTTCGGTATGTAATTCCTACTACATACACGTCATTACCCGCTACGAAAACCGCGAATGCGCTTGTCGTGCGATTTTGATATCCGGAAGGAAATATCTGTGCTTCGCCGTTCTTCCAAACAGCGGCAACTACATCAGCGCCATTGTTTTTATGTACTTGACGACCTGCTGCATATACGTCGTTGCCTGATAAAAAAACTGATTCGGCAACCCACGATTCATACGGGTCGTCCGCATGAGCAAGCATTTCTGCTACTCCGTCTACCCAAAGTACGGCTTCAACGTTTGAATCGCCTACCATATCTTTTGAGCCTACTACGTATACGCCTTCAAGCGTTACGTTATCTTCCTCATCATCTTTTTTGCATCCGCTAAAGATTATGCCCGCCGCTAATAAGCAAATACAGGCTTTTTGCAAAAAAATTACTCTACTAAAAATACTACTTAAAAAAACTTTTTTCATTTCTTAAAAATTTAAAATTATTACTAAAAAAATACTAAACATCCCGCTCTTAATAAGGCTTCGCGAGTGTCTTTAAAAATTCAGGTGACAAAATTATAAATAAGAATCCAAACGAAAAAATAAAAAATTCAACAAAAGATGCTTTTGGCAACAAGCGTTCAAAATTGGGCAACAAACGCGCGAATTTGGGGAATAAGCGCAAAAAAATCCTAAGCGATTTTATCCATTCGGAAATTCCATCAAATAAGCCTTCACAAACGCTTCAAGGTCGCCGTCCATCACAGCCTGCACGTTCGATGTTTGGTAGTTCGTGCGGTGGTCTTTCACGCGGCGGTCGTCGAAAACGTAACTGCGTATTTGCGAACCCCATTCTATTTTCTTTTTCTGACCTTCTATTTCGGCTTGTTTTTCGCGCTTTTTTTGAAGTTCCATTTCGTAAAGATGCGACTTTAGGATACGCATCGCGTTTTCTTTGTTGCCTAACTGAGAGCGGCTTTCCGTGTTTTCAACGGCTATTTCCTTCATGTCGCCTGTTTTTTCGTCTTTATATTTGTATCGCAGGCGAACGCCGGTTTCTACCTTATTTACGTTCTGTCCGCCGGCGCCCCCCGAACGGAACGTCTCCCAAGTAATATCGGCGGGGTTCACTTCTATTGCTATGCTTTCGTCTACAAGCGGAGTAATGAAGACCGATGAAAAAGACGTCATCCGCTTGCCTTGCGCATTGAACGGCGACACGCGCACTAATCGATGAACTCCGGTTTCGCTTTTCAGGAAACCGTAGGCATAATTTCCGTTCACTTCGAGGGTAACAGTTTTGATGCCTGCTTCGTCGCCTTTCTGGAAGTCCATTTCGCGAACTTTGAAACCGCTACGTTCGCAATAGCGGATATACATGCGCATAAGCATTTCCGCCCAGTCTTGACTTTCTGTGCCGCCCGCGCCCGAGTTGATTTTCAGAACCGCGCCCAGATGGTCTTCTTCGGCGCGAAGCATGTTCTTAAATTCCAATTTTTCAATCGCTTGCAGGGCAACGTCATACTGTGTCTGCACATCGTCTTCAGAGGCTTCGCCCTCGCGAAAAAAATCATACAGAACCGTCAAATCGTCTACTTGAGCTTTTGCCGAACGGTAGGCGGTTACCCATTCTTTAAGTGACGAAATTTTGCGCAACTGCTGCTCGGCTTCTTTGGGATTTTCCCAAAAATCAGCAACTTGCGTCTTTGCTTCCTCTTCTATTATTTCTGTTTCCTTAACTTCTACGTCAAAGAAACCTCCTCAGCGCATCCTCGCGCTCATGCAACTCTTTTATCTGCTCTATCGTTATCATATATAATATATTATCAAAAATTCAAAAAACTATTCATAATTCATAATTCATAATTCATAATTCACTCACAATCGCATTTCAAATTCATTTCTTCCACAATCCATTCAGCTCCGTAAACCTTATGGGTTATGTAGAGTATATATCTGACGTCTACGATGATATTGCGGCATATATCGATGTCGTATACGAAATCGCTCATTGTGCTTTCCCATGTACGGTCGAAGTTCAGCCCGAGCAGTTCACCTTGATAGTTTAGCACTGGACTGCCTGAATTTCCGCCCGAAGTGTGGTTGGAAGCAATAAAGCAGACAGGCATGATAACTTCTTGTGCATAAAAGCTATAACGGTCGAAATCTCCTATATTGTAGGCTGTTTTCAAGGCTTCGGGTACTTTAAATTCATACACGTCGGGGTTATCTTTTTCCATAACGCCTTCCAATGTGGTGTATGGCAGATATTTAACGGCGTCCATAGGCGAGTATCCTTTCATTGTGCCGAAAGCGACCCTCAACGTATGATTGGCGTCGGGGTAAAAAATCCTTTCTTTGTCGGTTTCCAATTGAGCAGCCATGTATATGCGCTGCAAACTGTCAGCCTGCTGCGAAAGGCGCAAAAACGGCATGCTTATTTCTTCAAAAATCATTTTGCTTCCGCTTCTGAAAATAGCAAGGAACGGGTCGTTTTCTATTGCTTTCGCGTTTCTTTTTGTTCTATTTGTCAAAACCTCGCGCAACGTCTGATACGAGCGAAACACCGATTTGCTGTAAGCCTCGTTTGCCCATCGTTCAAAGGAACCTTTGTGTTTTTTCAATCCGGCGTTAATTTCGTTGAAATGAAATTGTTCCGACACATTTTCATAATACGCTTTCATCATTGCAACAAAAATATCTTTGTCGAGCGCCGCCGAATAATCCTTGTAAAAGGTGGCAGCTGTGGCAAGAAAGTCTTCAATTTTACTCTCGCTAAGTTCCCTGTTTGGCGAATTAAATATCAGAGCGTCATATCGTCCGGCAAATTCCACTAATTCAATTGTAGATATTGTTTCATTGTAATATGCCGTCGTTAAATTGAGCGGCGACAACTCTTCGGTATTACGTTTTATTTGTTCGAGCAACTGTCCGTAATCCTGCATCCATTGCGGGTTCGACTGCAAATTTCGCCTGAAATTGTCTTCATATTCCTGTTTCTTTTTAAGCCCATCTACCTGTGTTATTCCGCGCATTGTGCCTTGCCACCTTTTCCACGAATTGCTTACAGAAGAGTGTTTTGCGGCATATTGTATCGCTATTTCGCGGCTGTTGCGCATGTAGCTGTCCATTATCGCAAGTCGCGTTGTGCGCATGGCAACGCGCATCGGAAATTCATTGAACACCGTGTAATTCAGTTCGTATGAACTGATATACTGGTTGGTAGAGCCCGGATAACCATATACCATCGTAAAATCATCTTCCCTAACGCCGTTGGTAGTTACCTGTATATGCTGTTTCGGGCGGTAGGGCACGTTATCGGGCGAATAGTCGGCAGGGCGGTTGTCCTTATCGGCATATATTCTAAAAAAAGCAAAATCGCCCGTGTGCCTGGGCCACATCCAGTTGTCGGTATCGCCTCCAAATTTTCCTATTGCCGACGGCGGAGCGCCAACCAAGCGCACATCATTAAATATTTCGTAAACATACATAAAATATTGGTTCCCCTTGTACAACGGTCTGACGTTTACGCGATAACTGCCTGCCGGCAGGTTAGCCCTGCGAATACGCGAAATAGCCGCATTGATGCTATCGGCTCGTTGACGTTCGCTCATTCGGGCAGTAACGTTTTGCAACACCTTTTCGGTCACATCCTCCATTTGCAGCAAAAAAGCCACGTTTAGTCCCGGATTAGGCAGTTCTTCAGCCATCGAACTCGCCCAGAAACCGTCGGTCAGGTAGTCGTTTTCCAACGAACTGTGCGACTGTATCTGCCTGTATCCGCAATGATGGTTGGTCAGCAGCAGCCCATGCTCTGATACTACCACGCCGGAGCAACCTCCGCCAAACAACACTATGGCGTCTTTCAAACTCGCTCGGTTGATATTGTAAATATCTTCCGGCGTCAATTGCAGCCCTAACTCCTGCATCCGCTTATAGCGCGTTTGTTCGAGCAAAAGCGGAATCCACATTCCCTCGTCGGCAAAAGCAGGCGAAAGCATCAAAACCGCAAAAAACAAAGATAAAATTTTATTTTTCATTGACGGCACAAAGATAGTTGTGTTTTTGCAATTATCAAATTTTTTTTGAAAAAGTTTTTTATTTTTCCACAACTTATCAAAATAATCAATATATTTGCAAAAATTTTTTAACCGAAAAAATATGTATAAAAGAATATTAGCGGTCTGTATATTATCTATTTGGATGTTTTGTTGCGGTTCTGTTTTCGCGCAAAGGTCTATTGAACAGTATGATACCGACGGGCTTTATAAACAAGCAGTTGAACTGTTTGAACGTGAAAAGTTCACTGCCGCCCGTAAACTTTTTGAAGATATTATGGATGCGGCAACGGATAGGCGCGATTATACTTACTCTAATGCGCAATATTACGTTGCTTTGTGCGCCATTGAGCTTAACCAGCCCGATGCAGAAAGCCTTCTGATGCGTTTTATAAGAGATAACCCCGACAATCCCAAAATCCCGTACGCGAACTTCCGTATGGCTCGATATCATTACAACAGCAGGCGATACAGGAGAGCTATCGAACGTTTTGAGATGGTTGCTCCGCGCGTTTTAGATGCAAATCAGGCTATTGAATATCATTTTCTGATGGGACATAGCTATTTTATGGAACACGATTATGTTAAGGCACGCAATTCGTTCTTCGAAATAAAGGACGGCAACGACCCGAGATATGCTTCGCCGGCGCTTTATTACTACTCGCACATAAATTATGTAGACCAAGACTACGAAACCGCCCTGCAAGGTTTCTTGAAATTGCGCAATGACAGGACTTTTTCGACTATTTCGCCATATTACATTTCGCAAATATATTTTTTACAGGAAAAATACGAATTAGTTATTGAACATGCGCCAAATCTGCTCGATTCCGTCAGCTCCGACCGCAGGGCTGAGGTGATGCGCGTAGTAGGCGAATCGCATTATCGATTGGGACAATACGGGGAAGCAATCCCCTTCCTCGAAGAATACGTAAAAAGCAAGAATCCAACGGTAGAGGACAATTACCAGTTAGGATACGCATATTACCATATTGGCGACTGCGCCAATGCCGTCAGGTATTTCGAAAGAGCATCGAACAGCGCAAGCTCAATGGGACAGAACGCATTAGTTCATCTTGGCGATTGCTACATCAAAGGCGGCGAAAAACAGAGGGCGCGTTTGGCGTTCTCAAGGGCGGCACAAATGGACTTTGACCCCGTAGCGCAAGAAAATGCGCACTTCAATTTTGCCGTTCTCAGCTACGAACTCCTGATTTCGCCGTTCAACGAAGCAATAAGGAGCTTCAACGATTTTATTGATAAATACCCTAATTCCGACAGGGTAGACCAAGCGTATAATTACTTAGTTATGGCTTATACCACCACGCGCAACTATCGATTAGCGCTCGAATCAATAGAAAAGATACGGGTAAAGGATAATAATATTTTGCAAGCCTATCAACGCGTTGCATTTTTTCGCGGTTTAGAGCTTTTCAACGACCTGAAATTTGGCGAAGCAACGGCAATGTTCGACAAATCATTGGAAAACGCCCGATTCGATAATGCCATAGCCGCCCGTAGCGTGTTTTGGAAAGCCGAATCGCACTACCGCGAAGGTGACTTCCGGCAGGCGCAAGATTTGTATCGACGTTTCATCGCAATGCCGGAAGCTTCAAGAACTGATGAATTTCCTCAGGCAAACTACGGCTTAGGCTACGTCGCTTTCAGTTTGAAAAACTACCCCGAAGCATTAAATTGGTTTCAGAGGTATGTAGCCGCAAGGAACGATGCCGCAATAAGAACCGTTGCCGATGCATACAACCGCATAGGCGACTGCCAGTTCATGCAGCCGGCTTACTGGATGGCTTTAGATAGCTACGACAAAGCATTTAGATACAACCTCTCAACGCCCGATTATTCTCTCTTCCAAAAAGGATTTACCTACGGATTGGTTGACCGACACGAAAGAAAAATAGAAACTTTGAACGAACTCCTCACTACTTTTCCCCGGTCTACATACGTGAACGTGGCGCTGTTCGAAATAGGCAGAAGCAATATATCATTGGGAAGAAACGAACAGGCTATAAATTCGTTCAGAAAATTAATAGCCGAGCATCCGAACAGCAGTTATGTCAGCAGGGCATTGTTGCAGTTGGGATTGATTCATTATAACATGAATCGCAGTAATGAAGCCTTACAATATTACAAGCAGGTGTTGTCTGATTTTCCGTCGTCGCCCGATGCACAAAGCGCTCTCTCCGGCATCAGGAACGTTTATTTGGATATGAACGACGCCGACGCATTCATTGCATACGTGGGAACTTTGGAAAATGTGGCAAGTATAAGCATTAGCGAGCAAGATTCGCTTACATATCAGGTTGCCGAAAATTTATGGATGTCGGGCAATTGTGCACGCGCTATTACCGATTTTAGCAATTATTTGGAGCGTTTTCCTAATGGTAATTTCAAAATCAACGCCAATTTCTATTTAGCCGACTGTCAATTGCGCAGCGGCAATCAGAGCGAGGCTATCAGAGGATTTGAGTTTGTTATCAATCAGCCGCGAAACATGTTTACCGAAAATGCCCTAATGTCGGCTTCGGCTATTTATTTCAATCAGGGCAAATTTGACGAATCGTTAAGCTCATATCAAAGGCTTGAAACGCTCGCCGATAATGCCGGCGTCATTTTAGACGCCCGAATAGGCGTAATGCGTTGCCTTTTCCATTTGAAAAGGTATAGCCAAGCAATAGAAGCCGCCGGAAAAGTATTGGAAAACAGAGACCTGCCGCCTGAAAAAATCCGCGAAACACAGTTCATACTGGCTCAATCGTATCACGAAGATAATAATTTGAACGCTGCGCTGACCGAATATCGTAAAGTGGCAAACGATGTGAGAAGCATTGAAGGCGCAGAAGCAAAATATCATATAATTGACATACTGATTAGGCAAAATAAAATGCAGGAAGCCGAAGATGAAGTTTTCGATTTCATAGAAAA
>Ga0099364_10008626_pt1 | contig 14313 bp, 14 predicted proteins | sample TergutTh196P3_FD_73070 | JGI IMG/M metagenome (GOLD analysis project Ga0099364, IMG submission 73070) | Microcerotermes parvus P3 segment gut microbial communities from Pointe-Noire, Republic of the Congo - Th196 P3 | ecosystem: Host-associated > Arthropoda: Insects > Digestive system > Gut ... | reverse complement strand
ATCATACAGTGACCTTAAGTACAGATATGTCAATAATGAAGTATGTATTCGCCTATAAATTCAGGTGTACTTCAGAACAGTCAGCTGCTAAAATGACAGAAGTTGAACAATATGACACATTCTGAACTTTGAATTAAATAGGAATTATTAGCCAGGATCTAGCTCCAAGATAAAAGCCTCAGAACCTTTGGACAGTGACAGTGGGTGGACTCCAGGGTCATCTGAATGTTAAAGTAAAAATCAAAACCTCCTACCACCACTGAGAGCAAAAATCTTCCCTGCCTCCAGCCAATAACTTTAAACATCAAGTTATGCTGGCCTGTTAATATCAGTTAATTAATTAATATTTTATTACTGGATTTATCCATAACAATAAAATGCAAACTAATTTCATCCATCAAAAGGCTTGTATGCCTCTCACAACTCCGTCACTTCTTCAATCAATGTACCTGATTTGGCCAAAACCAGGCTCCTTTGGATACCTGAAAACATGTGAATATTTTTTGTGCTGTATAATTTAAACATACAATGCACACTTAAAATAACATGCACATTCAATACATTTTGCATATATCAAAATGTAATTTTTGTTTTAGCAGGTGTTCCTGAAGAAGACATGAAAAAATTGTATGTCTGCCCACCAGACTTTGTTCATAATGGCGACAGTTGCTATTTCTTCAGTACTCATATGGCAACATTGCAAGATGCCCACTTTGAATGTAAAGAAAGGGATAGTGAATTGGCAAGGCTCGAAAAAGGTTGGGAAGATAGAAACATGAGAAGCTATCTCAATAAACCGGAGTTGGGTAAGAGCAACAATACTCAAATACATTAATATCTACTGTTGTTTTGAAGTTCCAATGACATTTCTACTACTACTACTACTTCCACCACTACCATCATTACCACCACCACTGCTGTTGCTGCAACCACCACTACTTCACTCAAGTACGACTACTACCATACGACAACAACAACGATGACAACAACAACCACTACTACTACTACTTCCACCACTACCATCATTACCACCACCATTCCACTCAACTATGACTACTACCATACAACAACAACTACTACTACTTCCACCACTACCATCATTACCACCACCACTCCACTCAACTATGACTACTACCATACAACAACAACAACTACTACTACTATGACCACCACCACCACCACTATAGAATTACTATATATTCAACACAACAAAAGAGGACACTTCCCACTTACTGAACATTAAAGAAAGGGCAAATCAGCAAAAAAAGGAGGTTAAAAAAGACGACACACAGTTTTCTTAAATGTAAGTCCCTCTCAGTGTTTCTATGCTCACAGTTCTTTAAATTTCACAGACATGAAATTCACAGGGAGATATTCGTTGAGCATGTTTCTCATTGAGTTAAGCTGTTCAGAATTTCTGCACCAAAGACTGCCTAGACATTCCGAAGGTCAACGTTCAAATGTTCCTTTGGTTTGCAAAATAATAATACAATATTATTATGTATTTCTTAAAAAAGTAGCAGAAATATTTTCTACACTTCCAGTAACATTAAAATATGCAAAAGCTTTAGGAACAAACAAACAGTCAAAAACCTGGACACTTCTACAAATGCAAAAAACCTGCATGGATGGAAATTTTTGGGTCAAGAAGAAGACATGCCTGGGGAAAAGAAGATGTATGGGAATCCTATACCATCACCACCAACACTGTTGCTCCTACTCCTACCACCAATACAAGTACTGTAGCAGCTCAAGTGGGTTCAGTTTATTGTCTGATTACAATACAACATGAAGGCAAAGTCTTCTGTGATACGATGATGTGTCATCTTGCAAAGGTTCGTGACACTTCAAGGGATTGTACCGCCTTCATTTACATGGGACTACAGTCCTTTGGCAAGTCATGAAATAACTGCCCATTAACACAGTGTCATATCCCAGCAGACCCAGTCTTCAGCAACACTGTTGTGAAAAGCTCAAGTCTTGAAAAATATGCTAGGACCAGGAAATTTTGGACAATAGAGCCTGTCTCCAAAATGGTGTGTGATTAGAATGTTGTATGTTTATCAGACAGTGGACAAAATCACACTGGAGTGCATAATAATAATAATAATAATAATAATAATAATAATAATAATAATAATAATAATAATGAAGACCTCATATTAGAAATTCAGCACATGTGGAATGTGTAAGCAAAAGTGATATCAGTAATAGTAGGAGTGACTGGAACCATTTCACAATCACTCAGACAGTAGCTGAGTAACATACCAGGAAAGCACAAAATTAAGGAATGGCAAAAAACAGCCATATTGGGCACTGCACACATACTGCAGAAAGTGGTAATGTAAAAGAAAAACAAAACATATTTAACATGCAAAATAACATTACGTGTAGCACAAATTGTAAATACAGAACATCTGTAACACTATATACCTCAGAAACATGGTTGTTTCAGGAATGTAACTGTAGATACCCTGCATAAAGGTGGTAACAAATATAATAATAATAATAATAATAATAATAATAATAATCGATGACAAAACACAATGACGATGGTGACAGCGGCAGTGACGATGATGATGTCAATGAGGACAATGACAACAGCAACAACAACAACAACAACAACAACAACCAGATACATATCATTTGTCAGCTACTACATAGCAGAAAAATCTTCTTTAGCGAGGGATGAGCTGGTTTATGTGCAGATGGAAAGTGAAACATTAAAATCATGCTGCATTATTGTATGCTACGAGCATTATTGCCTTTATAAACTGAGTATGACAAGTAACTCCTGACAGAGACTTACATTACATTTAGAACTATCTACAACAACCTGAAATCTGTCTGCCCATTTCAGCTCATTTAGAACGTTGGATTGGCGGAATATACAATTGGGAGACCAAACGATGGGTATGGGGAGCAACAGGACGGCGTGTTAGTTACCAGGGATTTTCTCGTCGTTCACCAACTGAAGATCCAAAGTGGCATTGCATAGTCATGGATCCACTCATGATGTATAAATGGGGAACAAGAAGTTGTGTTCAATTCAATTCAATTTATTTCATGTTCGGTAGATCCAAAGGGGGCTGTAAACCCACAGGATATAGAACATGTCAATATATAGGTATACAAGTATGTACAAGTTCATCGCAAACATTATATCTGTGAAAAACCTCTGCAAGTGGTTATGGTACCTGAAGACAACAAAATCAGGCAACATTCTGAAAGGCGGTCAAATAGAAGACGCAGGCCCCAGTTACTTGAACATTCAAAAATGTAACTAGTAAATGATAACAATGAATGCTGCAAACTTCAGACAATACAATAACATATCTAAAGCACCACATACATGAACAACTAAATCATTCTGATACACCCTTACCACAGGACCTTATAAGCCATGCTTATAAACTGTACTACATATGCACTGCCCTAACAAATAAACTTCTTATACAGCCTAACATGCTGTATGACACAAACATAAATATATCCAATATATCCAATCTATTTATGGCTGGAGTGAGACAAAAAAAAAAAAAGGATATGTGAAACAATATTATGTACTCACTTGTCAGTTCTCAGGGGCTTAGTATACGGAAATTACCAGAAATGTGTAAGTTGTCCAAAAAAAAAAAGTTCCTGTCTATAACAGCGACTACTGGTAAAAATAAAAACAATCACTTGTTTGATCCCTTGTATTTGTTCGAGATTTATCCTACTCAAAATGCAGTATACTTGGTGAAAGAAATAAAAATCATGTTTCCATTTATATATAATATTTGCATACTATTAAGTGGCACACATGTGAATTTCTGTCTGATAATACCGTTCAGTTAAAAGATGGAAGTTGATACAGCAGTGAATTTAAAAAATAATAATTTCCACTCCTAACTAGAAGAAGCTTCAAAATGAGGTAGTGTGTATTTTATCATGTGCATTTATTATTACTCCATATGAACGTACACTTTCAAAATCACACTGGTGATATGAAATGTGAAATATTCTCTGATCTTTTCTAACCTCTTGTGTCAATGTGTTATTTTTTCTGTGACTTACATGTCACACAATTTTACCATCTTCATTAATTTTTATGTAGTTGTAGCTACAAGTTTGTATGACATAGCCTATCAACAAACAGCCACGCCACGTACACAATGAGATAATGAGATGTGTTACGGAAGGTCCTCCCTATCCAGTCAGCTGGGGCCACATAAAAGCCACTGAAGGTGAATCCCCTTTAAGTGGGCAATTTCAACCCATAATATAAAGGGTTAATGATGATCAGGTTGCTGTGTACAACACTTTTCAAGGACATACAGTAATTAAATGAAGAAGTTTGTTAAAAATGTATTGTTTTTACAAATGCATGGAACAATGGCAATTTTCTGCTGGGAAGTTTTTGGCCCACAGATGTGACCCCCTACAACTACTGGGGATTTTTAGGTACATTCCCTAAAATCCTGGCCCAGTGTACCAAAAAAATAAATATCAGAGACTTGGATAGTGGGGAACGTTGGTACTGTCTGCAGTATATGAAAATGTGTGTCCTCATTTCAATTCTACATACAACTTTAATACTAGTGTAAACATGCAAATTAATGTAACCTTAATCACACTGCCACTGGAACAGTATTAATGACAAACAATGCAAACAAACAGAAATCTCTTAAGAAATAAACTGAAACACAGCGTTATCCAGTTAAGCCAAACCCAATGGAGGAAAGCTAAAAAAGTACTCTGTATTTCAAAGCCATTCTGTTCATTTAGACACAGACACTGGGAATCAGTTCCATAGTATAGAAGCTGTGTGTGTGTGCAAACTATGGTGTAAGGGGCACAGGGATCAATGTCCACAGCATTAATTATAAATAAATGTTAATAACGCTACAACAATATCAGCTTTTTCTATCGATACTTAGTGGCAGCTGGAACATTCTTCTGTGACAACTCTAGTAAGGTAAGGGTGAGGTGACTGCCCTTAAAAAATACTGTACGTAAGTGCCAATAAAAGCAAAGGTAAAGTTTTCCATTTCCATGTCTCGAAAGTATATAGGGGAAGAAGAGGTACAGCTCCAATCACTGGCACTATATAGAGGTGAGTAGTAAACTTCATGCCCTGGTTGCTTGAACCCCCCAGGAAAATGCACTGGTGACCATTGAATATGATGCTGGGTGGGCCCCAGAGCCATTAAGGATGTTTTGGAGACAAGAAAAATCTCTTGGCCCCACCAAGATTCAAACCCCAGATTATCCAGTCTCAAGCACAGTCACTGCACCACATACTGTACTGTATTTACTGCAGTCTTATGAGAGAGCTCAGAACTGAAGCCAGGATAATAATGGTGTCAATATTATTTCTAAATCTGTAAACTGGACTAAACTTGAAAACACAAAATACTGATGATGATAATGATCATTAATAATAATAATAATAATAATAATAATAATAATAATAATAATAATAATAATAATAATAATAATATAATTATAACTATTATTATTTATTCAGGCATTAAGTACTTGCTAAACATTTATAGAAGTGAATAACTGATAAATGAAACATGCATTTCATGGTATATACATTTTTCCAGCTTTTATGGTTTTCAAGTTAATTAAAAGGTGGTATAGTATGGAAATTGTACATACATTTCCATATGTGTCAGAAAAAGCACATGGCAAGAGTGACCTTGACTAACCTTTGGGGCAAAGCAAGTACATATAATCTAATATTAAGGTGATTCTAATCTAATCTTATCTAATCCACCTGTAAGAGTGCTCAGTAGTGCTGAATTATTATATAGTTATAACAGTTTTACCATCAAAATAGAAAATAAAAGTAAATATGGACCTCCTCAAGCAGTAAATTGAGGGCTGCAAAGAGAATGTGCACTATCCCCATTACAAACTGATCCACATAAATGTAACTTCAGAAGAGTGAAAAATGTCAAAACAAGTGAGAATATTTCTGGGAAATAATATATATCCCAATGTAATCTGTAGATGACCAAGCACTTTGGAGAAAAATTAAGATGACTTAAAATATAATGTTATTAAATAAATCGAATGTTAATTTACTTACTCTATGTGGCAATGTAATGCTTGAGAAGTTAACTGTTCCTCTGCAAGTCCAGAAATTCCCCACAGTTTATAGAATCTGAAGATTGAAAACCAAGTTCACAACAGCATGCTACTTGTCCTTGCCCTCAGAGCAATCCAGGCTATACACTCCCATCCTACTTACTTAAAGAGTTCAATAACCTCTCATCTATGCCTAGGTCTTCCAAGTAGTCTCTAACCTTCAGCCTTCCCCACAAAAACAATGCTCATTCCCTGCCTGTCTCATAATATTTGATCTGATCACTTGAATAATGCTGGGTGATGAGCACAAATCACTAATATCCTCATTATGCAATTTTATCCAGTCTCCTGTTACTGCCTCCCTCTTAGGCCTTAATATTTTCTTCAGCAACAAGTTCCACAGACATGTAAAACAACAGGCGAAGTTACAGTTCTCTGTGTTTTACTCTTCATATACTATTCTTAGATAATAAACAGGAACATAAAAGATTCTGGATCATACTGTAGCAGATATTCCCTGAACTAAATCTACTCTTAACTTCTTCATACATGTGATTTGGACTTACTGGTGTCATTCACAAATATTCTAAGTGTGTCACATTTTGAAAGGATTTAATAGCTGTTTTTATGTTGCAATTTTGTACTGCATTCTGTTCACAATACATGCATATATACTTAGTTTTCTCAGCATTTAATTCTATATCCACTGCCTTACAAGCAACTAATAAAGCTTCTGTGTTTTTCTTGATAGTATGAATGTATCTACTCAATAAACTATCATCATAAGCATCAAATAAAAGTTTCTATATCCCATTACACCTCAGTACCTTCCAGTTTACTTGGACGTTCATAATAGCCTATTCTGAAGCAAAGTCAAAAAGAAATGGCAATAAAGCATCTCTTTGTGTAAGACCATTCTAAACAGGAAACATGCCAAACAAATGTTTGCATATCTGGACTTTAGTACAGGTTTCATTTAATAACACTTGAAGAACATAAACAGCTGCATGGGTACACCAGACTTACTGAGAATATCATACAAAAGTTCCCTTCTAATGCCATCACAGGCTTTCCGTAAGTCTATAAATGGATGACGTACTCCCCAATGCATTCCCTTTTCTTTTCCTACAGTATTCGATAAATAAATAAAGTACGATCAATAGTGGATTTGTGATGTCAAAATCCAAACAAATGATCCTCCATGATTCTGTCTGCATAATATTACTACAATCTGCTTTATCACCACCCTTCCTATAATCAGGTAAAATGACTGACTCTTTCCTCTACTGAGGCAATTCTCCTTGATTCCAAATAGGATTATTAAGTTTATGGATCTCAGAAGATACTGTCTGACCTCCTGTTTAGATCAAATATGCTGAAATTTCATCTATATCTGGAGATTTATATGTTTTCAGCTTATCAGTAGCCATCTCAACCTTGAAAGCTGAAGAAGATAAAGTCAGTACTTTATATTGTAAAAACCATGCTTTCATATACTAGCAATAATTAAATTTGTAGAATATTACTTGTTTGTACAACGTGGCATAAGCTCAGTAACAAATCATACTCTACTCTTTTGCTGGTCAGTTAGTTCAGACAGCTAACAAACAAGTGTAATTGTTTGATGAGTCTCTGTGCATTGAACCTATTTCACTACATTACTGAAAACATCCACAAGTCAGAGGATACAAAACAGCAACAGGGTAAACCCATAATCCAAAAAGCAACAAATACACTTCCACACTTCTTTCACCACACCAACACTTAGTGAAAATATGTATCTGTACGTAAGCAAATCATACTACTGACTGAGAATGGATAAACAGGAAAACAGTGTCCACTCCAATGTTCAACTCTTTCGCCTGACACCCGAAAGCACAGTCCCAAAGTGGGCATTTAAATTGAAGAGTGATCTGACTGCAGCAGAAACCTGGGATTGTAAAGGTCATATGCTAAACGTTAAATATTCGACACATCCAAAACTGTTTCAAATAGAAGCTTATCATCATTGTCATGCCTACAAACATTGGCATCAAGTCAGTCAGTAAACAGACCAGCCAAAAGACTGAATGGCTGAAGAATTGTTGTTTTTGAGCCTACAAGAGATAAGATATTTCTCTGTCCCATAATGTTGCTCTAGAATGGGCTGTGAGGCCCACCAGTCTGTCCAATGGATACTAGTGGTAGAACAGCTATAAAACAAAGCTGTCCACTCTACTCCATCTGCATGGAATGATTAAGACTGCATGCAGCACACTTCCACTCATGTCTTAAGGTGTGGTGCTCAATTAAGCACTGCGACAACTATATGCTACACTTTGTACCAATTTCTTTTACACAGTAGTTGTTTTGGAAGAAGATATGCAATGTACATATAACAAAACATTGTGGTGTGATTGTGTAATGTTTATAACCTCCCTGGCTAACTTAACAGCCTGATACCAATTCACTCAAACACACTGCACTTATAGTAAGTTAATGTTACCAGCAACAATAGAATGTACTTAGGTCTTCATGTAAAGTGCCCGATATTTTGTCCCATTTTCACAAAATTTGGATTTTGTCAGATTTTCATGAAGTCCTCAATAACAATTGTCATGGAATTCCATCCAGTGGGAGCTGTGCTGATACGTGTGGACACATGGACAGGCATGCCAAAGGCAATAGGTGCTTCACATGACTGTGTATGCACCTAAAAGTAAAATGCAAAGTGCCAACTGTGTCTCATGTAAGTTGAGGGTTGTATTACACCTGCATAAACCAAAACAGAATAATAGTAAGTGCACAAGCCCAATATCATGTTTCACCACAATGTGAAGAGAAGTTGTGGAAAAGACACACACACACATGAACAGGCATGACTGCCAACACTGCATGTTGATTTTATGTACTTTGTCCAGAGAATGTACAGACAAGCAAGAGCAAAGGAAGCCACCATATTGAAGCAATGATGATGTAAAATTCAACATTCTCACAGCAATGACTACAAAGATTACTTCTTCTGGAATGTATCACTGTGTGATTTGGTAGGGAGGTAACAGTATTCCAGATGCCCCAGCTAGCCTGGCAATTTTATACAGCTTTGTGAAAGGAACTACAAACATGACTTTTAAAACCAACTTTCTGAATAAGGTAAATGTGTGAAAAACTCTCAAAAGACAGAAAAAGCTGAATTATATATGCCTGTGACACACACACATCACTTTACAAGTAAATATTCTTGACAATAATTTAGCAGGAAATGAACTGTGCACTCCGCTGTCAACTCTTTTGGGCTTATGAATGTTTTCATAGATTGGGGTTCCTCAGGATAGGAAAAAATTATTTTATGCTCTCCTCAATGGAAGAAAGGTTGGGAAACATTGTTCTAAAGTATATCGTCTAACCACAGTCTCATATAAAGCATGTCTGTGAAATTACTCACCCTGATGTAAGTTCATAAGCCATCCCCTTTGAGCTGACTGGTGCCTGGTTCTGTATACAGCTTAATCTTCATCTTGCCTGTTTCTGGATCCCTCATCACAACTCCACCCTTCCGCATCACATCCAGAAATTCCTCCTCTGTGACATCCAGTGGCAAATTGCTCACATATACCTTCGTATTAAATTGATCATCCATATCAAACCAACCTAAAATTACAAGAAGCATGCAGTCAAAGATGAATTGTCAAACACTATTAACAGATAATTCTGAACGTCTAAAGATGTTCCAGAGGATGAACTTCTGCAATGCAACTTCCCATGTCATAAAAAATTCTATCTGTACGCTGAAAGTACATTTTTAACACAGTGAACGGATAAATTAAAAAAAATTATTAATACCATGGGAAATTTTTCGAAGTGTTCCACCAAAAAATTTTTGGAACATGAATGGCTATGCTATTAAACATTATTTGTGAAATGAATGTATACTGCTCACTAAGTTGGAAAAAAGGGGACAGAATCAGGGCAGCCATCTAATACAAATGAAACAAAAATTTTATGACAATTATAACATTAAACTGAAATGCAACTGCCACACTGATATAAAATGAAAAAAAGAATAGATGCAAGTTAAGGTCCACTGACTGTCTTATTCACCTGCTTGGCCTCTGCCCATTTGACAAGACTCAGCTTTCAACTGATGCAGGAGACAAAGTATAAAGAATTCTGCCACTCCCAATGGAAAGTAACAAGAGTTACAAAATGTAAACTCACTGGGTTCCTGTGGTCCTGCCTTCCGTTTTACTGTCAACTGTTCTCCAGTATTTTCTTTTGTATCTGCAGTATGTGTTATTTTGTTTGTTGAGGTAGCAGTACTGCTGTCAGAAAATCCATAGTTCATTTGGTAATGTGCCAGGAAATCTTCATCCACCTATACAAGAAGAGAACTGATAAGAAACACTATTCAACTTCATTACCAAGTAATTGCCCAGGTGCCTAATTAACCCCTTGTACTAAGCATTTAAATGCCTGCTGTTACACAAAAAGTGCCCACATAATTTGCACTACAGCTATTCTGACCAACAATTTTCTGGGAAATCAAATGATACATAAAAAGAAACAGCACATCAATAGCAAACAACTGTTTCACACCAGTTAATCTTTAAATAGCCAGGTTTGTATTTAAATTTTCATGCATGGTTTACGAAAAATATATTTGAACAGAAAAAGACAAAATCATGAAATGAACAGCATTTTGTGGAAAACTGGAAAATTAAACAGAGATTATGCAACATATTTTAAAAATGCAGTAAATTTCTTTGTTACCTAAATTTATAAAATGAATTTCTATTGGTTTACCTTTCGTGCATTCGTATATGCACACAGAGGTCGTTTAAAAGTTAAATGATATAAAACAGCTATCTCCCTCCTATCTATGCATGACAAATGAAAATAACATGCTACGGATAATCAAAAACTTATAGACAAGACACGCTGTTGCTAACTGTAACCACATTATTTCTGATGGGGCTAACCCAATACTCACAAAGAATGGATTAAGCATTTACATTTAGTTATAGGAATAAAATATTTTGTGTAGCAAATAGCAGCTGTACAGAAGAAGAGTAAGTACAGTGCCACATAAACTCAGTTCAAAATACAGTTTGAGTACTTCATTTCTGCTGTATTTTGTCAATTATGTGAAGAAAATGATGACTGCATTGGAAGAAAGGTCTCTGTCTCATTAAAACATGTAGCACAGCCATGAATCGATCAGTTTTATTTGTACCATTTCAGAACAAACAGGCACAGCACAATTTTTAGGTCAGTTTGAAATAATAAAAATGACAGGGTTCTGAAATGAAGCTCTTACTTCCAAAACGGCCTGAAGGCTACCAGCAAGTTTCCATGTTGGAACTTTCTCACAAACTTCCGTGCTACATACCCTGCTTGTGTTTGCTTTTTGAATTTAAGCCTAACATTAAAGTTTCTGTGTCCCACTGCAACCTTTTAGATTGGGGGGGGACTACATTATAAATACCTTTCCAAGTTAATTCAATGAACTTTCCATGTTATTACCCCACCTCATAAGACACCAAAGAAAGGGAATAGCAATACCCTATTTCATTCACAGGGCTGTATGAAATATTTACAGAGTGAAAGAAACATCTGTTTCAGTGTCTCATTTTCTGCAACTCTGTAATTTAATGTCTGGAATCATGAAGTAAATGATAACTGTTTCATTACACTTCAAATTCCAAAAATACAAATGCCAACATTTATAAACATTATACTATGCACACCACATGGTTTTGAATCACATATTTTTACTGGATTTTCCCAAGCAACTTTCAACAATTTACAAGCTTTCTATGGTAACACATATCTTTGACACCTTACCTGTCATCTTCAGTGACCTGTAAGTTATCATTGGTTAACTTATATGTGGCAAGTTACATTCTTACACTATTGTAGTTGTGGTCATTATTTTTCTGAAGTGCGATGATCAGGAACATGTTATCAAAAACAAAGGCAATTTAACCACAACAGGTACAACATAGTAAGAATGTAACTTGCCACACATACGTAAGGCAATGATAACTTACAGGTCGTCTAACATGACACTAGCATAAGGCATTCAAACGAGTATGGCTATAAGAACAGAAAGGTGTGAAAGACAGTTGGGAAAAACCAATAAAAGTACAGTCAGTTCTGCAATAGTTGCATTCTTTTAACACTCATATTATAGAAAATTGTGTAATGAAAAGAAATGAAAACCTTTTGGGTAGACTTTAAAAATCCTTCATGTTGGTCACTGAAATCATGTGATGTGTGTGAAAAAGTTCGGGTCACAAAAACCGCCTTGCTATTCATTGATCACAATATAGGCAATTCACATTAACAAAACATATGCAACAACAAAGTGAATGAATATGCCCACATTGACATTTTTAGGAAGTCCACGTAACTGCCATTTTTACCTTAGGAAACCAAGCATTTTTATCTCTGTCCCATATATACACAGTGCCATCTGTGGCATCAGTGTAGGTAGGATTATCTCCTTCATAACCGTATGTACCAGAACTCATATCTTGCTTTATCACATTGTCATCTTTGTTCTCATTACCAGGATTATCCAACTCCTCATTATCCGAAGCAGAATCTTCATGTGTGACCACCCAGGAATGCTTACTGTTGTCAAATTTATAAGTAACACCTGCAATAACAAACAAAGAACTGAAATACATAATAGAGTCAGTCACCATCAACCCCGATGAAATTGGCTTATGAACATAGAAACGGGTTCAAATACTACATATGGAAAAAACCAGGATAGAAGTAGTTTGTTCTTTAAAGGAACTGTGATTTCAACATGCATAAATCGAATATTATAATGACACTAATAGTAAAGAAGAAACTTCTGTAATCATAAGTGGGTATAATGCTAATATGGAAAGAAATTCTTGAAGAAATACCAAGTGTTTCAAGTGCCACTATAAGAAAAATGTCTTCTTGAATGATGCCTGAAAATTCCTTTCCCCTAGACAATGTTTTAATAACCCAAATTTTCCTTCTACCAGAATTAACTTATTTTTACCTGTTTTGAGATCTTTATAGAAGTAAGATTCTCCATCAAATTTGTAATCATTTGCGCATGTGTTTTCTTCTTCAGTGGGACAACGCGCTTTGTCTTCTAGAGTTGTGTTATTTTGTACTTCAATTTCAAACTTCAGTGCACCTTCTCCAGATTTCTCTTTCCTGTCATCTTCTGGAGGTGTTTTTCCGTCTAAATGTAACACCCACTCATTTTTTTAGAGTCCCAAATGTATTGGTGTTTAGTTACTGGATTAGTGTAAACACAATCGTTCCCTTCATAATGGAGGTTCGACGCCTCAAATTCATCATGCTTATTTGATATATCCACGTTAGTTTCAGCATCGTCTTTACGAGGACGTGTTGTGTTTTCTGCATTTTCTGACTCCGTTCCCGAGGTTTGTACCGAAGGAATATGTGGAACAGACTGTTCGTGCACCCGAATTTGTTCTCTCGTATCTTCTGCCATTATGAAGGTCTAATTCATAGACATTATGCACAACATTTCAGGGTATAAATCTGCAAAATACTGACACTTAAGAGAAATATTTTGGCATGTCCTTCGCTAATTACAAAACACTATTTAGATAGCGAAGCATTTCGCAACGCACACATCCACCATCGCACTTTCACATTACCAACATAACCTTACTTATTATTGTTTGAGGTTTACAGCCTACAGATAATGTACCAATAGCATTCTACCTTTCCATAGTAATATATGCACGTAATTTATGGAATTTATTTCGTTTCGTAAGCTCTATCTCATAATATTTCTTAAATAATTCGGTAATCTGGATATTGTTGTTGGCTACTCTACAGACTCGGTGAGTCGTTGAGGTTAGTGTTGTTATATATCTTTGTAATGGAAGGCAATGCAAAGCAAGAATAGGGTAAGAATTGTAAATTGGTTGGAACTATGGCCAAGAATATTTTTACGTAGCGTATTTACACATTTAAATTTTATTTTGCATTTGAATTGAGAACACGGTCACCGCGAATGAGCTACCGAGGTTTGCAGCATCGGTTGTGTAGTACAGTACTGGGCCGTTAATATTCTACCAACGTTGAGCAGTAAATCTGTCATTTTGCAACCACAGGGAAGGCTAGAGATAATCACTGCAACATCCAGTGGCGTACCCAGGAATTTTGTTCGGGGCAGAGGGGCGGGGGGGGGGGGGGGGTGGAAATATTTGTTTGGAGAGACAGGGGGGG
>Ga0099364_10008625_pt1 | contig 14314 bp, 14 predicted proteins | sample TergutTh196P3_FD_73070 | JGI IMG/M metagenome (GOLD analysis project Ga0099364, IMG submission 73070) | Microcerotermes parvus P3 segment gut microbial communities from Pointe-Noire, Republic of the Congo - Th196 P3 | ecosystem: Host-associated > Arthropoda: Insects > Digestive system > Gut ... | reverse complement strand
GTATAATTATCAATTAGCATTATGGAATAGCTACTACAATGACCTTCCTCATTGTGGTTTGAAAGGAAAAAGTCCGAATCAATATCTAAGAGAGTGGAAATAGTGCAGAATGTCCTGTCACATTACACTCTTTTTACTTGGGTGAGTCTTTTTGTCAACCTCTCCATAATTCCATTCTATCGACACAAGAGGGCGATTTGTGAGCAATTTTTATTGTCCTAGCTCAGGAGACTACTCTTTTACTACAAAAGATTAACACCTTTGGGGATCCTAATCGTGTAATTAATGTAATGAGTCTGCAAATTATTAAATACCCCAGACGAAGCGAAGTAACGCAGTTGGGTGCTATATAATACTACTCCATTAACCACAACCCCATCGCCTCGGAAGGACTGTATTGGAGAGACTGGCACCGCACCGGCATATAATGGTACAAGAGCAATGACCTCCCCAAAGGTAGGATTATTGTTGTTGCCTCTCTTAAAGGACCCGAGCACTGAGATAAAGTTTCCTTCCCTTATGGTTTGCAGATCTCCAGAATGTCCATTCTGAAAAGTTACCGGAATTACAGTAATATCTTCTCCTGAGCTAGGAGAAAAGTCTGCTGGCCAGCCAAAAGGAGTAGCGGCGCCGGAGTATAAGATATTTTCTACCGGTCCATTAGCTATGTCATCATACGCTTGGATGCTCGCTGATATTCCAGTAACTTCCGTAAAGAAAAAGAAATGGATCGCATTGTTGGAGTCGGTAAATTGGCCTTTCATGCCGTTACTGATAAATGCGGAGACATCAAGAGCAAAGGTGAGAGCGGCCGTTTTGGTAGTGGGATCCCAGTCGCTGACGGTGGCTGCAGAGGGGCCGATGACCCACCCCGGACCAATCCCACTAGACCTCACCAAATTGTTTGAGTTACTTGTCGGAAGATTATCGACTGCGTTTGGAAGGTTCCCGAGCCCTACCTGTGTAGCAGTCACTGAGTGGGGGTTGTCAGCTCTGGCGGTATGTCCAGACAACGCCGTCGCCGCTGTGGAGATGGCTGTTGATTGCGCCGTCGAAATGGCTGCTGACTGAGCTACGCTAACTGGCTTGTCAGCATCACTTGTATTATCGACATAGCTAAGCCCCACTTGTGTTTTAGTGACAGAATGAGGATTGCTGGTATTGGAAGTATGAGAAGCTAAATCTCCGGTCACGATAGTGAGGTTATTGGTTGCTGTCGAAATGTCGGCCTTTACCTCGTCCCACCCATTCACGGATAGAGTATTGTCATTTTCTACATATATTTGACCGTCCTTAATGGAACCAGTAACAGTGCCGGTAGAAATGTTGGTAGCGGGAGGAGCTATTACAGCTCCTTGACCCCCGCTAAACATGACCCAAAGATTGCTGGTGGCGAACCACTTAAAATAAAAAACTTTACTTGAGTGCATGAGGACTGTTCCATCTAACGCTACTCCAGTCTTACCAGAGACACTTTCATAGGCTTCTTGAGCTTCAACTTGTGTTGGATTTGATGGGTCAACCGCATTATTAAAATCAGTGAGGAAGTTTAGTGGTACTCCCGCCTCCAAAACGTCAAGCCTCCCTTCGTGGTTTTGGATCGCTTGGACATCTGATGGTGGCATTAGCCCAACATTCGAGGAGCTGGCTATGGGTAAGGGGGTTGTGTCTTGACTTGTTGCGCTGTTTATTGGGTTGATATAGCTCTTATCTAGTGTCATTGCCTGACCATCAGAAGTAATAGTAACGCCGGCTTCTGTCATGATTTGATTGTTCACAGGCTCCGCGAAGTCTTTATCAAGTTTTTCGTCAACTAAATCATCTACTTCGGATTTGGTATAGCGGTCCGCTAGCTTGGTGGTCGTGTCATCTTTGAACTCTTGGATGCTGATGCTGGGCTGACCGTCATCTCTGATAATATGGTCAATACTCTCGTCTGTTTCTATTCTGGCCTTTAAGAAAGTTTCTGGGTTGTTGGGATCGAGACCGTAGGTAACCTCGCCGCCATTGCTTAGTTGTTTTTGGTAATTGGCCAGACCTTGCTCTACATCATGTACGTGCGCGCTGGTTTGGTTAATTCCTTCCCCTAGGGCATGATGATGGTCTCGATGGGTGAGGGTGTTGACACCGTCGCCGTCTGTAGTTCTTTCTCCGATAGGTGGTATGGTAATTATCGCCATATTAAGTCAAGTTCTGCCATAATTGTAAAGTTACTCCTTCTGGCGGAGTGCCATTGGTAGTGTTAATTCTCAGGCGGATTAGATCGCCCGCATTAAGTGTGGTCTGATAATTTTCTGCCAGTCTAGTTTCTCCGGCCGGCAGATCCCAATTTTGATAAAATACCCACTCTGTCTCACCTTTGGACAGCCTCTCTAAAACAACATTGGTTATTCCGTTGGAGGGAGCGTTAGCTAAAACTCTGACCTGATCAATCTTCCTATTTTCGTTCAACTCCATAGGTGGAGTTCTCAGCCCCACATAAACAAACCCAGCTAGTCCCATAACGATAGGCGGTAAAATAATCCGATTGCTACCGACTCCATTATGATTATGCCCAGTGTTTGCATTGAAATTAACTTTATTCTCATCAATCCTGTCTAAAGGATTACTGCTCCAATTAGCATTACTGAGCCCGCCATTGAGAATCCCAGCGATAGCGTCACAAACAGCGTTCAAATCAGATCCCCTTAAATGATCTCCGGGGCTAAATGTCTTGGGAAATAAGATAAACGCCATTACTCACTTTCCTTTTTGTTTTTTTCATTTTTCTCGCTCACCGCCTTCTTTACATCCACGTTTGGGTCTATACCATCAACCTCATTGAGTCTATTTTGGAACATTAATAAATGGGCTTTTTCTTCCTCCAATGCATACTCTATTAGCTCTCTGGTCTCATCAGACAAGCTCCAATCATCGACTAGCATTTCCTCATATTCATGGATTGCTTCTGCTTCGCTTTTTATACAGCAGCTAATTAAACGCGCCTCACACTTGCGTTTTCTGTCTTTCTCTCTATAAGCAATAACGTCAATTAGGTTAGCTCTTTTTTTCATTATCTTTTCCTAGAAACGACTACGGGTGATTTGTCAAGTACCTAAATTAACCCAAACTCAATAAAACTCCACCAGAGGGATACTGGAATCTAAGTATTACCACTCCCGTTTTCCCTATTTCTTGGAGGGTATATTGGCTCCTGCCGCCGTTCCCCCAATCGTAATCCCTTGCTCCCATAGTCCCGTTGCCGCCATGGGAGAACTTGCCGCCGGACCCGCCGACCGCAAACCTTTTTAGCTCTCCGAGAATGTCTGATTGTATGCCATCATTGCTGTCAGTATTGGACCCTCTATTTACGCCGCCAGAAGAACCTCCTGCGCCACCGTAGCCGTCTGGTTGTGCTCCTATACCAATCTTCCCTCCGCTGACAAATGAGCTTCGAGAAAGAGTGATGCCTGCTGGAGCTACTTGGTTATATGTTGACACTCCTCCCCCAGACCCATTCCAATCGGCGTTATGCCCGCCGCCCCCACCACCAGAACCGCCGGCTTGTCCTCCGGCCCTTCTCGCTCCACCATTACCTCCTTTTTTGGCTCCCAAGTCGAAACCATTGCCAAATAATCTCCCGTCGCCGCTGACTTGGATTGTATATTGACCGCTTAATAACATTCCCACCCTTATATCAGCTACCTCACCCGCTCCACCTCCTCCACCATCATACCCACCATCACCTCCATTCCCGCCTTGACCAATAATGAATATTCGAGGACCCATTGGTTGTATCGGGAGCATAATGGTTTTATTAGACGTAAAAACAGCAATTTCTTCGATAATACCGTTGGTATTTTGCCAGAAGAAAGATAGGTCTGTTCCCTCAATACTTGGCCTTAATCCTGAGATGTATGACATTATTTACCTCTCTTTACAGTTGTTAAAAACCCTAAAATTGTAGGATCATCTAAGCTCACCCATCGGGTGTTAGTGTAGCGGTGATCATTGTTATAGTTAGCCTCCTCCAACCTTGCTTTGCCATTCTTGATTTCTGCGATTACTGCCACATGTCCGTATTTACCACCGTTAAAAACAATGGTGTTTCCTGCGGTAGGAATACCTTGGCCAATATAGACGCCGTTGCCATTTTTGATGTGTACAGCTAGTTGGTTTCTTTTTTCTTGGATTGACGAGCCAATAGTCCAGTTTTGGCCGTTAGCTAAAGATGTCCACTGCTGCGCCATAAAAGCACACTCTCCGAGGAGAGGTTGGGTTCTACTGTACCCAAAACTATAACCGTTAGGAAGTCCGGCGATACTTTGCGCGGGAGTGTCTGGCGCTATGCCTAATGTTTGTCTAAGAAAACTCTGCTGTGCTCCGGAGCTGTCTGGGATCTGTTGTCTCCAGTTATTTAATTGTTCTTTTTGTCTGGGAGTGCGCAAAACTGGCAAGAAGTCAGAGTAAGGAGTCGCGTCAGTAGAGGTGGTGGGATCGAATAGCCTTTGATCTTCAGTAGCACCCGCATTTTCCTCTCGAGCTAACTCCACTTCGTCATGATAGAGCTTATCTACTGCTTTTTGCCTAATACTATCTACAACAACATCATCCATTAATTGATTTTGAGGGAGCTGGGAGATAGCTCGTGTTACTTCGTTTTTGGGCAAAGGTTCTTGACTTGGTATTTCCGCGGTTTGATTATCTTGAGGCTGTAGGCTCCGCTCCTGTTGGGTGATCGCCCGCTCAACTTGTGCCTCCGATTGCTCTCTGATCTCTCGAACGTTCATATTAAGTTTTCATGGTCATAATTTTATTAAGAGGAATAAGCAGCCAAGGACGAACATAATCGTGGGTTAAAACCTCTCTTTTTGTGGCCCATTTATTCCCATAGATCGGCTTAAAAATCAGCTCTAAAAACTTATGGACGGCAAAGTTGGGAGTCTCGAAATAATGTTGCCGTTCGTTTTTTAACTCTCCCTTGGAAATCGCGTAGTTATCACGTCTTTTTTGGTATCTAGCCAACAATTCCACATCATCATAAGTTGCATTGACTGCGCTGCAAAGTTGAGTCAAGCGCTTGTTTCTGATGAGATTTTCTGTTTCTTCCTGAGAGGCGTTGTAATTCATATTACTCCTAGAAACGACTACGTCTATTTTGTCAAGGGTATATTTTGTTTTTCTACTTGACAAATCACCCGTAGTCGTTTCTAGGAAGAACTGTGAGAAAAATAACTACATCAAATCTTTTCTACAATAACCGAGATTTTTATAATGACGGCCGATCATATAATGGCGATTTTCCGGAGGACACAGAAATGAACAACCCATTTATGCGGGGTAGTAATCAGGCCGTTTTAATCAATCCTGCCGTTGATGATTTGCAGTACCGCTCCCCCATAGTGGCAGCTACTACCCAGATACACCCTAATAGAGAAACAGATAGATTTTATCCAAATAGAGGGAACTTATGACTATAGACGAATTAATATTGAATGTTCGCAGTAAAGTTGAACCATCGGTGGACGCAAATAACAGCCAAATAAAGACATGGTTACAGGAGCAATTTTAAATTGCTATTTCCTACATTCAAGAATACAACCCAAAAAAGTTTAACAAAGTTGTAGAGATAAATATCCTCAATAATGTTCAAGAGTATAAACTGCCTGATGATTTTCTAGCTATTAAGAAAGTAGAGATTAATCATTTTGATGAGGGTTCCAATAAAGTATCAGCTTTACAGTTGGACAGTATCGACTTTGAAGACATCCAAGGGATTTCCGGTAATAATCAAAAGGCTTTAGGCAATCGTTATTATGTTAGGGATGGCAACGTAGGGATTTCCCCCATGCCAAATCTAAACTCGCTACACAATATCCGTATCTACTATTATTATGAGCCAGACTTTACCGATGAAGGTCTTGCTCTGCTCCCACGAGTCATTCAATTGGCGCTTTGTAGGGGTGCGGTGGCTGATTATTTACTGAGGGACATGGAGTATGGAGCTGCTTCTACTCAGCAACAATTGCACGAAAAAAAGCTAAAAACCTTATGTCGCACTTTTGCTAAAGATGATAGAAGCGGAGTCAGTAATTTAATTAGCGAGCAGACAAGGTTTGGTTATCACCGACCAGAGTGGGGAACACAAAATTGGTCATCAGATGGGATAGGAAGCCATGCGATCTAGGAGCGGAGAAGGAACTACTACCAGTTTTCGCTATGCTGGCTGGACCGGCGTTGACAATTCTAATAATGACATGAATGTGGACGTAGCCAAAATGTCAGACTGTCGCAACTTACTTTTCACTACTTTTGGAGATTTTTTTGTTAGAAAAGGATTGATGCTCCCAAACGCTTTAGTCGGGGACGCTATTCTGATTATTTATGATATCTATCATAACCAGATGCTCTATCAGGCTAATGTGAATGGTGTCATGGGCTTATATCTTTATGTGGAGGGTGATGAGGATCAACTTTTGCAAAAAATTAATACTACAGAGTCTTTGGCGTGGGCACACTGCGATGCCGATAGGAAGGTTTATTTTACTTCTGAGGTAGATAGATTATTTTCTTGGGACGGCAATGCTACTAGTATTTTGAAAGGGGATGGGGTAACTGAGTATACTGAGGTTTATGGTAAGGTTGTCACTTGGTACCAAAATCATATGTTTTTGGCTGGTTCTACTAGATTTGGCTCTGGTTCTGTCGATGAAACTAAAATCTTTATTTCTAATTTAGGTGATCCGACCACTTGGGATAATAATGACTGGTTACCTGCCTCTGGGAATGGCAATGTGGTGGGAATGATAGAGTTAGGGGAGCATGTTTTAGTCATCCTAAAATCACTTTCCATTGTGTTTGTTACTGGCTATGGTCTCAATTCTTGGCGTCTGACTGAGGATAATGATGCCACTACTAATATTGATAATTCTGTAGGTTGTGCCGGTAGGCAGGCATATTGCCGAGTGGCTAACGAAGTTTGGTTTATGGACAACCAAAAAAACATTAGGGTTATTTACCAAACTGATTATGACCCATATCGTAAGACCTACCGCAGCGAAGATATTAACGCTTGGACTGACGAAATATCTAACTCGCTGTTTAGTCGTACTCAGATGCTCTATTTTGATGACAAAGTGTGGATCTTTGCCCCCGATCTCACTGGAGGTAAAAAAATAGTGTTGGTTTTTGACATTTTGGCGGCTAGACGAGCCAAACTAAAGAGTGACCTAACTATGGGAGAGTCATGGACGAGGTTCGAAGGAGATTATTGGGATATTACTGGAGCTTGTGTAAGATATGTGGGCGGATTGCCGACTCTAATGCTAGTAAACCATAATTGGATGATGGTTTATGGTGGAGCTACTGACGACATGGGAGATGGTCCTAAGCCGATTATTGCTTATGGTATGACTAAAAATGATGACCTAGGTCGATACGACTACGTTAAAAACTTTAAGTTATTTTTTGGAAATGCTCGTATCCAAAATAATATTGATAAAGTTGGGGTATGGGTATCAATAGATGATGAGGTGGAGGGGTTTGTGGGTAACTTAGAGCCGTCAAATAAGGGTATGATACTCAGAGACGATGACGAAACTATCGGCAATGCGACTTTAGATGCCGCTGATTTAGGCATTTACAATGAGAAAACAGATGACGATGTTTTAGGCTACTACCAGCCAAAAAAGACCAAACTACGCTACGACAACATCCCTTATTCGACAGTCGGCACTGTTATTAAACATATTTTCCGGATTAGTGCCACCGGAGAAATAAGAGTTAGTAAAATTGGCTGTGATTTACAGCTAAAGAATGTGAGGTAAAAAAAGGAGACAATTATGCTTTTAGATTACGACATAGAAGCGGCCAACAAACTACTCCAAGAGAGTTTAGGCAATATAGAAGTTTACTATGATGCTCTAAATAAAATCGCTGGAGGCAATCGTGACTTTGTGCTTAAGTGGATCCAAAAAGAGTTCGAAATAGCAATGGGAAACAATGACTCCGAAAGAGCTGCCTTTATGGCGAAAGTCGCCAATGCTGACGAGGAAAGAATGGGGAGAATACCTTTTGATTACGAGCTCAAAACAGCTAGAGAAATACAAGATTGGCAGATGGGGCTGGACGCACTCGAGAGGGCGAGGCGTAGAGTTGAGGAGGACTATATGACCGCTCGAGCGGGCAAGGAAATTGAGTGGGGTGAGGCTAGACAGGGACAGAATGAAGGGCTAATCTCTCAGGGGCTTCTCAAAGGTACTAGAGAAGTCCAATTGACAGCTGGGGGGATTGCGAGCCAACGAATGCAGAAGTTAGAAGGGGCTATCCAGCTAGAAAAGGAAGCTCAAGACACACAACAAGCTAGGTCTTTGGAAGATATAGAAAAAGAAAGAGAGGCGGGCGAAATAGCGCACTCTCGCAAGCTGGAAGACATACAAACAGAGGCTAGAAGGAATGCTGTAGATACTATATACCAGAAAGAATATGGGAGCGAAAAGGCAGAGCACGATTATCAAACACAATCGAAGCAGTCCGAAATCAACAAGGAGATGGACAAATCACAAGTTAATCAGTTAGGGCAGCAAATGGCGGCATAGGAATATGAAGGTGCTTAGTTTTTCTCCAACTCGCCAAAGCGGCACATATAATGAAATTATGGAGAGGTTGACAATTTTGCTCACCCAAGTAAAAAGAGGGGGGGGTATAACAAGTTATGGCAAAAATTAGTATTTGTGAAGAAAATATGACGTAAACTATAAAAAAAGCGACGGTGAAACTTGACTATTCACGAGTAGTTTGATATAATTATATATGCTTGACCGTCAATTGCCAATTGACAAGTAGCTTTAATTTGATAACAATTAACATAGTTTAATTTGTAAACCAAGCGGTAGGCAAAATACCGTTTTAGAATATAATGCCTACCAGAAGATTAAGGATTAAGAGTTGTTGCTGTAAACTTTAGCAATGACTCTTTTTCTCCATATCCTTCGTAGAGTTTTATCTACTCGTGACATAGTCGTTATCCTTTCTCCCACCCAAACTTATACATTCGGGCGGCGGTTAGGTGGTATTACCGCCTACCGCTTGATTCACAACTAAAAAGACCCTTACACACCCAACTGTCTCTCGACCGTTGGATATGTAAAGGTCTATCCAAAGAACGGGCTAGTTAGGTGTGTTCATCAACTCAAATTGATGACATCTCTATACTAACCTATCTTTCCGCTCATGTCAAGCAGTCAAAAGGCGGGAGTGCTAAAAATCTAACCCACTGGCTGTGTTATAATAACCTTGATAATCTTAATTTAATAAAGGGGAAAGAACAATAACTTTGGTTATTAGTTGGTCTGTATTACCGTATTTTAAGAAGCCATCTCTGGATTCTGTTTGCGGTAAAGGACACTTTCCCGTTAAATTAAGATTATCATCCGGAGGTGGTTTCTTTTATGGGGAAATTACTATACAAGAAAGTAAATAAATGATTGTGCAGATAGCATTAGGGATAGTTTTGGCATACGCTATTATTTCTGTCCTCCCCATTCTCATATTGTTTCTTGGCGATGTTTTGAGCGCGACTGCTATTGCGATTGATTGGAAAAGAGCATTCAAAAAACTAAAGATCGTATTAATCGCAGCATTAGCTGCGGGGATAGTTATTTTTTTGATAAACGAGTTCTCTATTGTGACTTTCCTCCATGCTGTTTTCATAATTTCCGTATGGGTGGTGCCGATTTGGTTTATTATGGTTTTGTTAGACCATGAAAAAAAGGTGGAAAAAAAGAAATTAACTCCAATTACTTTTTCTCTCGCTCTAGTTAGAGCATTATTGATAGTTTTGTTGATGTTTGCTCCGATAGTGATCTCACTAGTCTTCGAGATTTATCTAACTTCATCTTGAGCCGAAGGCAACGCCTTATTAGCTCCCATCCCTCCCAGTTGAGCGGCGGCTTTCGGTGTTGTTTTTCTTGTTAAGGCGTCCCACACTGGCATACTTTTTACTGCTGCTTTCTTTGCGAATCCTGCTGGGTTTGTCTTGGACTGCGCTCCTGACATTTTATCGGCTATTGCATTTTTAACCTTATATTGCGCTTTTCTTGAGGCTGGAGAATTAACTAACATGTTAATGAGGCCTTTTTTAACCCCTCCTTCTGTTGTCGGCACATTTATATTGCCCGCTCTCCCTCCGAAAGTGGCTGCGTTATTTTCTCCCGCTTTGATGAAAATATCAGCCTTGGTCAGATCAGCAATCGAGCTTCTTAGTTGAGACACATTTTTAGACTGCATGATGACATCACGAACATAGCTAGCCCATTTAGCATTCCCCGGGTTAACAGCAATTAGCTCTTGTTCTAATTGAGGAGTGAGCTGCCTATTCAAGCTACCGCTTTTTTGGGCTGCTTCGTCCAAACTGCTCCTAAGATTGTCAATAACAATTTGTAAACCCCTCGCGTTAGCTTCGTCCTGCGAGGTTACTAGATGATTGCGCCCTTGGCCTAATAAGTCAGTGTTCTTATATGTTTCTAGCTTCCTTATTAGATCCAGTGTGTCGGCACCATGTTTCTTCCCTCCTATATCGCTTCTGGTTTCGTCTATTGCGTCAACGACAAACTGCAAAATAGTTTTCTTCTTGCTTGACGCCACTCCTCTTAGCAGAGTGTCTCTATCGAGGTTAACATCTATTTCTCCTGCTCCTCCAGCCGCATTCCTAATAGCCTTGCTTACTAATCCATCTACTCCACCTACCTCATTAGCAGTTCTACCCACGTCCTCAGGACTAACAAGCCCTTGCTTATTGGCGAGGTTACCAAATGTCTCAAGTGGTCTAGTTTGTCTCGAAATAGGAGCTGGGACAGTATCATACTGAGCGACTAAATCTTTGACAGCGCTCGTTTGTAGTTTTTTGCTTGCTGTATTGGGTTGTGGTATAATATCGTTCTTAGCCGGTGTTCCATTTTGGCTAAAGCCGGCGGAAAAACCTTTAGCGGCGGTAGCAACATTGTTGCTGCCGCTTGGAATCGGAACGTCCATTTCATAAGCACTCACCAACCATTGTTTCGCTTTGCCATTCCAATCTAGTCTGATGGCTGCCTTATTTTTGTTATCTACAATAATAGCCCAAGTGTCGGTTTTTTCGACTAAGGCTCCATCTCTTAATGTTTTGGGAATATTTCTCAGAGCCTCATCACCATGTTTTTCCGCTATATGAGCTAACCCATATCCATTCTTTCCTCCCTTACCATAAACAAAATCAATATCACCGAGGTCTGGGTGTTTATACGCCCCTATTACCTCGCCATCCTTCTTTTTCATCAAGACATTTATCGCTTCATTGGGGTCTCCTTCATTTTTCAATTTATGTTGAGGGCCGAAATCTCCACTTTGTAATTTTTTTGAGAGTGCGTGTTCTAGTGCCCCTCCTAATGCCCCAATGCCAAAGCTCAGCCCTCCCCCTAGTGCTGTAGCTGCCGCACTTTCCTCAGATGCCACATCTCCACTAGATCTGGAGAATCCCTGTGCCGCTCCCCACGGAGCCGCTTGAGCACCTCTAGTAAGCATTTTTTTACCAAGCGAGGCGGATTTAGGGGGTGCTTTCATGCCTCCTCCTGCACCTCCCACTATGCCCAGTATTCCCACATCAGCTATCGTTCCCACTCCTCCCTTAATAATATCAGTATTGGCTTGACCATAGTTTCCAGCCTCTACTAAAGCGTCAGCGCGCTGTTGTCCCAATATCCCCGTCAGCTTATCTTGCCACTGCTTCGCTAATGCACTATTATTGGTCTCATTAGCTTGTCTAATTCTCTCTTGAATGGTGGCTATGATAGCGTCTTCTGCCGCCTGCTCTCTTTTCTTTTCCTTATCGGCGCCAGTCGCCCAATCGAACATACCGGATTGCCCCATGCCATTCGCTAGCCTTCGAGCATTTGTCAGATTTGGAATGAATGGGAGCAATGTCCATAAGCTATCTCCTAAGACATTGCTCTCCAGTAGCGCATTTACTATTGGATTTTCGGTGAGTGACTGCCATTGGTTGTTTCCACCTGACGCTGCGCCCCCTTGTTGAGCAACTTGTCCTCCCCCCACTATTAGCCCACTATTCTCGCTTAAATAGTCAGAGATTTCCTTGAGAGTCGCCTTGAACTGAGCATTAGTCATGTTTCTAGCGTCAGCGGCGGTTGGAAAGCCAATGTCGGCCAAGGCCGCATTTTGAGACTGGACACCCTTTCCCTGCATGCCTAGAACTGTAATTAAGTTTCCCCTCAGCGTTTTATATTCGTTTTCTGCAACTCCAGTTTTGCCGAAGGCATTATCTACTACAGGCTTTTTCAGTCCTGCTACATTTTTGTAGTTTGTTTTCAGAAATCCATCAAGGTTTTTGTTAAATATAGATACTAATTCAGGGTCATATGCCTGCGCCCTAGTCAGTGCTTCGGGGGGTTGGCCTGTTAGTTCTCTAATCTTTTCGGAGTAATAATGAGCTTGTTGAGGATTGTTTTGGTCAATAGCACTTGACCATTTGGCCTCCAAATCGTCAAGCACTTTTTGTCTCGCCGCTTCCTCGTCAGCTGCTGCTTTTTCCGCATCCTCCCTTGCCTTCCTCTCATTGTCCTCTCTCTGTTGAGCGAGATTAGCCAAAGACATCAGAGCTTGGCTATTTAGGTTTTGTATGTCAATAAGATTTTGTTGTCGGGTCATGTATCCTTTTAGGGGAGCTCCTCCCAATCCGAAGCCAGCCTTACCTTTGCTGTCCGCGAAGGTTTCTTCTAATATTCCAGTCCACTCCTTCCCTTTTTCCTCTTGCTGCTTCGCCTTTTCCATTGTTGCTACCGCTGCTTGTCCCTGCAAACCATAATCTCCAGCTTGAGCCGGTGCAATCAAGCTATTTAATTGCTGATTCATTTTTTCTGCGAATGATGGTTCTAGTGCCATGTTAATCTCCTAACGCTTTTAATAATAAAAAAATGACTATAAACACAAAACCTCCGCCCAAAGCCCAGCCTAAAGTAGAACTCGCCCTCCAAATTAAGTTCTTGAGGGAATTACTTAGAACCTCTTTAAGGCTCATGTTGTTAATTTGCTCAAACATCTTGTTTTCGTTCGTATAATTGTTACTTTTTGTGCTATAATTATTCATAACTTTATTGAGTTAATTAACGGCGGTCTTAGTAAATTGCCGTTAATTTTTTTTTATTTGTTTTGGCCTTTTGGTCAACCCCCTATCATCGCTTGCGCCTGACTAATAACTTGCTGAATTACTTGTTGCTGTTGTGGGTCTAGCTGCTGACCTTCTGCCGACTGGAGGAAATTGACGAGATAATCAACAAAGCTACTATCGACATTCTCTGGAACCTCTGGCATTTCTCCGCTCAAAATGGCCTGCAAAACTTGAGTGGCTACCATCACTCCTGCTGTCGATTGAGAGCCTGCTTGAGTAGGTGGCTGCTCAATCTGTTTTTGAGCCGCCAGTTGCTCCAATTCCATGTTCATATTCTCGGCCTTCTCCTCTCTCCTTCGGGACAAAATATCGTCAATATCGGTCATCTGCGCGGCGACTAGATAATCTTCTGGGGCAATGACCCCCATCTGTAATAACCTCTCCAGTCTTTCCAATTTTGAGGCTGGCGTTTCGGTAAGATGTGAACCAATATGGACTTTCACTAGCACCTTATCGGGGATTTCAACTATTCCCTCCTCTCTCTGTTTTTGGCTGGCTCGATCCATTCCAATTACTCGCATATATTCACGTCTTGAGGCATTGTCTTCGCATAAAATATGGCGCATTTCTGAGTAATGATAGGAACAGAGTTTGAGGGTTTTTTGCCCAACATCAACTAAAAATGCTTCTAGGCTCTCGACCATATTGGAGATATTGTTGGCGTCGCCTATCTGCAGTATCTCCAAGGCCCTACCAGAGCTAACTCCAGTTGGCAGACGTCCTCTTGAGGCTTCACTTTGGCCTCCGATGTCTTCCCAGAACATATTATAGAGGTCAATTTGATTTTTTAGCGCTGGCGCTAATGTCGGTGTGTTTAGTGATTGGAATTGTGCGGGATCAGATACCTCTAAAATGCGACAGTGCTTGTCGTCAGTCAGCCCTACCTGATCTCCCATTTGGACAACGTAGGTCGCTTTGTTGGCAAAACGATTATACTCACTCATGCTAGAGAGGAGGGTATTGTACTCTCGTTGGATGGGAATTAGGTTCTGAATATGCGACACGCCATAAATTGACTGGCTGTTTTCATCAGTTTGGAAGATGGAGAAAGGTAACTCGTCCATGTCGTCAAAGACTTGTTCCTTGATAACTTTGCCAAAAATGGTGGTAACGCAG
>Ga0099364_10008624_pt1 | contig 14318 bp, 10 predicted proteins | sample TergutTh196P3_FD_73070 | JGI IMG/M metagenome (GOLD analysis project Ga0099364, IMG submission 73070) | Microcerotermes parvus P3 segment gut microbial communities from Pointe-Noire, Republic of the Congo - Th196 P3 | ecosystem: Host-associated > Arthropoda: Insects > Digestive system > Gut ... | reverse complement strand
AAGCCGTTGCTCTTCGGTTCTCCTTCTCATGGTTCGTTTTCTTAACGTGAGGCATCATTCCTTACGGTTCGATTTTTACTTGAGGCAATACGGTACTATCTTCTTATTCCATGGGGAACGCCAAGGTGTCAGTCACCGAATTTCCCTAGTGTCGTTAGGTGCAATGGCACACTAGATGTGGGGGTGGGGAAAATGGAGCAATTATCAGGGAGCAATGAGGAATGAGTGTATTTTACAAAGGAAGCAAGGTAACACGAGTCTTACGCTGGTCAATCGTTACCAACGCTCCATTATCTATATCGGCAGCGAGCATTTTCATTGCGCTAACCACGATACCGCCTATCCTGTCTGTTCCAAGAACACCGGTTCTCGTCTGTATCACACTGGGTTTTTCGCCGTGGGTTATTGCAAGAATAAAACCAAAAGGAAGAGCCATACGGCTCTTCGTTGGATAGGAAATTCATTATACTGGCGTGCATACGCACGCCTACCAATCAAGATCATTGGTGAAGACAGCAAAATCATGTGTTTTTGCATAAACAAGAATGTCAGTATCGGAATCAGCGGGGGAACCAATAGATGACCAGTGTACCGCTTCAATACCGTTTTCTGTCAGAAAATCTGCCCACTTTGGAGACATATTCATATCAATGATTATTTTCATGCTTCAGCGAGAGCAACCTCGCGCCATTGGGAAAAAGCGGCGGCATAACGCAGAGCTTGCATAATATCTTCCCCTTCAAGGTAGGGATAATCGGAGAGAAGTTCTTCAATGCTCACTCCCGCGCCAATCTGTCCAACAATCATGCCGACAGTTACCCGCATTCCGCGGATACAGGGCTTGCCCCCCATAACAGCAGGGTCTTGGGTAATACGGTCAAGGTTTTCTGTCATCATAAGGTAAACATAGCATGAAAAAACCAAAAAAGCAACCAAACCACGGGCACGCCAAGGTGTCAGTCACCGTTTTTTCCTAGTGTCGTTAGGCGCAACGGTACACTAGATGTGGGGGTGGGGAACCGTGAGGAATGAGGAATTAGTAATTAGTAATGGTGGGCACGCCAGGGTGTCAGTCACCGAATTTCCCTAGTTGCTGTCAAATGTGCTTAATTCTGAAAATGCAATTAATATGAGCATACAGATAATAAAGGGAGCGCTTAGGTGACAGTCACCAGAACAAATGAAAAATGAAGAAAGAAATAAGTAAAATTGACTTAGATATCTGAGCGTGTTGTCAACAAAAAGACTATCGAACGGTAGCTTTTTTCATTTTTACCTTTTCACTTCCCTCTGTGTCCTTGGCGTTCTCCGCGCCTCTGCGTAAAAAATAGCGAATAACGGCTTACCTCCACATCACCAGCAGCCTTGTCGAAAGCCCCAAAAACCTAGATACAACGACACTATCCACTATTCATTTTTAATCACCACTGGCGGCAATGCTTCCAAAGGGAATATTCAGCTCCTTTTCCAGATCCAAAATGATCGACAATAAATTAAATTTTTCCGATAACAACCTGTTTTGAGCAGAAAATAAATTATCGCGGGTGTTATTGAGGGTTGTTAATTCAACAGCGCCCTGCCTAAAGGCATTTGTCTGCATTCGCAGCGTTTCTTCGGCCAGGGTGATATTGAGGTTTAAGGTTTCAATTATTTCCCCGGAACGCGCAATATCCCGCAGAAGCCGTTCCACAGTATTCTGATGGTTAATGGATGCTTCTGACAATAGGTTTCTCTGTTTGGCTATGGCATCGTCGATGGTATTGATCTGTTCTTTTGCAGGCGACCAACGAAGGAAATTATCCGGCTTGATCGAAAAAATAATTGAAAATTGACCGCTTGAATCTCTCAATCCGTTTACCGGGATTGTTGGCGGTGCCGGCGCTGGTTGTCCGGTGTTTACATCACCAATGTAAAGGGGAACGGAATCCCATGAAAAAGTCAGTACCGGCGAGAAGGACCGATGATGGGCGGTTCTTCGCTGGGCTTCAATAACTGCAATTGACTGTCGTATCAGCCTCATTTGCAGTGATTCCTGCCCGGATTCTATCATGGTTTGCGGGTCTGTCAATGTAAAATCCAATAAATCACCTTCCAGTATAACTGTTTCTTCCATGGGGATCATTAAAAAATACTTCAGATGGTCAAGGGCGGTATTATAGATAGTCATGGTGTGATGGACAGTTGTCTGCTGAATGGACACATCAAGCCGGGCGGCGATTTCATCAATGGTTGACGCCCTTCCTGCACGCATCAGGGTGCTGGCCTGCTCATGACGGCTTTGTGCGCTTTCGACATTATGTTCCGCAAGTTCTATATTCGCTCTGAGCAGGAGGATTTGGTAAAAGAGTTTCCTCACCTGGAGTTCCAGCTCCTGCCGGGCGGTCATGTAATTAATTAAGCCTGCTTCGTATTCCTCCTTTGTCTGCCTCATATTAGCGATAATTGCCGGAGTTAAATGTAAGGATGCCGAGAGGGCAAAACCGGGTGTCCAGCCGGCCGGCTGCTGGGGATTGAGCGGATCGGTAATGGCAGCCGGGTGGTTGACCAAAGCTCCCACAGAAAGGGACGGCAGAAGCGGGTTCCATGAATTATTTTGTCTTCGTTGCGCCGCAGCGATATCAATCTCCGCCCGTCTGAGCGAAAGGTTTCTTTCCAGCGCCATTGCTACTGCGGCATCAATATTCAGCGTGGTTTCAGCCCAGGCATTAGATGCAAGAAAAAAGCACACAAAGGCACAAATCCCGATGGAATAGTTTTTAATTTTCACTTAATTGCTCCTTTTTTTTGCCGTGAAACAGCGAATACAAAACCGGTACGAATATCAGCGTAATAACCGTTGATGAAGCAAGACCGCCGAATACTACCAGCCCGATGGGGGCGGTAATGGTAGATGACTTGCCGGGGAAAAATGCCATAGGGACGAGAGCCAGCATGGTAGTAAGCGCGGACATAATAACCGGACGAAAACGCATTCGGCCTGCTTCGATACAGGCTTCAATTAACTCCATGCCTTTTTTCCTTTGCTGACCGGTACAGTCAACCAAAAGAATACCGTTACTCGTTACCATTCCTGCAAGCAGAACTATACCCATCATGGTAAATGCACTCATGACACTGTTCGTTATAATATGGATAAGCACAACACCGATCATAATCAGCGGTATGGTACAGAAATTGATAAAAGGATTTTTAAAGGATTCGTACTGCCCTGCCATAACACCGTACACAAGAATAAGCGCAAGGATAATAACCATACCAAATGTACGCATCATATCCTGGGTGTCTTCCGTGGATCCGGTAAAAGCCGCCCTTATATTATGTTCGTCAAGCAGCCCTGCGATTGTATTTTGAACACCGCTTACCGGGAATCCTTCTTTTACATCTGCCGTAACGTGGATGGTACGCATTTGGTTTTCACGTTTAATATTAACCGGTCCAAATGTTCTGTCCAGACTTGCAAAGTTTGAAACCGGAAACAATACACCGTTTGATGCCCGTACATTTATTCTCCCAAGATTATCAATATCAAGGCGGTCTTCCTGCGCAAACTGCAGGAAAACATCATATTCATCACCGCCTTCCCGGTACGTAGTTGCGGTAACGCCGTTTATTGCAGCATTTATTTCCAGGGCAACATTAACGATGTTAACACCCATATTGTAAGCGCGGCTGCGGTCAATATTCACATTAACCTGGGGAATCCCTTCGCTCGTGTCAATCATAACATCCTGAACTTCCGGTATATTTGTTTCCATTAAACTTTTAATGACATTGGCTGCGGCGATGCCTTCGTCAATCTCGCCAAAAGTAAACATGATATCAATGTCATTGGCGCCGAGCAATGCTGCAATGCCTGTTGCGGAAAAATTGAACAGAGCATCGGGAAAATCCGCAAAATGCGGACGGAGTTTGTTTTTTACCACTTCTTCGTTATCCGCATTCGGGTCGTCCAGATCCAGAATAACCGTAATTGAGGCTGTGTGGGATCCGTCTGTGCTTAACATTTTTCCGGTATTCCCGACAGTTCCAATGATGTTTTTATACCCGGCAATTTCGTCAAGGGCAAATTCCTTTAATCCGAGCATTACCGCCTTTGTGTCGTCATATCGTGTTCCCAGGGGCATTTCAATATCCAGAACAACCCGATCGCTGTACATGGTGGGCATTATGGAAGTTTCCAGTTTTCCCGCCGCAAGCATCGCACCCATAAAGGCGCTGATAACGAGAAAAATGGTAACGAGGCGGTGTTTTAATGCGGTTTGTAAAATCCCCGTATACCAGGCGGTAATCCCTTTTATATTGGCGTCAATGACAGTGTCAAATTTCTTCATGTGAGGGTTAGTAAGCGGTTTTTGGATACGGCTGTGAACCGGCAGCCATTTGCTGACCAAAATCGGAACGAGAAAAATTCCGATAGCCAGAGATGCAATAACCGAAACACAAATCGTAAATACCATGTCCTGAACCAAAATACCGACAAGTGCAAGCTGATCCTTAAAAAGAATAATCGGTACAAAAACGCACAATTGGGTAAGTGTCGCAGCAATAAGCGAAGACATTACTTCGTCCCCTGCAAGGATTGCAGCCATGCTGGGCTTTTCTCCTTTTTCACGCTGCGATATTGCCGCTTCAATTACTACGATGGAACAGTCTACCGTCATACCAAGTCCCAGAATAAGGCCGGCAAGTGTCATCATGTTAATCGAAAGCCCCCCAAGGCTCATAACAAGCAAGACGATCACAAACGATAAGGGGATCGATAAACTGATTATGATGGAACTGTTAACATTTCTTAAAAAATACACCAGTACCAGTACTGCAAGCGCCATTCCAATTATTATTGATTTTATTAACTCAACTACCATTGCCCGTGTCTGTACAGTATCATCCTGGGTAAGCTCAAGTAACACATTATCGGGAAGGTTCCTTCTCATGTTTTCCAAAAGCCGGTACACCTGATCCGCTACCTGAATGGTATTGGCTCCCGACTGCTTCATAATGGAAATGTACACGCCGGGCGCGCCGTTAATAAATACGGAAGATTTTTCTTCCTCGTAATCCATGGAAACAGCCGCCATATCCTGCAGATGGATATCCGCGCCGCCTCTTTGTACAACAACCGAATTGGCAATTTCGTCGATGCTTGCAAACTCGCCGACTGTTTTTATTGAAAATTCTACCAGTCCTTCTTCTATGGTACCGGCTCCAAGTTCCAGATTTTGAGCTGAAAGAATCCGGGCAATTTCCATTATGGTTACACCGTATGCTTCCAAACGGTTCTGGGAAAGATCAATGCGTACAATGGGGTCTTGTCCGCCTTCGACTGTTGTCGAAGCAACACCTTCTACCTGTTTGAATTGATCTTCCAGTTCATTTTTTGCTATAAACCGCAGGTCATTCTGGGTTAAACCGCTGCCCGCAGCTCCGGTAACGGCGATACGCATAATGGGTTGATCATCCGGACGCAACTGCATAATCATCGGCGAATTAACATCATCGGGCAGATTGCTGACGACCCGGTCAATATATTCGCGCACACGGTTTATTTTTGTGTCCATGTCCGTGCCGAATTCAAATTCCAGAATAATAACGCTCATTTGCGTGCTTGACGTGGATGTCATGTTGACTATCCCGCTTGTATTGGCTATGGCCGGTTCCAATACACTCGTTATCGACTTTTCCACAGTTTCGGGATCGGCGCCCGGATAAATAGTCGCTACAACAAGAAAAGGCGCTTCAATTTCCGGGTACATCTCTACGGGAATATTTGAAACAAGAAAAACACCGGTAATGGTTATAAGGGCAAATACCACCAGCCACAGTACAGGGCGGCTGACAACCGCTTTTGCGATGCTCATTGTGCCCTCTCCTGATCACCGCCGCTTCTTGCAGAGACGCTGCCGATTATTCGCAAGGATTCTCCTCCGCTCAAAAGCTGCTGCCCCTGAACAACAATGACATCTCCTGCCTCCAGTCCCGATCGTATTTCCGTTAATCCCTGCAGGCTTACACCGCTGGTAACTTCCCGCCGTGCAGAAACCGGTTGCCCCGAGGCATCTTGTTCAACAACATATACCACCTGGACACCGTAGTTTGCGATAACCGCTTCGGAGGGAATGGCAAGAACATCTTCGTAAGTGCGGGTATTCAGCCTGACCCTTCCGAACATTCCCGAGCTAATCCGTGTGTCCCGATCATCAAACTGCAGATTAATGAGCTTTGTCCGGGAAGTACTGTCAACAATCGGTGAAACCCGGATGACAGTGGCGTTAAAAGTTTCCCCCGGATACGCCTGGAGGAACACTTCCGCAGTCAATCCGGTATCCAGGTGGGCAATTTCCCGCTCCGGTATCCGGGATAAAATCTCCAGATTTTCGTTTGTGGATATGGCAGTAATACTGGTATTCTGGCTTACAGTTGATCCGGTAGAAAGGGGAGTCTTGCTTATAGTGCCGCTGATGGGCGCACGTACCGGGCTGTTGAAATAAACCAGGCCGGGCCGTGATGGGTCTACCTCTGCAATAATCTGTCCGCGGGTGACAGTGGAACCAAGGTCTGCCCGTACCGCAACCAGTATCCCCCCCATATCGGGAAACACTTCGACTTGCTGGGTGCAAATTACATCGCCGTTCACCTCAAGATAGGACCGCAAGGTTTGCGGAGTTACTTCATGGGTTCTTACGGAAAAAGCAGATGCTTCTGCTATTACCGCTTCTGTCCTGTTAAGTCCTGCCAGAATACGGGGGCCAAACAAGAGGGCGCCTGCAATCAATACAATTATAGTAACCAACCCGGATTTGGGGAGTTTTTTCTTTGCCATGTTTTTCTCCTTGTTTTAGTAAGTTAATAATACCAGATTAATACTTGATTTTCAAGTAATTATGGTGATAGTCATATCATTCACTGTTTTCGGCATTTTTGAATCCGCAGCTTTCACGGACTTTTTTTACCAGGCAGGAGCCGGGAGCTTGACCGATGGAGTACATATATAGTAGATTATATTAAGAAAAGAATGCTTGGAAACAGGAGTATGCTAATTTTATGAAAGATCATCTTAATTTTGACCTATCTGCCCTTCTCAAACTCAAAGAGTTGGATATCAGGAAGATTGTAAGGGAAAACCCGTCGCTGCTGGTCGGAGAATATTTTAGCTTGTTGACAAAATTTGTAAGTCTCGAAAAAATGATTAATGACACCTTAATGAGAATTTCAGTTCATAAAGCAAATAATAACGACTTTACATTCATCGCTGATACTAAAACTTTGCTGTTGGATATAGGCAGTTATTCACTTATACCTGTCATTGATGATGTTGTAAGCTTCGGCAAAAGGAGCAATACAATAAGTACAGCCGATTATGTGCAAAAATTGCAAGAAGATTATAATAAGCTGTATACCAAAATAAAAGCGGCAATAAAATCAGGCAATGAAGATGATGCCCCCAACAAAGAAGACGGAATTCAATTTTCAAGAGAAACACAGATATTAAAAAAGGTTATACAACTATTGGATCATAATGAATCTACCCGCAAACTGCGGGTTCTTGCCGTTGACGATACTCCCAGTATACTCAAGATGATATCTTCCGTATTGGCTGATGATTACAAGGTTGATGTACTGATAAACCCGGCAATGGTCGAAAAATTTTTGCAGCAAATTACGCCGGAATTGTTTTTACTTGATTATCAAATGCCCGAACTCAACGGGTTTGATCTCGTTCCCATTATACGGAATTTCGAGGAACATAAAGATACCCCGATCATTTTTTTAACATCCATGGGTACAATCGACCATGTATCTGCGGCCTATACGCTTGGAGCCTGTGATTATATCGTAAAGCCGTTCGAGGATACGGTTTTGCGCGAAAAAGTAGCAAAGCATATTGTTAGAAAAAAGCTATTGTAACAAGCTCCGCATCACATCAAGGGCGCCGTTGTAATCCATCATCATTACGAAGTCCTTTATTTTCTCTATTTCTTCCTGCAGCGCGCTGTTTGAGCCAAGTGCATTTAGACTTTCTATTCCTTCGTCAATGGCTGCAAAGTCAGTTTTGCTGAAGGCGGCCGTCAGGTTTTCATAAATTGATTTAAGGGATAATGACAATTCGGGCGTAATCACCAGCGGGCCGCCGGGTTGTTTTTCTGCAAAAGCCTCAGCAATGCTTTGACTTAAATTGTTAAGCCCTTCCATAAATGGCGGCAGGTTTGCGGTGCAAAATGCAGCATCTTCCTGAGCCGATGCGTTTTCCAGATCAAATGCCTGTGCGGAAAGCTCCATTGCGCCAATATTGGCAAGCGAGCCTTTTATACCATGTACCGTTATCGAAAAATTATGCATATCACCGGCTGCAAGGGTCATATTCAGGTTATCAATGCACTTTTCAATTTCCATTATTGACAACATCAGCGACTTTTCATAAATGTCCCTCTGGCCGGAAACCCTGTCAAGCCCTGTTTGTACCGAAAGCCCGGTTATTTTTTCCATTTTCTTCCACATATCAGGGTTCGTATCAGACTCGGATTCTTCGGCAGTCGTTTTGTCTGATTTTTGCACAAATTCCGCAGGAAGCCACTTTTCCAGTATTTGATTGAGCAATGCCCTGTCAATAGGTTTAGTCAGAAGACCATTCATGCCGGCTGCCAAAAATTCTTCCATAGCGCCGGCTATGGCGTTGGCAGTAAGAGCGATAATAGGTATGGTTACACCCATTTCGCGGATAATTTTTACGGCTTCTATGCCGTCCATTTCCGGCATCATATGATCCATGAATACCAGGTCATAGTGTTTATCGCGAATCATATCTATAGCCTGCTTACCGGATGTTGCCGTGTCCGCTGTTATGCTGCACAACCGCAAAAGCCCGCATGCGACATTTAAATTGATGGTATTGTCATCAACAACCAATATCCTCGCATCAGGTGCGAAAACTGTGCCTGCATTGGCTCCTGCCTGGTGAAGCAGCGTTTCATCACCTAATACTTTTGGAATGGTAACATGGAACACAGTGCCCTGCCCGTATACACTTTCCAATGTTATCCTGCCTCCCATCATTTCAACTAACGACCGGGTAATAGACAAGCCCAGGCCGGTTCCTTCTTTGCTGCGGTTTTTCTTCTTGTCTACCTGTGAAAATGCATCAAAAAGCGCTGCAATATCCGCTTCCTTTATGCCCATGCCGGTATCGCTGATATCAATGCGGATATCGGCATCATCTGTGTTCACCGTTAAACGCACAAAGCCCTCGTTGGTAAATTTTATTGCATTGCTCAATAAATTGAGGAGTACCTGCCTCAGCCGGACATCATCTCCATACAAGCATCTGGGTATTTCGCCTTCGGTAACCAGCTCAAAAGTTATATCTTTATTTTTCACCAAAAAATGTGCCATTGAGCAGATATTGTCTATCAACGTGATAAAATTGAAATGTACCGGTACAAGGGTTAATTTAGCCGCTTCTATTTTTGACAGATCCAGAATGTCATTGATTATACCCAGAAGCGACATTGCCGATATGTGAATATCCTGAACATAATGATTTTGGGTAGAATTGAGTTTTTCCTGGAGCAATAGTTCTGACATGCCTATAATGGCGTTCATGGGGGTGCGGATTTCATGTGACATATTTGCCAAAAACCGCGATTTTATTTCTGCCCCTTCTTTGGCATGCTCCTTATCCGCACGTTCCCGGGCGATTTGCTCAATTGATGCCGTCAAATCTACGGTCATTTTGTTAAATGCAGTTGCCAGGGTACCGATTTCATCGTTGGAGGTTATCTCAATTTGCTTGTTCAGATCGCCGCTGCCCAATGCAATAACACCCGAAGTCAGTTTTCTCAGCGGACGGTTAATCAGACGCGATAACAAAAGAAATGTCAGTAATAACAGTAACAGGGACAGGGAAACAACAATAATGGAAAACTTAAAATTGCGCGACTCAACCTCGGCAAAAATTTCTTTTCGCGGAACCTGAATGGAAAATAACCATTCGTTATCAAGGAGGCGGCTAAAAACATAATATTCCACGCCATCAATGTCAAAATGTCCAATATCGACATCAACATTATTATCAATATCAGAAAGATGTAATTTTTCCAGCCACGGCAATGTCTGCAAAGGCTCACCGATAATATCTGCTCTGTCAGGGTGAGTATAAGAAAGAATGTAATCATCGGTAAGTGAGGCAAGCAGGACAGAGCTGTTTTGAACCGGGTTTGATGCGGACAGCCTGTCAACAATGTCCTGTATCCGCCAGTCGATGGTTGCCATACCGATGAATTGGTCGTTTTCATCATATATACCTGCGCCCACAGTACTTAAAAATGAAGCTGTACCGTAATTTTCAAAATAAGGCATTGCCCGCGCAATACTGCGCCTGCCGGTAAGACGGGTAGCTATCTCGGTGTACCAGCTCTGCGTGTGATAATCATATATTTCGCTTTCGTAAATCGGATCATGAATCTCGGTTTCGGTAACCGGATCGTAATAGGTATAGAAACATACCCGCTGTGTATCGGGGGCAAGTGTGAAAGGCTCATACCATATACCACCGCCTGCTGCATTTCGTAAAGGCCCGAAAAACTGCCGCTGCTGTGATGCTAATGTTCTGATTTCTTCAGGAGATCTGGCCAACAGGTACCCCTGTCTGGCTAACATGGCAATATCTATAACATTCCGCTCAAGTTCCTGGAAAATCCTTCCCACGCGTTCACTCTCAAATGCAACTGTTTTTGATACCTCGGCGATACGCAATTGCCGGTAATTTTCTGTTGTCGCGTTTGAATACAAAACAAAAATAATACCGGAAATGATGAAAAACCCAAGCACGATACCTAAAAATTTAAACCTGATGGACATTTGTTTACTATATACCAATGTAGACATCATGAACAGGGAGAATGTATACTTATACGTATCATGATACCAATTGAAGAAATGGCAATTCCGCTGGAAGGGGAGAATCCCGCCGGTGAAAATCTTGAATATGATCCACTGTATATGGAGATGGATTCTCTTGCGATAGCCGTTCCGGACAGCCAGATGGGGGAATCAATCATAGAAGGACGCGGGCCGGACTGGAAAAAATTGAGGGAAAACTGCTTGAATCTGTGGGGCAGAACCCGTGATTTACGGATAGCTTCGTATCTTGCGGTGACAGAAACTGCTGTTGGCGGCCTTGAAGACTGCCTTGCGGCATTCAAGCTGATCCTTTTTTTGGTTCGGGATATGTGGGATACCATGTACCCCCGGCTTGACCCCAGTGACGATAACGATCCGACGGAGCGTTTTAACATCCTCGTTATGCTTTCTCCGGAGCCGGGAGCGTTTAATGAACCTATCATGTATATCTCGCGGTTCCGTGCACTGCGACTGATTCCCGCCTTACCCTATACCCTGCGGGATCATCTGATTTCGATAAACGAGTTTGAAGCCGCCGATGGTCAGGCGCTCGATCCCCACCTTATTACCGGAGAACTCATGCGGGTTCCTCTTGAGGAGGTTGAAAAGCAGGCGGCGCTGGCACGGGAACTGCGGGAAACCATTGATGCCATCTGTGCAGCGGCGGAGGAAAAAACGCAGGGCGCATACAGCCTGAACATGAACTCCATCCTGGCGGAGCTTGGCAAACTTAACAAATTTTATTCCAATTACATTCAATCTTCGGGCGGGAATACCGCTGCCGCTGCCGGAGAAGAAGCATCCGGCGAGGATGCACCGCTTTCAGCGGCGGAAACCGGCTCCTCAAACGTGAATCTGGCAACATTCAGGCCTGCTTCCAGAGCGGATGCCCTGTTGATGCTCCGCAAGGGCGCCGAATACTTCCAGCGGCAGGAACCAAACAGCCCCATCCCGCTGCTGGTAAACCGGGCATTACGGTTATCAGAGATGAACTTCATCGACCTCCTTGAAGACATTGTCCCCGATGCATTAAGCCAGGGCAAGATAATTCTTGGTGTGAAAGAAAACTAACATTGTTCCCTTGACATAAGAGCTATTTTAATATGAAAATGAGGCAGCATACTAACGGAGGTAACTAATGGCTTCAGGCAGCAGTCAGGCTTTTATAGCCAAAAACCGGGCGCCCCGGGTCCAGATCGATTATGATGTGGAAGTCTACGGAGCGCAAAAAAAGGTAAATATTCCATTTGTTATGGGCGTTGTATCGGATCTTTCCGGGAAACCTGAAGAACCGCTGCCCAAAGTAGATGACCGTGTACCGTTGGAATTTACCGGAGAAAATTTTAACGAGCGGCTCAAGGCCATAAAACCCCGTGTTGCATTTACGGTTCCCAATACCCTCACCGGAGAGGGCAATATCGCTGTGGATATGACTTTTCAGGATATGGATGATTTTTCACCTGCCGCTGTCGCATCAAAAGTGGACGGCCTTAAGCAGCTCATGGAATCAAGGCAGCAGTTGGCAAACCTTTTGTCGTACATGGACGGGAAAGCCGGAGCGGAAGAACTGCTCAACAAAGTGCTTTCAGACCCTGCTCTGCTCAAAGCATTGGCCAGCAAAGCCAAAGACCCCGAATAAAGGAGAATACCAATGGCAGCAGAACAACAAAAAATAGATGCGCTCACCGCTGACACGCTGGAAATGAGCGAATTTGAAATGCTGGTTCAGCAGGAGTTTAAAGCCCAGTCCGATGAAGCCCAATCCGCCGTACAGGGAGCGGTAAAGACTCTCGTGAGTCAGGCCCTGGAAAATGTAGCGCTCGTTTCCAATGACGCTATTAAAACTATCGAGGGGATTATTGCTGAACTGGACCGGAAACTATCGGAGCAGGTCAACCTGATCCTCCACCACTCTGAATTTACCCAGTTGGAAGGCGCATGGCGGGGGCTGGACTACCTGGTAAGCAATACCCCAACGAGCGATACTCTGAAAATCAGGGTACTCAATATCTCAAAGAACGATGTGAGCAAGACCCTTAAGCGTTTTAAGGGCAGTTCCTGGGATCAAAGTCCCATTTTCAAGCGTTTTTACGAAGACGAATACGGCACTGCCGGCGGCGAGCCGTTTGGTGCGTTAATCGGAGACTACTACTTTAACCATACCCCGCAGGATGTGGAGATTCTCAAAGGCATAGCTCAGATCGCTTCTGCGGCCCATATGCCCTTCATTTCTGCGGCGGATCCATCGGTATTAAACCTGGGATCATGGCAGGAGTTGGCCAACCCCCGCGACATCAGCAAAATCTTCTCCACCCCTGAATATGCTACCTGGCGGGGTTTTAGGGATTCCGAAGACAGCCGGTATGTGGCGCTCACTTTACCCCGCGTACTCAGCCGCGCTCCGTACGGGGCAAAAAGCAACCCCGTTGAAGAATTTGACTTTGAAGAAGAAACCGGAGCCGGAGACAGCGAGAAATACAACTGGATGAACGCTGCTTACGCGATGGGCGCCAATATCACCCGGTCATTTGCCGATTACGGCTGGTGCGCCAATATCAGAGGTGTGGAATCCGGCGGTGCGGTGCAGGGATTGCCCACCCATACCTTCCCCTCGGAAGACGGCGGCATGGCGCAAAAATGCCCCACAGAAATTGCCATCACTGACCGGCGGGAAGCGGAACTGTCCAAGAACGGCTTTCTCCCCCTGATCCACTGGAAGAACACCGACTATGCGGTATTCCTTGGCGGTCAGACGGTGAACAACCCCGCTGTGTACGATTCCCCCGATGCCACGGCCAATGCAAGCCTTTCGGCGCGGCTACCATACATTTTTGCAGCCAGCCGTTTTTCCCATTTCCTTAAATGTATTGTTCGGGACAAAATAGGCTCGTTCAAAGAGCGGGTAGACATGGAGCGTTTCCTGGGAGACTGGATTGCCCAATATGTAACCGGGGATCCCAATGCCTCTGAAGAAGTAAAGGCAAAGTATCCATTGGCGGAAGCCAAGGTGGAAGTGGAAGAAGTGGAAGGCAAGCCGGGGTATTACAACGCCCGCTTCTACCTGCGTCCCCACTACCAGCTTGAAGGTCTTACCGCTTCTCTGCGTTTGGTTACGAAAGTACCCAGCGCGGGATAGGAAAATTAGGAATTAGGAATTAGGAATTAGGAACATCATTCCTCACTCCTCATTCCTCACTCCTCATTAATAATCCCGGTGTATGCTGGGGTAAAAAAAACCAGGAGGTTTTACTATGGCAAGTGTGTATTTTTTACAGATCGACGGAATTGAAGGACAGGCTTCGGATGCGAAGCATGAAAAATGGCTGGATTTATTAAGTTTCTCTCACGGAAGTTTGCAGAATATTAATGTCCAGGCTTCATCGGATGTCCAGGGGCGGGGGCAGTACCTTCCCTTTACCTTT
>Ga0099364_10008623_pt1 | contig 14319 bp, 11 predicted proteins | sample TergutTh196P3_FD_73070 | JGI IMG/M metagenome (GOLD analysis project Ga0099364, IMG submission 73070) | Microcerotermes parvus P3 segment gut microbial communities from Pointe-Noire, Republic of the Congo - Th196 P3 | ecosystem: Host-associated > Arthropoda: Insects > Digestive system > Gut ... | reverse complement strand
CGCTCATGCGTTTTCCGGTTTTATCGATTATCCCCGATATTGCGCAGCCCGACGGTATTCTGACCTCTCCTTCGCGATACATATATATATCAGTTTCCTCCTTTCAGCGCGTTTTCCAGCGCGGTTTTTACCATATCCGGGTTGCCTGTTCCGTTGAGTTTTTTCATAATCTGCCCCATCAAAAATCCGAACGCTTTGGCTTTGCCCCTGCGGTATTTCGCGGCAGCGTCGGCATTTTCAGCTAAAACTTTATTGACGGCGTCAAGTATAATATTGCCGTCACTCATCATCAAAAGCCCGTTCTTTTCGATATATTCATCAGGCTCGGCTCCATGCAGAATCACCGCCCCGATGACTTCTTTATATGCCGTCCGGTTTATTCCGCCGGATAATACCAGCCCTATCAGGTATGATAATTTCTGCTCGTCAAGGTTTAAATCTTCAAGCCGCATATCGTTGATAAAACGCATCACTTCACCGATAATCAAATGCGCCGTTTCCAAAGGCTCTCCGCTTCTCTCGCTGATCCGCTCGAATAAACCGGATATATTTTTATCCCCTGTCAGAATCCGCGCTTCGTATTCCGATATATTAAAATCACGCATGTAACGTTCACGTTTCTGCTGCGCCGATTCCGGGATACTGTTCTTTATATTCTCAAACCAGATATTATCAATGTTTACCGGAAGCAGATCGGGTTCGGGAAAATATCTGTAATCCTGCGCGTTTTCTTTGGAGCGCATGGCGAAAGAAGCACCCTTGTCATCATCCCAGCGGCGCGTTTCCTGCATGACCCTGCCGCCGTCCTGTAAAATCTCGATCTGTCGCGCCGTTTCATATTTCACAGCGCGTTCAATCGCTTTAAACGAGTTTAAATTCTTGGTTTCCGTCCGCACACCCGGCTCGCCGCCCTCACGCCGCACCGAAAGATTCACATCAACGCGCAGCGATCCCTCATGCATCCTGCAGTCGCAGATATTTAAATATAACAATATCTCCTGCAGTTTTTCAAGATAAGCCGTAACCTCCCCGGCACTCCTGAAATCCGGCTGGGATACTATTTCTATGAGCGGCACACCGCAGCGGTTAAAATCCATACGCGTAATACCCCGCAGCGGGTCATGCGTCAGTTTGCCCGCATCTTCTTCTATGTGTATCTCCCGTATATTGATTTTTTTGCCCGAGTCAAGCTCTATATATCCATCGGTGCAGACGGGCATATACAGCTGCGATACCTGATATGCTTTGGGTAAATCCGGATAAAAATAATTCTTGCGGTCAAACTTAAATTTTCTTGCAATACTGCAGTTGAGCGCAATACCCGCCAAAACAGCATATTCAACCACAGATCTATTGAGCTTCGGCAGTACGCCGGGCATCCCCGAACATACCGGGCAAACGCGCGAGTTGGGTTCGCCGCCGAAATCGATTTTGCAGCCGCAGAATATCTTTGATTCGGTCGACAGTTCCGCATGCACTTCCAAACCCATTACAACCTCCCAGTTCACTTTAAATCACCTCCCGGTTTTATTTTATGATGCGCTGTGCGGTTCTGATAGACACGCGCGGTCTGCACGAGTTTTTCTTCTGTGAAAACGTTCCCGGTGAGCTGCAGTCCCACGGGCAGACCGCACCCGTCAAATCCGCACGGCAGCGCAATTGCCGGGAGTCCCGCTAAATTTGCCGAAACGGTATATATATCCCCCATATACATCTTCAGCGGGTCGCTTATATTCTCACCGAGTTTATACGCCGAACTCGGCGCAGCCGGTGAGATTATCATATCGAAACGCTCGAACAATTTGTTGTATGCTTCTTTGATCAGCGCGCGGGTCTGCAGCGCTTTTTTATAATAAGATTCATAATAACCCGACGAAAGCACAAATGAACCCAGCATTATTCTTCTCTTGACCTCAAGCCCGAAACCCTCGCTGCGCGATAAATTATAGAGCTCTGAGAGCGTATTTGCTTCCTTGGCGCAATAGCCGTATTTTAACCCGTCATATCTCGATAAGTTAGACGACGCTTCCGCGCAGGCTATAATATAATACGCCGGTATCATATATTCCGTCAGGGGCATGTCAAACTCCTCAACACACGCGCCCGCCGCTTCAAACTCCCGCACCGCTTTTAAAATAACGCTTTTTACGCCGCTCTCAATCCCCTCGCCCAAATAGTTTGCCGGAAGTCCGATTTTTGTACCTTCCAATTTTTCGCCGCAGGCTCCGCCGAAATCAAAAGAGCTGTTTATAACGCAGGTGCTGTCCCTGCTGTCCGCTCCCGAAATAACCGAGAGCACCGCCGCGCAGTCGTTTATATCCCTTGCAATTGTGCCGATCTGGTCAAGCGAGGAAGCATACGCTATCAGCCCAAAGCGCGACACCGCTCCGTAAGTGGGCTTGATTCCGGTAACGCCGCAGAACGCACAAGGCTGCCTTATACTGCCTCCCGTATCAGAGCCCAGCGCAGCCGGCACAATCCCTGCCGCCACAGCCGCCGCGCTCCCCCCGGACGAACCGCCCGCCACCCGCGAATTATCCCAGGGGTTTTTAACGGCTCCGAAAAACCCCGTCTCGCTTGAGCCGCCCATCGAAAACTCATCCATGTTGAGTTTGCCGAGAATAATCATATCCGCCCGCTCTAACTTGTCAACAACCGCCGCGTTATATACAGGCGTGTAATCCGCGAGCATTTTGGAGGCGCAGGTCGTTTTGATCCCCGCTGTCGATATATTGTCCTTAAGCGCGACCGGCACTCCAGCGAGCGCTGAAACAGACTCGCCCGCATTTATTTTCGCCTGTATAATTTCAGCGCGCGCACGTGCTTCTTCTGTTGATACGCTGATAAAAGCGTTATAATTTTTATCATTTTTTTCAATCGAGTCTATATAAAAATCAACGGCTTCAATCACGCTTATCTCTTTATTTTTGATTTTTCCGGCTAATTCCAGCGCACTTAGCTCAAACATTTATATCACTGCTCCCAAAAAATTTATTTAAAATAATTTACTCCGCCCTCGAACAGAGGCATGAATTTATTTCCCGGTATATTGACCGCGGTTAATTCAGAATACCGCTCGCTGTGCGCCATTTTGCCGAGCACTCTCCCGTCGGGGCTGGTTATACCCTCAACTGCCCAGACCGAACCGTTCGGGTTATGCTCGGTATCCATAGACGGCATACCCTCATAATCCGCGTACTGCAGCGCAATCTGCCCGTTTTCCTTTAATTTTTCAAGCGCTTGCTCCGGCGCGGTAAAGCGTCCCTCACCATGCGAGACCGGCTGTATATATACCTCTCCGATTTTGCATTTTGACAGCCATGGCGAATTAACCGACGCCACGCTTGTTCTGATATATTTTGATTGATGCCGCCCGATATTGTTGAAAGTCAGCGTGGGAGATTCGGGGCTTACAGCCGATATTTGCCCGTTCGGCAAAAGACCTGTTTTTATAAGCGCCTGGAATCCGTTGCATATGCCGAGTATCAAACCGTCACGGTTATAAAGCAGCTCATGCACCGCGTTTTTAAGCCGTTCGTTACAAAACAGCGATACTATGAATTTACCTGAACCGTCCGGCTCATCGCCGCCCGAGAAGCCTCCGGGGAATATAATCATCTGCGCGTTTTTTATCGCTGTTTCAAGCTCACTCACAGACGCATACAGCATCTCCGGCGTAAGATTGCGCACAAGCACGATCTCGCCCAAACCCCCGGCGCGCTCAATTGCCGCCGCCGTGTCATACTCGCAGTTTGTGCCGGGGAAAACCGGGATAACCGCTTTGGGTTTCGCGTACCCTTGCCGGGCAGACACAAGGTCTGCCCCTACGGTTCCTTTTATTATCGGCGCTTCACCTTGATGTCCGGTATTTACGGGGAACACGCCCTCCAGCCGCGACTGCCAGACCGCAAGCAGTTCAGCGAGGGGCACCTTTGTGTGGCTGCCCGATGTGATAACAGGCTCTGCCTGCGTGTATCCGAGCAGCTTAAAATTATTCAGAGCGCAGCCGCTCTCAAAAATCACAGACCCCGGCTGCCGCTCGTTATTATCATTAAAATCGCCGGCAAATCCGATCATATTCCCGAATGACATTTTCATAATACCGCCGTAAACCCCGCCCGATTCACACGCCCATGCCGACAATACCTTACCCGTCCGGCACAGTTTTGTATATTCCGCCCAAATATCGCGCAGAGCGCAGTAATCCGGCAACCCGTCTTTATCAACGGGAATCTCAAGCAGATAAACAGGACTGCCCGCATTTTTAAACTCCGTGCTTATCAGCTGCTCCGCTCTGCTTATACCGGCGGCAAAAGATATAAGCGTGGGGGGCACATCTAAATCGCCGAAACTGCCGGACATCGAATCTTTGCCTCCGATCGCCGCGATTTTAAGCCCCATCTGCGCCTCAAACGCTCCGAGCATCGCCGCAAACGGCAAACCCCAACGCTCCGCATCATCATTTGCGCGCGGGAAATATTCCTGTAGTGAGAGATATATTGTATCAAGAGATACGCCCGCTGCGACAAGTTTGGCGATTGAACTCACCACGGCATACACCGAGCCGCCGAAGGGGTCTGATTCGGTAAAATAAGGATCAAATCCATAAGCCATAACCGACGCGGTGCGCGCACCGTAAGCGGGCAGCAGCGCCGCCATGACCTGTGACTCCGAAAGGGCGTATTTGCCGCCGTACGGCATAAATACACTCGAAGCGCCGATTGAGCTGTCAAAACGTTCAACAAGCCCTTTCTGCGAACAAAAATTTATATCTCCCGCAATTTTTAATAATTTTTCGCGCAGGGACAAACACGGTTCGTCTTTATTTGTTTTATTTATTTTAATTTCCGGCACATAAACGTCCGCATAACGCTCCGCCCCGTTCGTATCGAGAAAATCCCTTTTAATATCCGCAATTTTCTCGCCGCGCCAATTCATCACAAGCCGGTTGCCGGCCATCACCCTTGCGGCGATCACCGCTTCGATATTTTCAGCCTCCGCATATTTGATCAGCAGCTCCGCATCATGCTCCGCAACCACCGCCGCCATACGTTCCTGCGATTCGCTTATTGCAAGCTCCGTTCCGGTCAGCCCCCGATATTTTACGGGCATCGCGTCCAAATCAATTTCAACGCCGCTTGCCAGCTCTCCGATCGCCACAGCTGCGCCTCCCGCTCCGAAATCGTTACAGCGTTTTATCAGCCTTGTCACATCGGGATTTTTGAATAATCTTTGCAGTTTGCGTTCTTCCGGAGCGCTGCCTTTCTGCACCTCTGCGGCACAATCCGACACCGTAGATGCGCCGTGTGTTTTTGACGAACCTGTCGCCCCTCCGATTCCGTCGCGTCCGGTACGGCCTCCGAGAATCACGATCACATCCCCCGCCGCAGGTTTCCCGCGTTTCACATATTCCGCCGGAGCCGCGCCTATAACCGCCCCCGCTTCCAGTCTTTTCGCGATATACCCCTCATGATAAAACTCACGCACAAGCCCTGTGGCAATCCCGATTTGATTGCCGTATGAACTGAAACCGTTCGCCGCCGTTACGGTCAATTTGCGCTGCGGCAGTTTGCCGGGTAGAGTATCTTCAAACGGTTTATTCGGGTCGCCCGAACCTGTTATGCGCATCGCCTGATAAACATATGCGCGTCCCGAAAGCGGGTCGCGTATCGCGCCGCCGATACAGGTTGAAGCGCCGCCGTAAGGCTCGATCTCCGTGGGGTGATTATGCGTTTCATTCTTGAAAAACAGCAGCCAGTCTTCCTGACCGTGATCAAACTCCGCGCTTATTTTAACGGTACAGGCATTATTTTCTTCGGACACATCAAGCATTTTCAGCCCGCCCTGCTCACGCAGATATTTCATCGCCACCGTGGCCGTATTCATGAGCGTGACGGGTCTTCCGCCGTTTACGGAACAAAATAAATCATACGCTTTTTTGACGCGTTTGTCTTTAATATCCGCGGATTTAATAATTGTGTTAAACGTCGTATGCCTGCAATGGTCTGACCAATATGTGTCAAACACGCGAAGCTCCGTCTCTGTCGGCTCGCGCTGTTCGCTTTTAAAATATTCCCGGATCAATAAAATATCATCAAGAGTCATAGCAAGACCGAAATCCCCGCGGAGTTCTTCAAGCATTCCGGCATCCATGTTTGTAAAACCGGAAATCTGCCCTTCGTAGGGGCAAACCTTGTGTTTGCCCTCGTTTTGATCGCTGTCAACCGGCAAATCATCAAATTTATTTACCGGTGTTTCCCTGTATTCGAGCGGATTTATCAGATAATCTTTTATTTTTATAAATTCGGCATCGCCGGCCCCGCCGATCACGTAAACCAGCGCCGTTTTAACTGCGGGGCGCCGGCCTCCGAGCAGCATCTGGATGCACTGCCCGCATGAATCGGCGCGCACGTCAAACCGGCCCGGCAGCGGCTCGGTGCAAAGCACGTGCGATCCGTCCGGTATTTCCGGCAAATTATCCTCATAATATAAGTCACTCATCGGCTCGCTCAATATAATATTTATTATATCCTGCCATCTATCCTCCGCAAAACCCTGCACGTCATAGCGGTTAAAAAGCCGCAAGCCGATATCCGGCAGTTTTAAAACTTCTGATAATGCGCTTTTAAGGGCTTTTGCCGCAATATCAAATCCCGGTCTTTTTTCGGTATAGCAACGGTATATTTTATTAAACATATTATTTTAACCGCCTTTAACTTTAAATATTCTTGAAACGCCGCTCTCGCGCGCCGCCTGTGCCGCAGCTTTTGCCACCGCAGCCGCAACGCCGCGGTCAAGAGCGCCCGGTATTATATAATCCGGCGCAAGTTCCGCATCGCTTATATAACCCGCAATGGCTTTCGCCGCCGCTGTTTTCATCTGCTCATTGATATCCGAGGCACAGGCGTCAAACGCGCCCCTGAACACACCGGGGAAGGCCAGCGAGTTATTTATCTGATTAACAAAATCGCTGCGTCCCGTGCCGACTATAACCGCGCCCGCAGCTTTGGCCAATTCCGGCATTATCTCGGGAACAGGATTAGCCATGGGAAACATGACCGCATCTTTGTTCATGCTTGATACCATAGCACTGCTTACGCATCCCGGAACGGATAAACCGATAAATATATCAGAACCCGCCATCACATCCGCAAGACTGCCTTTTTGCCGTTCCGTGTTGGTTATCTCCGCTATATCCTGTTTTTCAGCGTTTAAATTATCCCGCCCCTTATACACCGCGCCCAAACTGTCGCATAGTATAATATCGGACATTCCCGAATTTGTTAACAGCCGTGCCGCTGCGATACCCGCTGCACCCGCACCGTTTATTATGATTTTAACATTCTCCGGATTTTTTCCCGTTAATCTGAGCGCGTTGAGCACCGCCGCGAGCACAACTATCGCAGTGCCGTGCTGGTCATCATGGAACACGGGTATATCACAGCATTTTTTTAATCTGCGCTCTATTTCAAAACAGCGCGGCGCGGATATATCCTCAAGATTTATTCCACCGAAACTCCCCGCAAGCAGTCTGACCGTGTCAACTATCTCATCAATATCGCGCGAATTTATGCAGAGCGGCACAGCATCGACGCCTCCCAGTTCTTTGAATAACACGGCTTTGCCTTCCATCACCGGCATCGCGGCCGCCGCGCCTATATCGCCAAGACCGAGCACCGCCGTGCCGTCTGTTACAATGGCGGCAAGGTTTGATCTGCGCGTCAGTGACCAGCTTTTATTTATATTTTTTTGAATCTCAAGGCACGGCGCAGCCACTCCCGGTGTATAAGCCAAAGACAGATCCTCCCGCGTTTTAAGCGGAACTCTGCTCACTATCTCGATTTTACCCTGCCATTCACAGTGTTTTTTCAAAGATTCTGCCGCGTAATCCATAAAAATTTTTCTCCCCGTTTTTTTTTTATTTATATATATTCCCGCCCTTGCAGTCTATAGCCACAACAAGCGGCATATCACGCACCGTCAGTTTATATACCGCTTCCGGTCCCAAATCCTCAAACGCGATAAGCTCAGCCCGCTCGACGCACCGCGATAATAACGCACCCGCTCCTCCGACCGCCGCGAAGTACACGCCCGAATATTCGCGTATCGCTTCCGTCACAGCCGCGCTCCGCTTCCCTTTGCCGATCATAACGCGCAGTCCCGCTTGTATCAGCTTCGGCGAATATATATCCATGCGTTTGCTTGTGGTCGGTCCGATTGAGCCTATTACACGGCCCGGCGGAGCGGGACACGGTCCCGCGTAATATATCGCCTGCCCGCATATGTCAAAAGGCAGCTCCGCGCCGTTTTCCAGCATATCGGTCATGCGCTTGTGCGCGGCGTCCCTGCCGGTATATATCTCGCCGGAGAGCAGCACACATTCTCCCGCAGTCAAGTTTCCGCCCGAAAAAATAGGCATTGTAATCCTCATAAAACCACCGTTTTGTGCCGCGACGCATGACAGCCGATATTGACTGCGACAGGCAGTCCGGCTATATGCGTCGGGTATTTTAATATATGCACAGCCAGCGCGCTCGTTTTACCGCCGTAACCCGCCGGCCCGATATTTAATAAATTTATATTCTCAAGCAGCCGCTCCTCGCAGTCCGCCCAGAACTTCTCAGAATTGACGCTGCCGATATCGCGCATCAAAGCCTGTTTTGCCATCAGCGCCGCTTTATCCATAGTGCCGCCGATACCAACGCCGATTATCACGGGCGGACAGGGATTTGCCCCGGCCGATGCCACCGTCTGCACGATAAAATCCTCGATTTTTCCGATTCCCGCCGAAGGCTCAAGCATTTTTACGGCGCTCATATTTTCGCTGCCGAATCCTTTAGCCATCAAGCTTATTTCAAGCCCTCTGCCCGGAACAATATCATAATAAATCACCGCGGGCGTATTGTCGCCCGTATTGACACGGTCAACAGGGTCGCGCACTATGCTGTTCCTGAAATACCCGTTTTTATACCCCTGCCGCACACCCTCATTTATCGCTCCGCTGATATCCCCGCAAACATGAACATCAGAGCCGATTTTGACAAATACCACCGCCATTCCGGTATCCTGACAAACAGCGAGCTTTTCAGCCTCGGCGATATCCGCGTTTTCCAGCAGCATCTCAAGCACATTTGCCGCAGCCGGCGAATCTTCGGTTTCCCGTGATTTAACAAGCGCGGCGCGTATGTCCGCGTTTATGCAGGTGTTTGCCCTCACGCATAACTCGGCAACGCTTTTTGTTATCTCGCTTGTTTTAATAAATCTTATACCATTCATAATTTTAAATCCTGTAAAAATTTTCCCGCTTTTTCAATAGCTTGCAAAACAGCGGCTTCGGAGGTGCCGCCTTTGATATTATGCGCATTGACGCACGCTTCAACCGTGATGGCTTCATACAGCGATTCATCAAAAATATCCGATATATTTTTTAATTCGTCAAGTGCGAGCTCATCAAGCCTGAGTTTTTTGTTCATGGCATACAGCACGAGTCTGCCGGTTATTTCATGGGCGTCCCTGAAAGCCACGCCTTTTTTTACCAGCCAGTCCGCAGCGGCGGTCGCGTTTGTATACCCTCCGAGTGCGCTCTTGTACATTGTATCCGTATTGAATTTTATATTATTAAACATACCTTCAAAAACCGTAAGGCAGACTTTAACCGTATCCGCCGCGTCAAAAACCGCTTCTTTGTCCTCCTGCATATCCTTGTTATACGCCAGAGGCAGACTTTTCATCATGCTTAAAATACACATTAAACTGCCGTAAACCCGCCCTGTTTTACCGCGTATAAGCTCCGCCATGTCCGGGTTCTTTTTCTGCGGCATAATCGACGAGCCGGTGGAGTAATCATCGGATATGGTTATAAACCCGAATTCCTCCGTTGACCATAAAATCAACTCCTCGCAGAAACGGCTTAGGTGCATCATAATAACAGACAAATCCGAAACAAATTCTATACAAAAATCCCTGTCCGATACCGCATCGAGGCTGTTTGCCGTAAGCGCCGAAAACCCGAGTTTATCCTTAACGAAATCTCTGTCGAGGGGATAATTCGCAGCTGCGAGCGCGCCTGAGCCGAGCGGCATTTCGTCCGTTCGTTTAAAGCAGTCCGAGAGCCGTCCGTAGTCGCGTTTGAACATTTCAAAGTAAGCCAAAAGATAATGCGCCAACGTTACCGGCTGTGCTTTCTGCAAATGCGTAAATCCCGGAATGATATCACCTGTGTGATTTTTCGCCGCTTTAAGCAGCGATTCAAGCAGTTTGGCAATAAGCGCGCATATTTCATTTATCTCCTGTTTTACATACATTCGCATATCGAGCGCCACTTGGTCGTTGCGGCTCCTTCCGGTGTGCAGCCGCCGTCCCGCTTCGCCGATACGTTTTATAAGCTCGGTTTCGACGAACGAGTGGATATCCTCACAGCTTTCGTCTATCAGCAGCGCGCCGCTGTCTATATCCGCTAAAATCCCCGCGAGCGCTTCTTTGATATTATCGGCGTCGGTTTTGTCTATTATGCCCTGTTTGCCCAGCATTTCGGCATGAGCGATACTGCCCTCTATATCCTGTCTGTACAGCCGTTTGTCAAATGTGACCGACGAGTGGAAATGAGCGGCCTGCGCGTTTGTTTCGCCGGTAAAACGTCCTCCCCATAATTTCATTTGCTGTCCCCTTTCTCCATAAGCGCGCGCACGGTCATCGGCAGACCCGTCAGTTTTATAAAGCCCTCCGCATCCTTGTGATTATATAAATCGCCGGTTGTAAAACTCGCAAGATTTTCGCTGTACAGCGAATACGGCGAACTGATCCCGGCGGGGCTTATATTGCCTTTGTATAATTTAAGCCGGACTGTTCCCGTGACTGTTTCCTGTATTTTATCCGTAAATGCCGATAATGCTTCCCGAAGCGGCGTGAACCATTCGCCGCCGTATATCAATTCGGCCAGTTTCCGGCTGACTGTCTGACTGAACGACATGGTCCGGCGGTCAAGGCAGAGGGATTCGAGCGCTTGATGGGCAAAATACAGTATGCTGCCGCCCGGCGTTTCATATATCCCGCGCGATTTCATGCCGACCACCCTGTTTTCCACCATGTCGGCGATACCGATGCCGTTCCTTCCTCCGGTTTTGTTCAATGAATCAAGAATCTCAAACAGCGGCATGGTTTTGCCGCCGAGCCCGACCGGAACGCCCCGCTCAAAATCCAGTTCAACATATTCCGGTATATCCGGCGCAGCTTCGGGACTCACGCATAATTTTAATATATTGTTGTAATCCGGCTCCAATCCCGGGTTTTCAAGCTCCAGCCCCTCGTGGCTCGAATGCCATATATTCTCATCCCGGCTGTAGCTCTGCTCTTTTTTCACGGGAAAATCGATTCCGCGTTCCAAGAGATAACGCAGAGCGTCATCGCGTGATTTTATATCCCATATACGCCAAGGCGCGATTATTTTTAACTGCGGCGCGAACGTTTTAAATGCCAATTCAAACCTTACCTGATCGTTGCCTTTGCCTGTGGCTCCGTGACAGATTGCAAATGCGCCCTCGCCGAGTGCGAGCTCTGCGAGTTTTTTTGCGATCAAAGGACGCGCCGCCGCCGTGCCGAGCAGGTATCTGCCCTCATAAACGGCATTGGCTTTGATCATCGGGGTGATATATTCGTTTACAAACTCTTCCCCCGCGTTTATAACAATTATTTTATCCGCGCCTGTTTTAACCGCTCTTTTTTTTATCCCTTCATAATCGCCCCCCTGACCCACGTCAACACAGCATGCGATAACCTCGCAGCCTGTATAATTTTCTTTGAGCCACGGTATAATAACGCTCGTATCCAGTCCGCCGGAATATGCCAGCACTATTTTTTCGTTTTTTTCGTTTGTTTCATTTGTTTCATTTGTTTTTTTCATATATTTAACCTCCGTATTTTATTCGATTGTTTTGGGTGAAATAAACATTCCGCCATCGCTTTCCGGCGCATTTTTTAATATAAGCCCGCGCTCAAACGACGCTTCGGTTTTATCTTCGCGCAGAGCGTTTACATTGTCAAACGGGTGACTGCATTCGGGTATATCCCGCATATCAAGCTCGCCGAGCAGAGCCATATAATCAAGAATTTCTTTGAGCTCCGCACTAAGCCGCTGTTTTTCGCTGTCCGTAAGCGTAAGGCAGGATAAGTCCTCCAAATACAACAACAAATCCGCATTTATATCCATCTTGTATATTTCTCCCCTGTTTTTTTTTATGCGTTCAATAAATTTTTTTCTCCCGTGAGCGTCACTTCGCCCGCGCCGCGGTTCCATTCCATCGTGAATATATTGTCATTCATAGAGATATTTACTTTATTCAATAATATTTTTTGGCACATAATCGCGGCTGTTCCCGCAGCACAGGCGGCTTCGGGCGTAAACCCGGCGCCGTCCCGCTGCCACAGACGCGCTTTTATACTGTTCTCACCGGTCACCTGTATAAATACTATACTCGCTCCTTTCGGAAACAAAACATGCGTCCCGAGTGATTCGCCTGTTTTCTGCACATCAACATTATCGAGCTCATCTACAAAAACCACTCCGTGCGGATTGCCGAAAGACAGGGCTGTGACGCGGTAACATTCGCCGTCAACCATAAAAGGATTATTGATACACATCGGTGTGGCTTTATGCTCTACCGGTACAAGAACCGGAGCTGTGACGGGTTTCCCCAAAGAGATAGTTATATTGTTCGCTGCTGACATATATTTTCCCTCCTGTTTTTAATTTAATTATACTATGCCTTGCTGAAGCATAGCATCCGCTACTTTTTTGAAGCCCGCGATGTTTGCGCCGGCTATAAAATTGTCTTCGCTGTCCGCTTCCTTCGCCGCTTCAGCAATATTATTATAAATATTCACCATGATCTCTTTGAGCTTTTTGTCCACTTCGTCAAAACTCCATGAAATGCGCATGGAATTCTGGCTCATCTCCAGCGCGGAAGTGGCTACCCCGCCCGCATTTGCCGCTTTTCCCGGCGCGAATAACACTTTATTCTGCAAAAATACCTCCGCGGCTTCAAGCGTAGCCGGCATATTCGCGCCTTCGCCGACCGCGATACAGCCGTTTTTAACAAGCGTCTTTGCGTCCTCCGCGCCGAGTTCGTTCTGCGTCGCGCAGGGCAGCGCAATATCGCATTTAACCTCCCAGATGTTTTTCCCCCCGGCATAAACGGCTTTTGGCCGGTAATTTTTATACTCTGAAATTCTGCCTCGGTTTACTTCTTTTATTTCTTTTATCGCTTCGAGATCAATCCCGTTTTCATCATATATATACCCGCCCGAGTCAGACATTGCGACCACTTTTCCGCCCAGCTGCTGTACTTTTTGGGTGGTGTAAATGGCTACGTTGCCCGAACCCGAAACGACCGCAGTTTTATCTTCAAAAGATTTGCCGTGCTGGTGCAGCATCTCGTCGACCAAATATACAAGCCCGAAACCCGTGGCCTCTTTTCTAACAAGCGAGCCGCCGTATATCAAACCTTTTCCGGTCAAAACGCCTTCAGAGCAGTTTGTCAGCCGTCTGTACTGTCCGTACATAAATCCTATCTCGCGGGAACCCACACCTATATCTCCCGCGGGAACGTCTGTGCTGGCTCCGATGTGCCTGAATAATTCTGTCATAAAACTCTGGCAGAACGTCATGACCTCGCGGTCCGATTTGCCTTTCGGGTCAAAATCCGAACCGCCTTTGCCGCCGCCGATGGGCTGTCCGGTCAATGCGTTTTTAAAAATCTGCTCGAACCCCAAAAATTTTATAATGCTCAAACATACGCTCGGATGGAACCGCAGACCACCTTTGTACGGTCCGATGGCGCTGTTGAACTGTACCCTGTAACCTTTGTTCACCTGTATTTTTCCCGCGTCGTCAATCCAAGGCACCCTGAACATAATCACGCGTTCGGGTTCGGTCAAACGCTCTAAAATCCCTGATTTTTCGTATTCTTTGCGCGAATCCGCAAAAGGCTGCAGCGTATCCAGAATTTCGGTCAGCGCCTGATGAAACTCCGGTTCATGCGGGTTTTTTGCTATTGCTTGTTTTAAAACTTTTTTTGTGTAAGACATAAAACGAAACTCCTTTAAAAAAATAGAACGGGCGCTCACCGGAAGATTGAGCCATTAAAGCCAACCTGTCCGATAAACGCCCTTGTTTATCACAATATTAATTTTTTAATAATGTGAATAACGAGTTAAAATAAAAAGATAGAAGTCAAACGCGCAAAGACAAAAGCAATCAAACCATTGAGTGAGCGTACTTTAGAAGCAATATGAATGTTAGTTTTTTCCTGCAGCCAACCAAAA
>Ga0099364_10008622_pt1 | contig 14319 bp, 10 predicted proteins | sample TergutTh196P3_FD_73070 | JGI IMG/M metagenome (GOLD analysis project Ga0099364, IMG submission 73070) | Microcerotermes parvus P3 segment gut microbial communities from Pointe-Noire, Republic of the Congo - Th196 P3 | ecosystem: Host-associated > Arthropoda: Insects > Digestive system > Gut ... | reverse complement strand
TCGCGACCAGGATGCTCCTCATCGAAAAGTTTTCCGACCTCGCCGGCGAACCGATCTTGAACATGCTGAAAACTTTTGCTATAATTTTTCCTGATTGAGCCCATTGTTTTCCTCCTGAAAATGGTTGATTGATGTTTACACAACCCTTTTAACAGAAAAACCTTGGGCTTGTCTATACCAATTTTTTCAATTTCTTCTTGGATTGGGAACTACTGATGATGTTATTTTCGGCTTTGTTGGCTGGCCGTTCAGATCAGGTCTGTAATCGCAAGATTGCGCAACAACCATGTTGCACCTGCCTGTAAACGGCAGGACATTTTTTCACTTTTTTCACAAGGAGCTCAACCATGTGTGAACTTTGTAGCGGGATTTCCCGTCGTGTCTTTTTAGGAACATCAGCGGCCCTTTCGGCAGGTCTTCTTTTCGGGGAGCAAGCGTCGTCCGACGTTGCTTTGCCGATTGCAGCCAACGAATGGGATCAACAGCCGCCGGTCAAAGTCTATGTTATTTTAATGGGCCATATCGGCGGCTGGCCCGGACTGAAATATGATACCAGGGAAGCAGTCGAAAATGTCTTCTCGCCCTATCTGGAAAAACTCCAGCAAAAACTCGGCAATGTCGTATTTGTCGGCGGTGATCATATTCCACAAAATCCTAATGCCGTCCAGGAACTCCTTCCCAAAATTGAGGAGTCGGAAGCCGAGGCGATTCTCGGCATTCACCTCACCGGTTGTAATTCGGATGCGCCTTTTCGCGTCCTTTGTTCGACAGGGTTGCCAGTCGCCATTTATGCCCAACCCTACAGTGGTCACGAATGGATTTACGTTCCTTACATGCAGCAGGAAGGAGCAAAGATCATTCTGGGAGCGTCACGCGACATCAACGAAATCGAACGGTTGGTTTCCCTGCTCCGCGTTCCGGCGAAGATGAAGAAGTCCAAGTTGATCCTGGTCAGTCAGCCGGGCTATGCAGCGGGTTCCCCGGAAGCCCGTGATTTCGACCAGGTCAGGGAAAAATTCGGAACGGAGGTCATCCACGTCACGCCGGCGGAATTTGTCGAAATTCACCAAACGATCCCGGAGGAGGACGCGATTGCCGAAGCGGAAAATTACTGGATCAACCAGGCGAGGGAGATTCGTGAACCGAGCCGTGAAGAGATCATCAAGTCGTGCAAGACGTATTTTGCACTGAAGAAACTGATGAAAGAACGTGGGGCGATTGCACTGGCCATGCAATGTCTCGGCGGTGTCCCGATCGATATTCTCGGTTATCCCTGTCTTGGTTTCAGCCGTCTTCTGGACGACGGTGCCATCGGTGCCTGCGAGGCGGACATGGACTCGACACTTTCGATGATGATGTTTCTCTTTGCGATGGGACGCCCCGGTTTCATTACGGACCCGGTGATGGACATGGCGACGAACTCCGTGATTCACGCCCACTGTGTTTCCTCAACGAAAATGGACGGTCCGCAATCCGAACGGCTTCCTTTCATCATCCGCTCACACCTTGAGGATGAAAAAGGCGCGTCGCTCAAGGTGATTGTGGATCGTGATATCAACCGCGAAGTGACCTGGGTGAAACTGGTACATAATAACACGATCCTCGTGACGTCTGGACTCATTCGTGAAGACTATGATTCCGGCATTCAGGGTTGCCGGACAAAAATTGTCGCGGAAGTCACGAGTTCCACAGCTCGGGAACTCTTGAGCAAGTGGGGCGGAAATGTCATCGGCAGAGACGTGATGACACTCCTGCACCGTGTCGTGTTCTACGGGAATCACCTTGATGATTTCCGTGACATCGCCCAATTGATGGAACTGAAATTCATGATCGAGGGAAAAGATTGGGCGTAAGGACGCGTTCATCAATCACATACCCAAATTGGCATTGTACGAGAATTGGTATTTTTGTATGATGCCGTGATGGATAAATACCGCACAACGCCAAGAAAGTGAAGTTTTAAAACAGCAACCCGGAGCGTAAGCGACGGGTTTTTCTGGAACGGTGTCGTTGAACCGGTCACTTGCGTTCCCGGATGCTGTCCTGGATAAAATGTCACTTGATTGGCGTGGGACAGTCTATTTGCGGAACTGGTACGCCGATCACTCTATACAACTTCCGTCTGCATCAGCGCGGTGGTCGCAATATCGTTGGGAAACCCGAACCCGTAACCCGGCTTGATTTTGTGCTGAGGCTGGCACTTCTACGGTCTCTTCCGCCACCAGTCGCGAAAGGCGGACTCTTTCGGAATTTGCGGGATGGCACGGCCACGGGTCCACTGACCGAGTTTATCGGGATGCCACGGCAGGAACGGTACAAACCTCATGCCGAGTTTCATGCAGGCCATGAGCATCTTGTAGCGGAATTTGCCGCTCATGGCCCAGGCGTAGCCCTTCCAGATGAGGATGTCGAGCCACTTGCGTGCTTTCGTTTTTTGGTCGATGGCCTTGCGACGCAGGCGGACGATCTTATGAGCCAGGTCAATTTTCACCGGGCAGATTTCACTGCACGCTCCGCATAGCGACGATGCGAAGGGCAATGTGTGCGCCTTTTCCAGCCCGACCAGATTGGATGTGAGAACGGTTCCCATGGGGCCGGGATAGACCCAGCCGTAAGCCCAGGCACCGACATGGCGATAAACCGGGCAGTTGTTCAGGCAAAGTCCGCAACGGATGCAGTGCAACATGGATCGGAAATCCGGGTCTTCGATCATTTTCGTGCGGCCATTGTCAACGAGAATGACGTACATCTCACGGCCTTCCGTCGGGCCGTTGAACAGGTGGACGTAACTGGTCAGCTTTTGGCCCGTCCCCATGCGGGGAAGCATGTTCAAAAACAGCGGCAAGTGTTCCAGCTTCGGCAACAGTTTTTCGATGCCCATGAGAGCAACGTGAACCTTCGGCAACGTGGTCGAAAGGCCGATGTTGCCCTCGTTTTCGACCAGGGCGAACGAACCGGTTTCCGCAATGCCGAAGTTGATGCCGGAAATGCCCATGTCGGCGGCAATAAACTGCTCGCGCAGGCGACGGCGGGCGATCATGGTCAGCTCGCCATGCTCGGCGGTGAACGGTTCGCCCAGTTTGTCGGTGAAAAGTTGCCCGATTTCCGCCGCTTTCAGGTGCAGTGCGGGCATAACAATGTGCGTTGGTCGTTGATTGGCCAGCTGGATGATGTATTCGCCCAAATCGGTTTCGAGTGCCGAGATCCCGTGTTCGGCCAGGCAGTGGTTCAGCTCGATTTCCTCGCTGAGCATCGACTTGGCCTTGACGACCGTTTTGACGTGATATTTCTGCGCAATTTCCAAAACGAGCCGGTTGGCTTCGTCGGCGTCTTCCGCCCAGAGGACGGTAATCCCTTTCGATTCCAGGTTTTTGGCGAATTGATCGAGTAGCGTATCGAGATTCGCCACAGTGAAGGCTTTGATGTCGTGGGCGGTTTGCCGCCATTTCGGCCAATCATCAATCGCCCAGCACATTTCCAGGTTTGTCCGGGAAATCCGCTCCGATGTGTCCGCAAGGGCTTTCAGTCCGCGAGGCTCACAAAGACCGACAGTCTCGTCCGCCAAAAACTCCGCCCCGATATATGATTTAAGTGACATAAATATAGTTGTCCCAAAATGATGTAGTAGCTGTTGCAAAATGATACAATTTTGCTACGGTTCCCTTGATAAAACTCAATGGAACACTCGCATATTATGGCAAAGATCGGCGTCAAGGTCAATTCACTCAGTTCAATATTGTTCCAAGAATATACAAGAATATATTTGAAAACAGAAATGTATTTCTAATGCGTTAATATCATACGTTAATCATATTTTGGCTGGGGCACTGAATTTATAATATACTGAATTTATAATATTAGGAATGACTGTAGGGTGATCATGGCGTGATCGCCATTCGAAAAACATAAAGATACTTTCCCATTTTTTCAATTTTATACAACACAGCAAATATATTTTTCTTGTTTTTTCCAAATTTCCTATCCGATCTGTTGAAATGACAAAGAGAATATGTAAAATGGGTAATCTTTGAAGATAGAGTCGTTTGTGACAAAAAGTATTTTGCACAAGATTGGCAAGTTTCTTGCAGTACCCTAAAAAAACCAGTGATCATCCCATGATAATATCGTTCGGGGTACAAGACAATGATGTGATTTGGCTTCACCAAGAGATGGCTCATTTGTGATTGTTGAATTATTGCAACATATAGTATAAGTAATATAAAAACTCAGTTGTTCACCCTGGACAAACAATTTTCGAATCAGAAGAATCAGAAATAATTTCTTTGCATTTGCCCACAAAAGTCAAGTATTGGCATGTAATATGCTAACAAAAGGATAGTCACTCGTTATCACCGGTCTTTTCCGCTCGTCTTATCTCCTTTCCAGATCAAAACCGGAGCCTTGCGTTCATGACAATGTCTTTTGACGAATTAGTTACAACCCCTCTTCCCGCCCCCAAGAGAGTCAAGACCGGGTATATCGACGCCACACCGGAAGTCGGCGATTTCGAGTTATTTGACGATGACGAACTCATCATGGAAGAGGATGAGGAAGAATTTGACGAAGAAGAGGAGTTTTCGGACGAGTTAGAGTTGAAGGTGTCGGGGGGTGAAGACCAAATTGACGACCCGATTCGCATTTATTTGATTCAAATGGGGGAAATCCCGCTCCTGAGTCACCAGGAAGAGTTGAAAGCCGCCGACCATATTCAAAAAACCCGGTATCTTTATCGGCGGCATATTCTTTCGAACGATTACATTCTGCGTGTTGCCATCGACATGCTGGAAAAGGTCCGCATCGGCAAATTGCGCCTCGACCGCACTGTCGAGGTTTCCGTTACCAACGCCAAGGTTAAAACGCACATCAGCACCATTCTGCCGGTTCATTTGGAAACGTTGCGCAAAATCGCCAATCGCAATATGGAAGACTTCCGCGTTGCCATCAGCAGGAAACATCCGCTCGAAGAACGCCGACAAGCCTGGAACCGGATGAAAGCCCGGCGTTACCGCGCCGTGCGGCTGATTTCCGAATTGGAATTGCGGACACAGCGATTGCAACCCTACCTCGACAAATTGTGCAATATCAATCAAACAGTCCAGCAGTTGCATGAAAAGCTGGCCGAAATGCAGCGGCTTGCTGCGGCAGGAGACCTGGAGAGTTGCGAGATGGCCGCTCCACACATCAAGGCGATTCGAAACGAACTGCGACGCCACATGCGGCTGACTCTCGAATCGCCGTGCACACTCGGACGGCGCATCACGCGTATGCATGAGTTGCGCAAGGAATACGATGTGGCCAAACGAACATTTTCCGCTGGCAACCTGCGGCTGGTCGTTTCCATCGCCAAACGCTATCGGAACCGGGGGTTGAGTTTCCTTGACCTGATCCAGGAAGGCAACACCGGCCTGATGCGGGCGGTTGACAAATTTGAACACGCCCGCGGGTATAAGTTTTCAACTTACGCGACGTGGTGGATTCGCCAGGCAATCACACGGGCGATTGCCGACCAGAGTCACACCATTCGCGTGCCGGTTCACCTGCTGGACACAATGAACCGTATCCGGGTGGCATCCCGCGAACTGACACAGGAATATGGTGCCATGCCGTCCATCGACGAGACAGTGCGGCATTGCGGTCTGACTCAGGAAGAGGTTAATAACGCCATTCGCATGACACGCCAGCCGCTATCACTGGATCAGCCGGTCAGCGACCATGAAGAAAGCGTGTTCGGCGACTTTTTGAAAGATCACCGGGAAGACGATCCTCTGTTTGAAATGAATCGCGAGTCGCTCAAGGATCGCATCAACGACGTCTTGCAGGCTCTCAGTTATCGCGAGCGGGAGATTATCAAACTGCGATACGGTTTGACCGATGGATATACCTATACGCTGGAAGAAGTCGGCAGAATCTTTTCCGTGACCCGTGAGCGAGTCCGGCAGATTGAGGCCAAAGCCGTCCGCAAGTTGCAACACCCGGTGCGTTCCCGAAAATTGTGCGGGTTTATTGACAACGCACTGTTGACTTCGGGAAGCCATGCCGCCGTGAACCTGACCGCCCCGCCGCCGAATGCCTTTGAAGTGTAATATGACTCGCGCTAAAAATCGCTGAGTGTGGAAATGTAGGTGTGGCAGTGCGGGCAAATGTGATAGCCCGTATCGATTTCTCTGTCACAGGAGGGACATAACTTGACGTGGGGATCACGCTGGACTGTTGTGGTAGCCAAACCTGTCATCGCCGCAAAGTCATCAAGGTCGTTGGCAATCGTGTGCTTTTTTGGCGCAGGCACTCCAAGTATGCCCAAAATGGCCGTCTCGGACAGATAGCCAGTACGCGGCAACGGAATGGAAACCATCGCCTTGCAAACAGGACACCTTCCTGTCTTACCGACATGATCATCGTTGGCAACCAGGCGATGCCCTTTGGGGCAATGAACTGTAATCGACATGGTTTTTCTCCTTTCGGGAGTTTCTGAACAATCGGAGCAATGAGAAAACAAATCGCATCAATGAAAGCCGATAATTAAAGTTGTCAAGAAAAAACATCATGGAAACCGATTCTTTGCCGCGTTATTCCCGGTGGCAATGCCATTCTGTCCTTCGGTAGCAACAGTTCGGGGTTTATTAAACCCCGAAAGCAGAACCCGGTTACGGCAAACAATCGAATATTCTTACGAAAAATGTGGCAGGCGGAACGGCAGGACAACGCACCTGTGAAACGCTTCCTACATGACACAGAGCAAAAAAGAAAGAACAAATATAATCAGTAGTTCCCAAAATGAATATCAATTTAACATTTTTCTAAATCTTTATTTGGCAAGTAGTTAAACATCATAAAAAAGATCGTAATTAATGAAACAATATTAGGAAAATTTTCAGATGGACATTGGGGTGACGAGAGAATACATATTTTAGTGAAATTAGGAAGAAAAACACATCAGTTTATTATCGTCTATGTTAATGTGTTTTCCGTAAATTACCCATACCATCTCATTTTTCACCTCCAAGCGGTATCAGGCTGTTGGGAAAAAAATATTTCCTCAAAAAACGAACTTGGGAATTGCAAAAATTATCGCCATAACATAATTAAATAAATATACTTACATCATTTAGTCTGAATTAAATTCACTACGAACTACTGATAATACCTAATTCTTCTTCTACTTATCACATCATACAATACCTTATAAGAAAAATAAAGTGTTTGACTAAAAGAATAATCAACATTTTTCTGTAGTAAAAAATTAATAATAAAAATAATTATTTTTATTGAAACGAAATTTGTATTTTGTTTATTTTGCCAAAGTTATTAAGTTTGTGTACTGGTAGACGAAACGCCTGATTCTTGTCGAAAACATGTTGGCATGGTAAAATGGGATAAAATGACTCAAAAATGTGGCAACGGGTATTCAGAGCGTCACAATTCGGAGCAAGACATGGCAGCGCAAATTCTTGATGGCAAATCACTTGCCGAACAAATCCGGGCGGAACTCAAGGATCAGGTGACTGATTTTGTGAATCAGACCGGTGTGACACCGTGCCTGGCAGTGGTTTTGGTCGGAAATAATTCCGCCAGTGAGGTTTACGTGCGGAATAAGCAACTTGCCTGTGAGAAAATTGGCGTGAAAAGTGAAATGTACCGTCTGCCGGACGAAACGCCGGAATCGGAATTGCTGGAATTGATCGCCCGGTTGAACGCAAATGATGTGGTGCATGGGATTTTGGTGCAACTCCCATTGCCGAAACCTATTGACGAGCAACACATTCTTGACGCCATTCGCCCGGACAAGGATGTGGACGCTTTCCACAGCGATAATGTCGGCCGTATTTCTCAGGGACGCCCAAGATTTTTGCCCTGTACGCCTTACGGAATCCTGGAACTGATGTTGTGCAACGGGATCAAAACTTCCGGCAAGCACGTGGTCATCATCGGGCGGAGCAATATCGTCGGCAAACCGATGGCTCTGCTCCTCATGCAAAAAGGCAAAGGCTGCGACGCCACGGTGACCGTCTGCCACAGCCGCACACCGGACATCCCCACTATTTCGCGTCAGGCGGACATTCTCATCGTTGCGATAGGCCAGCCGAAATTCGTGACCGCCGACATGGTCAAGCCGGGCGCAACGGTCATTGACGTCGGCATGAACCGCACGGAAGAAGGACTGGTCGGCGATGTCGATTTTCATGCGGTCAAAGAAGTTGCCGGTGCCATCACGCCCGTACCCGGCGGCGTCGGGCCACTGACCGTCACGATGTTGTTGCTCAATACCCTCACCGCAGCGAAAAACCAGTGTCTGGAGCGTTAAGACTCACGCCAAAAGAAGCAAGCAGCTCGATTAATCAGAGCCGCGACGGTAACGGAGCGGTCACTGCGTTCGATGGCTCTGGTGGAAATGTTCACATGGTTGTCGCGCGACGCATCAATACCCGCCGCAGCCTGCGCAACCGGCTCCTTTGGGGTAGTTCGGGTTATCGATGGAAAACCCGCGCGCGGTCGGCGTGTCAAGATAGTCGATTTCCGTCCCGTCGAGATGGAGATCGTATTTCTTCTCCGTCACGACGAAAACCCCATCGTTCTGCTCGAATCTCACATCAGTTTTCGGGTCAAACCCGGCGTCGAATCCCAGCGAGTACTGCAACCCGGAACAGCCGCCCCCCAAGATTGACATGCGAAGGAAGGTTTCCGGCACCAACTCCCGCTCTGCCATGATTTTTTTGACCTCACTCACCGCCGACTCTGATAACATGATGGACATGGGACGCCTTGTGGCAATGGACTCACGCCAAAATAAGTTGTTCGGTAAATCAGAGCCGCGATGGTAATGGAGCGGTTATTCCGCTCGATAGCTCTCGCGGCTCTGATGAAAATGTACAAGTGATTTTGGCGAGACTCCAATGTTGATTAAAATTCAATATTTCACAACATTATAGCATCTGCCACAGGTACTGACAAGCCATTATGCGGTTGGAAAAAAGACAGGGCGATTACGCCGTGACCGCAAAAACAGCAAACCGGGAACGTAAATGACCGATTCAACGGTAGTATTCCCGAAAAATCCGTCGCTTACGCTCAAGGTTGCTGTTTGAAAACTTCACTTTCTTGACGTTGTACAGAATTGATAAATCACCGCGTCCTTGTCTTTCCTGCAGTTGCGGAATGACAAGGTGAGCGGTATAATGTCATGAGGTGTTTTGACTGAAGAGTAAAAAAACGGTCTTGTTTGGGTTGGTCTGTCCCATGAAAACAATAATTCTGTGTTTCACATTTCTGTTTTTGTCCTTTCCCCTCGTTGCGGAAGAGCCGAAATTATGGAATGTGCGCGATCATGTTCCATTCAAGGAAATCATGGTTCAAGCCCATCGTGGTGCAGGCGTCCTGGCACCGGAAAATTCGCTTGAGGCTTTTGAACTCGCCTGGAAACTTAAGGTGATACCGGAAGCGGACATTCGCATGACCCGGGACGGCGTGATCGTTTCATTTCACGATGAAAATTTTTCGCGTATCCTGCCAACTGCTTCCGATGAAATGAAAGCCAGGGGAATCAAAGACCTTTTCTATGACGAAGTCGTGAAACTCGACATTGGAGTTTGGAAAGGCCAGGAGTATGCAGGGCAAAGAATTCCAAGTATGCAGGAGATCGTCGATGTATTGAAAAAGCATCCCGAACGGCGGATTTATGTCGATATCAAGAACGTCGATTTTGACCAAATGGCCCGGGAAACGCGAGGCGTTCACGCACAATTAATCCTTGCCAGCACCAAATATGATGAAATCAAACGCTGGAAAGAAGTTGCGCCGGAATCGATCACCCTGCACTGGATGGGCGGAACGGAGGAAAAACTCCTGGAGCGACTTGCTCTCCTTGAAAAGAACGGTTTTCAAGACATTGATCAGTTGCAAATTCATGTTAGCATGACTTCAGACGGTGTTTTTGAACCCAGTGAGTCTTTTCTCAAACAAACGGGCGAACAATTGCGAAAACACAATATCTTGTTTCAAGTCTTGCCATGGAATGGCAAGAAAACGTCGGATTACAAGCGGATGCTGGATTTGGGAGTTGCCAGTTTTGCGACCGATTATCCTGACGTCACCATGCAGGCGATTGATGAGTATTATCATCAATAATATCGACCATTGCGTCAAATCCGCAACATCACACGCTCAAAATCCTTGTTTTTACGGCGTTTCGTGGTATGGCAGGATGCGGTTTTTTTGCAATGACAACCGTTTTGTACTCTTTCGTCATCAAGACAACAAATGCAACACTAAACCATCAGGAGACAACAGCATGTCCGATCGTCGTCAATTTTTGAAACAACTGGCCCTGTTTGGGGCCGTGGCTGCATCGCCGGTTTCATTTGTCCTGGGACAAACCGAACCGCAAACCGTACCGCTGGTGGACCCGTCCGACGGGTTGTTTGCCGTTTCGCACAGGCACATCACGCGAACAAAAACCCCGCGTCAGATCACCATTCCCGACGCGGGGGAGTTCAAGGTTTTGAAGGGGGATTTCCACATCCACACCCTGTTTTCCGACGGTTTGGTGATGCCGAAAGACCGGGTTGCCGAAGCCGTCGATAACGGCTTGGACGTCATCGCCATCACCGATCATATCGAGTACCGCCCGAACCTGGGCGGCAGCATCAAGCTGCTCGACAGGAACGACGACCACAACATCGCGTATGACATTGCCAAGCCGGAAGCTGACAAACAGAATCTGATTCTCGTGCGAGGCACGGAAATTACCAAGAGCGAATGGCATTTCAACGCCCTGTTCGCCAACGACATCAATCCCATTGCGGCAGTCGTCGATGACTGGAGAGCGATGATCGCCACCGCTGCGGATCAAGGCGCATTTGTCCACTGGAACCATCCCAATTGGGTTGACAGGACTCCCGATACGGCACCTTTCGGTCTCAAAAGCGGCGAACCACTGCGTTTCTTCGACGAAATTGAAGAAGTTCGTGCCAAAGGCCAACTGCATGGGATTGAAGTGTTCAACGGCTCGACCTATTACCCGGTCGTGTCACAGTGGTGCGAAGAACGCAACCTTGCGATGAACTGCAACAGCGACATTCATGCGAGCGAATGGAATCAATACGGTCACCAGAACCCGTTGCGGCCGATGACGCTGATTCTCGCGAAAGAACGCAGTCACGATGCCGTTCGGGAAGCGTTTTTTGCCAAACGCACGATTGCTTTCGCGGCGGGAATGGTCATCGGGCAACGCGAGTGGCTTGAAAAACTGTTCAGAGCCTGTGTCACATTGACCACGAAACCGGGACTCCTGGAACTGGCAAACAACAGCGACATCCCGTGCCTCGTGCAGGCCGGAGGAACGGTGCGCGAACTGCCTGCCCAGGGACAGCTCACCATGTATCGAAGTGACAGCTTGAAAAAACTCACCGTCAGCAACTGGCTGGCCTGCACGAACCAACCGCTTGAAATCGCGCTGGGGTGAAGTTTTCCCGGAGAAGCCCGGGAAAGTGCCTTTTACCGGGTTTTTCGCAAAAAACAGTAGCCGGGAACGCAGAGAGGTCACGAAGTGGCCGAACGGAGTGACCGGTGATGGTGATTCCGCCCCAAAACCGGTCACTCCGCTACGCTCCGGTCCCGACCGCTGTTTGAGTGAGAGACACGTTCCCAGAATTGTGTTCTTGTCGTGACTCAATCTCTGCCGCCCTGGCGTAATCGCCGGCGGCTTCCTGTTCGTATCCGAGGGAAGCATAGACTTGGGCGCGATTCCTGAAAGCCGCGCTATTGTTCGGGTCCAGTTCGACTGCCCGTGTCAGGTCGGCAATACTTTCCCCGGAACAGCCGAGCAACCGGTAAATGATCCCGCGGTTCAGATGGGCGGCCGCGTGCGAGGAATCCAGTTCCAAAGCACGGTGATAATCCGCCATGGCCTCGACAACGTTTCCCTGCTTTGCATAAGCCACCCCGCGATAGCAATAACCGCTTGCAAAAGTGGGGTGCAATTCGATCATCTTCGTGTACGCACTGATGGCCATGTCCATCCGGTTGAGCATGGCGTTGATCATACCTGATTGAAAGTAGCCTTCCCACTTGTGCGGATTGATCTTGATCGACTGGTTGATGTCATCCAGCGCGCCGGATGGGTCATCCAATGATAACTTGATCCGGCTCCGTCGAATGAGGTATTCCGCTTTCTTCGGAGCCAAGCGGATCGCTTCATTGAAATCAGCCAGTGCCTGTCGCGGAAAGTTCTTTTTCATCTGCACCATTCCGCGATTGGCATAGCCTTGGGCATGGTTGGGAGACAGCGAAATCACCATCGAATAATCGTTCAACGCTTCATCGTGGTTTTCCCGCTGGAAATGGATATAACCCCGGTTGAGCCAGGCACGATAATCCTGGGAGTCAAGTTCGATCACCTTGTCGTATTCACGAATCGCCTCATCAAAATGTCCCAAAATTTCCATGACGTTTCCCCGATTGCCGTGAGCCATGAGATGTTCCGGGGAAAGTTGCAGTGCACGATCAAAATCGTTCAGCGCCTCATTCATTTGACGCTTTCGGACGAACATGGACCCGCGGGCAACGAAAAAATCGGCGTCTTCCGGTTCCAATGCGATGGCTCGCTGATAATCGCCGAGGGCTTCCTGGTCACGCCCCAATTGACGCTGTAAATTTCCCCGATTGTAAAGCGCATGGGCATAGTCGGGATTCAGTTCAATGGCCTGATTGAATGCGAGAAGAGCCGGTTCAAGCCGTCCCAGCTTGCGAAGCAAACAACCGCAATTGTAATGCACAACCGGTTCGTTGGGGGCAATTTCCAGTAGCTCAGTGAAGCATTCGAGTGCTTCCTCAAGATGATTTTGTTCTTGAAGTTCCGTCGCGCGGCTGAAGAGGTTTTCAATTGATTTCGACTCCAACAACTCAAGCATTTTTTGCACCCGATGGGACCAAATCTTAACGCGATTTTTGACATGTTTTGCTGGAAAAATTATTCTCTAACATATAATTCTAGCTTGTGAATTGCATCTGTGAGAAAACTATGACGAAAAATTTTTGAGAATCAATCATCGCACACTTTTTGCTTTGTGGTTCTTTCAAAAACGCAGGGAAATGGCGTAATTTCTTTGTGTCACATAAAAAAAGTGTTATCTTTGTGTGCACAAGAGCCATGCTGTGGTCATGTCTAGCAACTAAAACAAAGCTCTTGATGATGACCCTGGAAATATCATTCCCATGCTGTACCTCTTTCTTATTGTTTACAATTACATCACCTTGGGTGCCGGCGTATGGAGTGCCATACGGCATGGGGAGATCATGCGTAACGAAACGAAACAAAATGACAGTTCTCTAATTAGTGACCATTTGACATCACAAGTTGCTGGCGATTCAACCGTTGAGAGTTCCGTGGATTCGGAGATCAACCATGAGTTTCCAAGTCCGGTTTCCACTGATATGGACGTGATTGACAATCAAACCCGGCTTGGCCCCAGTCGCGGCGAAGAGAAGATGGTTGCTAACGAACGGTTGCGACTTGACAGTGCCAAATCGCTGGTCGCAAAGCCGCTGTTCTCCGGCGGGATGATAGAACATCTCGTCGGCATGGTGGAAGACGAATCAGGCGAACTGGCCCCTCTCGTGACGCAATTGCAGGAAATTTACGATATGGCCACCGAAGCGCAGGATAACCATTACGCCTCGGAAGACGCAAAGTTCTTCATCACGCCGGACAAGGAATGTTACGCCACCACGACCATCTGCCGCCCACTGGTCGGACGGAAAAGGGAAGAGGCAACAGGGAATTAGCAAGAGGGAAAAGGTAATTGTACTGTTGGAAGTGGGGTATTCCAACCTGGCGTGGTGGGAAAGCCTTCACCCGTTAGCCACTGTCCATGTCCAATTGCGCCAAGAAGTCCGTGGAGAAGGAGGGAGATGATGTCGAGTCAGATCATTAAAACCTTTTCGCAGAGAACCTTGTGGGACGAGCCCACTCGGTAAGGTCTGACCGCGCGTGTTGCGTGGGGATTGAGTAGTCATCACAGCGAAGCGTACACAGCGAGTCCGAATGCGAGCCCAGCCCTTGTTGGAGTGCTAAGGAAATGTAACAAAATAACATTTACAATCATTACAAAAATTCTTTATGAGATTTTGTAATTAGACTTGTTCTGAAACATCAAGTTAGCGAAGTTGGCGAAATTGCTATTGACTCTATTTCGTATTTTTTGTTATTTTCCCGTGTTTTCATTCCTGCAACAAGGCGGCAAAGATGGGACGCTGGCATCGTGCATTGACCAAAAACGAGTCGGAATTCAAGCAACTCTTCGGAGTCAAGAAGGAAGTTTTTCA